>Ga0209253_10000098_pt1 | contig 59299 bp, 45 predicted proteins | sample FrelakmetBRP12BR_FD_187145 | JGI IMG/M metagenome (GOLD analysis project Ga0209253, IMG submission 187145) | Freshwater lake sediment microbial communities from the University of Notre Dame, USA, for methane emissions studies - BRP12 BR (SPAdes)... | ecosystem: Environmental > Aquatic >...
GGCTTCTGCAACGTCAACGAGTTATTCGAGATCAACACAGAGCAGGCCCATTCGATCGAGGTGCTGCGCGGACCCGGCACGGCGTTGTACGGTTCGAACGCGATGCACGGCACGGTCAACGTGCTGCAGGCCTCACCTGCTGAGCGCCCCGCCCGCGGCGTGGGCGTGGAGGCCGGACCCGCCGATTACGGCCGCATCAAGGTCGCCGGCCGGTTCGGGACGGGGGCGACCGACTACGGCGTCGCTGCGCTCTACACGCACGATGGCGGCTGGCGCGACGACTCGGGTTTCGACGAAGCCAAGCTGAACGCCGTGGCCTCCAGTCGCTGGCGCGACACACCGATCCGGATCGACCTGGCCGCCACCACGCTCGACCAGGACACGGCCGGTTTCATCACTGGCCAGGGCGCTTATCGCAGCGACCAGCTGAGCCGCCAGAACGCGAATCCGGAGGCCTACCGGGAAGCGCAAGCGGTACGGCTGACCGGTCTGCTGCAACCACCCACGACTGCTGATGCGAGGCTGGAGCTGCGCCCGTATCTGCGCACCTCGCGCATGGAGTTCCTGCAGCACTTCCTGATCGGCAAGCCGCTGGAGCGCAACGGCCAGGAAAGCGCCGGGCTCATGAGCACGCTCGTCTGGGACGAGGATCCCGACCGGACTCTGGTCGCTGGACTCGACATCGAGGCTGCGGATTCGTTCCTGGTCGAGGACCAGGCCGGTCCCGCGACCGACGGCAGCCCGCCGGCCAACGCGGTCCGGCCCGCGGGGCTCCACTACGACTACGAGGTCCGCTCGTACGTCGCTGCGCTCTATGCGCATGGCGAGCAGCGCTTCCTCGAGCGCTGGCGCGCGACTGCCGGGCTGCGCGCGGAGTTCGTCAGCTACGACTATGACAATCGCATGCTGGCTGGCAATACGGACGAGAACGGCGTGCCCTGCGGCGCGAGCGGTTGCCTGTTCAGCCGCCCCGCCGATCGCACCGACGAGTTCTTCAACGTGGCGCCGAAGCTCAGCCTCGCAATCGATCTCCGCGAAGGCCTCGCGGCGTACACGGCCGCCTCGGTCGGATTCCGGCCGCCCGAGATTACCGAGTTGTACCGGCTGCAGCGCAACCAGCGCACCGCGGACCTCGACTCCGAGCGGCTCGACGCGCTCGAAATCGGGCTCAAGGCCGCCACGGCGCCGCTCGACCTGGCGATCGCGCTGTTCGAGATGCGCAAGGAAGACGCCATCCTCCGCGAGTCGAGCGGCTTCAATGTCAGCAATGGCCGGACCTCGCATCGCGGCCTCGAGTACGACCTGCGCTGGCGGCCGATCGACACGCTCGAGATCGCGGCAGCCGGGACGTTCGCGCGGCATCAATACGAGTTCTCGCGGGCGATCGAGGGTGGCGAGAGCATCGTTAAGGGCAACGACGTCGATACGGCGCCGCGCGACATTCACCGGGCGGCCGTGAACTGGAACCCGGACGCAAGAATCGCGTTCGAGGCGGAGTGGCTCACAGTCGGCGACTACTGGCTCGACGCTTCGAACGCGCACCGTTATGCGGGGCACGAGCTGCTGAATCTGCGCGGCCGCTGGAGCATGGCGCCGGGCTGGGCGCTGACGCTGCGCCTGAACAACGCGCTCGATCGCGACTACGCGGACCGCGCCGACTTCGCGTTCGGCAGTTATCGATATTTTCCGGGCCGCGGTCGAGCGTTGTTCGCCGAGATTGCCTGGGCCCGGCCCTGACGGTCTCACGCGACCTTGCGCAGCGTCTCCCAGATGCGCGGCGCGTTGCCGAACCAGTGCAGGCGACCGGCGAGCGCAGCCACCTCGCCCACGACCAGCAGCGCCGGGGACTGGACACCGCCGCATGCCGCGAGGTCCTCGAGCGCGTCGAGCGTCGCAAGCGTGACGCGCTGGTCCGGGCGGGAGCCGTTCTCGATGATCGCGACCGGCGTCGTGGCCTCGCGCCCATGCTGCCGCAGCCGAGCGCCGATCGTCGCCAGGCCCGCGACGCCCATGTAGAACGCAACGGTCTGCCGCTCCTGGGCAAGCGCGACCCAGTCCAGCGTGTCGATCGACTCGCCACAGTGCGCGGTGACCAGCCGCAGTGACTGCGAGTGATCACGATGCGTGAGCGGCACGCCTGCGTACGCGCCGCAGGCCAGCGCCGCGGTGATGCCCGGCACCACCTCGAACGGAATGCCGTTGGCGGCGAGAAACTCAAGCTCCTCACCGCCCCGTCCGAAGACAAATGGATCACCGCCCTTCAGGCGCACCACCCGGCGGCCCGCGCGAGCGTGCTCCAGCATCAGTTGGTGAATGCGCTCCTGCGGCACGGACTGCGAACGGGCGGCCTTGCCCACGGTGATCTTCCGGGCATCCCGGCGAGCGAGAGCGAGCACCTCGTCGGAGACCAGCCGGTCGTGCAGGATGACGTCCGCGTCCTGCAAGGCGCGCAACGCGTTCAGTGTCAGCAGTCCCGGATCGCCCGGGCCCGCGCCGACCAGCACGACGCAGCCGCGCGCCTCGTGCCGGGGCTGCTCCAGCATTTGCGCGAGCGCCTGTTCGGCAGCGTCGGTCTGGCGGCGCCGCAGACTCGCAGCGACCGGGCCGCGCACGACGGCCGTGTAGAATCGTCGTCGAGCGTCGAGATCGGGCAGCGCACGCTTGATGCGGTCGCGCCAGCGCTGCAGCAGGCCGGCCAGCGTGCCGAGCGACTCGTCGAGCAGGCTTTCCAACCGCTCGCGAACGTGGCGTGCGAGCACCGGGGCCACGCCGCTGCTCGAAATCGCGATCACCAGCGGCGAGCGATCGACGATCGCCGGCACGATGAAACTCGAGAGATCGGCGTCGTCGACGACGTTGACGAGGACCTGGCGCTCACGCGCCGTCGCGGCGACCCGGGCGTTGACTGCGGAGTCGCTGGTGGCGGCGACGACCAGCGTCGTGCCTGCGAGCTGCGCGGGGTCGAACTCGAGCGCGAGCCAGTCGACCGTGTCCTCGCCGTCGCGGCGTCGACCCTCGCCGGTCGCAGCGAGCAGGCGTATCTGGAGCCACTCGGTCAGCTCGGGAGCGACCAGTTCGACGCGAGCACCCGCCTCCAGCAACAGCCGCACCTTGCGCTCGGCGACCTCGCCGCCGCCGACGACGAGCACGCGCTGGCCGTGCAGATCAGCAAACAGCGGGAAGTAGCGCATGCCTGCCCTACCCTTCGAGCCCGTGCAGACCGCACTCGCGCTTCAGGCCGAAGAAGCGCGTGGCCTCGGCATCACCGGCTTCGGCGAGCGAGCGCGTCGTGTGCCAGTCGCCGATCGAGACATAGCCCTCGTGCCACAGCGGGTGGTAGGGCAGATCGTGCCGGCGCAGGTAATCGAAGACCTGCCGGTCGGACCAGTCGAAGATCGGATGAACCTTCCAGCGCCCCGCGCGGTGCTCGAGCGGTTCGATGAGGCTGCGCGAGCGCGACTGCTGGCGACGCAGGCCAGCGAACCAGGTCCGGACCCCGAGCTCCGCCATCGCGCGGCGCATCGGCTCGCTCTTGCGCAGCGAGTTGTAACGCTCGATGCCCTCGATGCCCTTGTCCCAGAGTCGCCCGTGACGTGCCTCGAGCCAGGCCGGCGAGATGGCCGGCTGGTACACCTTGAGGTTCAGTTCGAGCCGCTCGACCAGGTCGTCGATGAAGCGGTAGGTCTCCGGGAACAGGTAGCCGGTATCGACCAGGATCACCGGAACGGATGGCAACGCGCGCGTCACCATGTGCAGCGAAACGGCGGCCTGCGCGCCGAAGCTCGACGAGAGCGCGAACGCCCCTGGCAGGTGGTCGAGCGTCCACTGCACCCGCTGCTCGGCCGGCATGCGCTCGAGATCCGCATTGACCTCGTCGCGCATCGGTGCCTCGAGGGCAGCCATGTCCGGATTCCAGGCGAGCGCTCTCATGCGATGGCCGCTCCCGGCGTGGTGCCGGCCGCGACCAGCCCCGCGCGCCAGGCGTAGTCGCCGAATCGCTCGTCCGACTCGCGGCTCGCCGCAAAGCGCCCAAACGCGTCATCGAGTGCCGCGAGGATCCCGGCCTCGTCGACGTTCTCGAGGTAGAGCGCGTTCAGGCGCTGGCCGCGCGCATCGCCGCCGAAATACAGGTTGTAGCGGCCGGGCGCCTTGCCGATCAGCGCAACCTCCGCGAGGTACGGTCGCGCGCAACCGTTCGGGCAACCCGTGATGCGCAGCACGAGCGGCAGGTCCCGCAGGCCGTGCTTCGCCAGCACGCCCTCGACCCTGGCCGAAAAGTCCGGCAGGTAGCGCTCCGCCTCGGCCATCGCCAGCGGGCAGGTCGGCAGCGCGACGCACGCGAGCGCGTCGCGGCGCACCGGGGTGCCGCGCGCATGCGCGTCGAGGCCGTGCCGGACGACCAGCGCGTCGATGAACTGGCGTTCGGAGGGCGCCACGTTGGCGATGATCAGGTTCTGGTTCGGTGTCAGCCGGAAATCGCCGCGATGCAGCCGTGCGATCTCGCGCAACCCCGTCAGGTGCATGCCCTGCGGGCCGTCCGCGACGCGCCCCGCACTGATGCGCAGCGTGAGGTGCCAGCGGCCGTCGTGGCCCTCGACCCAGCCGAAGCGGTCGCCGCTCGCGGTGAACTCGAACGGGCGGGCCGGTTCGAGCGCGAAACCCAGGCGACGCGTGATCTCGCCGACGAACCAGTCGAGGCCGTGAGTGTCGATCGTGTACTTGAGCCGCGCATGCTTGCGCGTCTCGCGATTGCCGAAGTCGCGCTGCGTCGTGACGACGGCCTCGGCGACCGCGAGCAACTGCTCCGGCCGCAGGAAGCCGACGACGTCGGCGATCCGCGGATAGGTCGTCGGATCGCCGTGGCTGGTGCCGAGCCCGCCGCCAACCGTCAGGTTGAAGCCGACCAGCTCGCCTGCCTCGACGATCGCGATGAAGCCGAGGTCGTGTGCGAAGACGTCCACGTCGTTGATCGGCGGCACGGCAATCGCCGCCTTGAATTTGCGCGGCAGGTAGGTTGGGCCGTAGATCGGCTCGGCTTCCTCGGTGCCCGCAATCCGCTCGCCGTCGAGCCAGATCTCGTGGTATGCGCGGGTGCGGGGCAGCAGGAACTCCGAAAGCCGCTTCGCCCACTGGTACGCGAGCGCGTGCGCGCGCGACTCGACCGGGTTCGCGCTCGCGAGCACGTTGCGGTTGACGTCGCCGCAGGCCGCAATGGTATCGATCAGCGAGGCATTGATCGCCGCCATTGTCGCCTTGAGCTCGGTCTTGACGACGCCGTGGAACTGGAATGCCTGGCGCGTCGTGATGCGCAGCGTGCCGTTGGCATAGCGGCGGGCGATTTCGTCGAGCGCGAGCCATTGCGCCGGCGTGCAGACGCCGCCGGGCAGCCGCGTGCGAATCATGAAGCTGTAGGCAGGCTCGAGCCTCTGCTTGCGGCGCTCCTCGCGGATGTCGCGGTCGTCCTGCTGGTAGCTGCCGTGGAACTTGATCAGGACGGTGTCGTCCTCGCCGATCGCGCCGGTCAGAGGATCGGCGAGGCTCTCGGCCAGCGTGCCGCGCAGCAGCCGGCTGTCGCGCTTGATGCGCTCGACGGGTGATTGCTGGCTCATCTCAGTACACGTCCCTGAGGTAACGGCGGTCGTCGGCGAGCCGGCGTACGTAGGCCTCCGCGGATTCGCGGTCGAACCCGCCATGCGCTGCGACCACATCCACGAGTGCCGCATGCACATCCGGCGCCATGTGCTCTGAATCGCCGCACACGTACAGGTGGGCGCCACCCTCGAGCCAGGCGAACAGCTCCGCACCAGCCTCGCGCAGCCGATCCTGCACGTACGCGCGCGGAGTCCGGTCGCGCGAGAATGCGAGATCGACACGCTGCAGCAGGCCCTTGCGCACCGCGTCCTGCCATTCGACCTGGTACAGGAACTCGCTTTCGAAGTGTCGCGCCCCGAACACGAGCCAGTTGCGGCCAGTGGCGCCCTGCGCCTCGCGCTGCTGCAGGAAACCCCGGTACGGCGCCACGCCGGTGCCCGGGCCGATCATGATGACGTCGCGGGCGGGATCGGCCGGCAGCCGGAAGCGCTCGTTCGGCTCGATGAATACGCTCAGCTTCGCGTCCTCGCCGGTCAGTGCCGCGAGGTGTGCGGAGGCCGCGCCGAGGCGCCGCTCGCCGTCGTGCTCGTAGTCCACGACGGCGACCGTCAGGTGCGCTTCCTCGCCCACCGCCGCACGGCTCGAGGCGATCGAGTAAAGCCGCGGCGCCAGCGGCCGCAGCGCCTGCACCAGCGCATCCGGCTCCCAGGTGGCCGGGTGGCGCCGCAGTACATCGACGAGCTGCAGGTTCTTCAGGGTACTGCGCAGACGTTCCTCGTGGCCGGCCGTGAGGATCACGGCGAGTTCGGCACTGCCAGCACGCTGCGCATGCTGCATCAGGAAAGGCTTCGTCAGCCGCGTGATCTCGCGGGCCTGGGCCAGCCACTCGCGCAGAATGCGCTGCTCGCCATCGACGGCCACGGGTTCCTGGCCCGACGCGCCGATCGCCGCCAGGACGGCGTTCACGACGGCGGCCGGATTCTCGTGCCAGACTCCCAGCGCGTCGCCGGGCTCGTACTCCAGGCCCGAACCCTCGAGCGACAGCTCGATGTGGCGCACGTCCTTCGACGCGCCGCGACCGGTGATCCGGTCGTTGGCGAGAATCGTGGCGAGGAACGGCTGCTCGCGGCTGTAGCGAGGCGTGGCCGGCACGCTGCGCAAGCGCGTCACGTTCGCGGCCGGTGCAGTGCCGAGCGCATCGCGCGCGCCGGCCACGACCTGCTCGAGCCAGGGCGTGACCAACCGCTCGTAGTCGAGGTCGCAGTCGACTCGCGGCAACAATCGCCGGGCGCCGAGGGCTGCAAGCCGTTCGTCCACCTGGCGGCCCGTCTCGCAGAACTTCGGATAGCTCGTGTCGCCGAGCGCGAGTACCGAGTATGCGAGGCTCTCGAGCCTTGGCGCGCGCTTGCCGGCGAGGTGCTCGACGAAGCCGCGCGCGTCGTCCGGTGGATCGCCGTCGCCGTGCGTGCTGACGACGACCGTCAGCAGCCGCTCCTTCGCGAGGTCCTTGAGCGGATAGTCGCGGGCGGCATAGACGCGCACGGCAAGCCCGGCCGCCTCGGCCGCGCGGCCGAGCCGCTCGGCGATACGCCGGCCATTGCCCGTCTGCGAGCCGTAGACGACCGCGAGGCGCGCGACAGCGTCGCTACGCGGCGCGGCGATCGGTGCAGCCGCGCCCGAAAACTCGACGGCCGCCGCATCGCCACCGGAACCGCGTGCATAGGCGACGCCGGCGGTGAATCCCGACAACCAGTGCAGCGAGGCGGGCTCGAGCCCGTCCACGACGCGTCGCAGGAGCTCGCTGCGCTCGGGATCGAGCGGGCCCAACGGCAGTGATACGGCAGTCGTCGCAGTCATGGCATCGCCTCCAGCCGGTCAGGCTGTGGAGGCGATGCTAGGGATGAACCTCGGTCGAGCGGAAAGGCCGGGTGGTTATGAACTCATTCAAGGCAGGTCCGGATCCGGCTCGGTTGCCTTCGCGAGGCGTGGACCGATCGGTCCGCCGAGCCTCGCCTGCAGCGAGAGCGGCTCGTCATCCGCGAGGATCGCGGAATAGTAGACGGCGTTCGACAGCACCTTCTTGACGTAGTCCCGCGTCTCGCTGAACGGGATCGTCTCGGCCCACATCGCCGGCTCGATTTCCGGCCCATTGCGCCAGCGTCGCGGCCGGCCGGGGCCGGCGTTGTAGGCCGCGGCGGCCAGCGCCTGCGAGCCTTCGAAGTCTTCGAGCAGCAGCTTCAGGTAGCCCGTGCCGAGCTTCAGGTTCAGGTCGCGGTCGTTGATCGAGCCCGGTGCATACGGTACGCCAAGCTTTTTTGCGGTCCAGCGCGCCGTGGCCGGCATCAGCTGCATCAGGCCCGACGCGCCGGCATGCGAGCGCGCATCCATGATGAAGCGCGATTCCTGACGGATGAGCCCGTAGACGTACGCCGGGTCGACACCGGCGCGGGCCGTCTGGCTGAGCACCGCCTGCCGCAAGGGTGTCGGGAAACGCTGCAATACGTCGATTTCGAGCCGGGTGCGATCGCTGGTATTGATGCAGCGATCCCAGATCTGCCGGTCGCAGGCAAGCTGCGCCGCCGCGAGCAACTCCCGATCGCCGAGCCCGCGCAGCGAGAAATTCCATTCCCGCACGCCCTCGTTGCGCAATCCGATCGTGATCAGGTGAACGGCGCGCCCCAGTCCTGGATGCCCGCTCACCGCCTGCCGCTCGGCCGGCGCCAGCGGCGCGGGTCGCGCGGGCAGCACCAGCTTGCGACCGAGATCCTCTGCGGCGAGCTTGCCGTAGAAACTCATCTGCGCGGCAATGGACTCGAGCGCGCGCTGTGCCTGGAGCCGTTCCGGTTCGCCGTCGACGCCTGCGGGGGCCAGCGCCCGGTCGGCTCGCGCACCCCAGTAGATCTAGGTCGCATCGCCGCGCTCGGTCTCGCTCATCGCATCGATTGCGGTGCGCGCCGTGAGCCAGTCCGTGGGACTCACGCGCAGCGCCGCCCGGACCTGCCAGGCCAGCGTCTCGTCCGAGAACGGCTGGCTCGAGCCGGCGCGCAGCGCAGCGCCTTCGGCACGGCGGAAGTATTTCGAAGCCTGCGGCTGCTGCCGCTGGGTGGCTTGCCGGCCGGTCTGCGCCCACGCCCACGCTGCCCAGTCCGCCGGCAGGCGCGATGCGAAGCCAGCCTCCAGGCGGGCGGCGGCCCGATCCGGATCGGTGGCGGCCAGGCGGGCCAAAGCGAGCCCGTCGTAGTGGTCCGCCGGCCGACTGGCCGGCGTGCGGTTCAACACCCGCTCGGGCTGCTCCCACCACTGGGCGCTGGCTGCGGGGGTCGCGCCCAGCAGGCCAAGCGCATTACGCGCGGCGCGCGAGCGATTCTGCTCCGTCGCAATTCGCACCTTGCGCCAGACATCACGCTCGGCGAATACGCCGGCCGCGAGCAGGAACCGCGCCATCAGGTGGCAACCGTCGTCGGGTTCGCGCTGTGCGAGCCAGGCGTCCAGGGCACGATCGCGGACGGCGCGCCCTTCGAGATGCTCGGTCAGCAGCGCGTAGCAGGTGACCTGCCGGTCGTCGTTCATGCGAAAGCGCGGAAAATCGCGCCGGAACGTCGCCCAGTCGCGCCGCTTGCCAAGTTCGAGCAGCCAGTCGTTACGCAGTCGGTCCTCGACGTACGTGCCACTCCACCGCGAGTAGAAAGCCTCGACCTCGGCCGGTGTCGCCTTCGACAACCGCAGGTTCAGGTCCCAGTAATCGACCCAGGACGCGAGCGCGTGATCGCTGCCTGCCAGCTGGGCCCGCGCCGACGCGACTCGCACGGCATCTCCGTCGCGGAAGGCGGCGTGGGCTGCCAGTACCGGGACATCGCTGCTGCCCGGGATCTGCCCATGGGATGGCGGAACCGACGCCACGGCCAGCACGGCGATGGCGACGCAACGCAGAAGTCGGCCGTACAAGGCCCGAAGGTGGTGTGCCATTTCGGTCTTCCAATGGTCCACGGACGGGCGAAGGCCCTGCAGGGCCTTACATATAGCGGACTTTTCTATCGATTAAAAGTCCTTGTCCAGCCGGTGCTTGCGAAACATTCCTTCGCACCGGCTCAGGCACCGACGGAGTGGCGGGCGCGAATCAGGCCGGGAAGAACTCGATCGGCTTGGTCGTCGTCATCGGCGCGACGTCCTTGGCTTCGAAGCGGAACATCTTCACGCGCGCGACCAGCTTGCGCTCGAGCTCCGCGTCACCCAGCTCGCTGCTGACGATCCGGGCGGCGGTGACCTCGCCGGACGGCGCGATCGTCACCTCGAGCACGACCTTGCCCTGCAGCGCGGGGTTGTCGCGCAGCGCGCGGCTGTACAGCGCGTAGATCGCCGACTTGTTGCGATCGAAGACGAGCTCGACTTCCTCGCGGGTGCGAGACGCTTTGCTGCTCGACCCCGTGCGCTGCGCCTCGGCCGCCGGCGCCGCCTGGACGCTCGACGCGACGCGCGCGGTCGAGTGACCCGCGAGCCCCGTCGAACCGCCGCCGAATCCACTGCTGGCCTTCGCGACTGCGATGCCGCCGCTGCCCTCTCCCGTGCGGGCCGTCAGCAGCGCGCGATCGACCCGCGTTTTCTCGCCCGCGCCGGCATTCAGCGGTTGGGCGGTCGTGTCCTGGTCGACGTCGAGCTCGCGCAGTTCGGCGAGCTGGTCGGAGAGCGCCAGCAGTCCGCTCGCGGCAGCCTTCTTGCGAGGGTCCGGCTTGGGCGGCGCGTCGGCCACCGGCGCCGGTGCAGGTTCGCGCACTCGCTGCTCGACCTGTGGCTGCACCACCGGCTTCGGCGGTTCCGGAATTTCAACGACCTTGGGCTCGGGCTTCGGCTTTGGACGTTCGAGCAGGAACTCGACGATGCGTTCCGGGACCGCCGGCGGCGCGGTCTGCGCACGCTCGCGCTCGGGTAGCAACGGGATGACCACGCCGAAGCCGATGAACAGGCCAAGCACAGCGCCCAGCACACGACGGACGCGCCGCTCGTCAGCCTCCGACGGCGTCCAGGGCAGTTCGTAGATGCGATAGTACGCAGTGCTCATGATATGCCCCGTCCGTCAGGCCCCGGTCCGCGCCATGAGCGCCTGCTCACGCTCGACCACCGCCAGCGATACTTTGGTGTAGTCCGCCGCCGCGCAGCTCGCGACGATCTTGCGCAGCACCGCGTACGGTAGCGACTTCTCGGCCATCACGGTGACTTCACGCTGCTCCGTCGCACCCGGGAGCATCGGCGCCGCCTCGCGGCCAAGCGCCGCTTGCAGCGCCTCGACCACGGGTTCGCTCGATCCGCCGACCTCCGCAACCGACACGACGGCCTCGCCGTTCACGTACAGCATGTCGCGCGTCACGGTCACGACGGTGGCCGGCCGCGGCTTCAGTTCCGACGCCGAGTGCGGGATCGAGATGTTCTTCGTGTTGGGCAGGATCTCCGTATCCGCGGAGTGCACCAGCAGGTAAACCACGAGGATCATCAGCATGTCGATCATCGGGATCAGCGTCAGCGGGCCATGCCCGCCGCCGGCCTTGCCGTGACGCGCGTGCCGTGCCTTGCCGGTGCGGATCATATCGGAGCGTCTCCCAGCGCGATCTGCGGGAATAGTTCACGGCGCACGACCTTGCCGCCGTCCGTGCTCTGGCGCACACGGACCGCGTCCATGACCTGCACGATCGTGTCGTAATCGACGTCTTCCGCCACCAGCAGCGTGGCGTTCTGCTTGTCGGGGAAGCGAGCCTTGACGCTCTCGAGGTACTCGGACAGCCGTACGACGTCCTGGCCGGTTGCCGTGGCCGGCACGGTCGTCAGCACGCCGACATTGCGGTCCGCGACCTCGAGCCCGCCCCGCCGCACGATGACCTCGAGTTCGAGCGCCGGCACCTGCGATTCAGCCTTCGCCCCCGGACCGGGCAGGTTGACCTCCAGGATGCTGGTCTTCGAGAACACGGCCGTGAAGATCAGGAAGAACGCGAGGATCACCATCACGTCCAGCATCGGCACGATGTTCAGGTCGTTGCGACCGCGGTAGCGCGCGTGGTTGCGCAGCTGCCGCCGGGCGAGCTTCGAGCTCCTCATGCGCGCGCCGCCCCCAGAATCTTCTCGGTGACGCGGGCCGACGCCGCCGCGCTCGCCGGCTCCGCGACCGCCTGTCGGCGCTCGGTGATGCTGTTCAGGAACTTGATCGACGCGACCTCGAGGCTGTCGATCAGCTCGGTGGTCTTCGTCTCGAGATACATGTGGCAGAGCAGCAGCGTGATCGCTAGGCCGAGGCCCAGCGCCGTGTTGTTCATCGCCACCGAGATGCTGGCCGACAGCATCGCCGCCTTCTCGGCCGGGTTGACGGCCGCGACGGCCGCGAACGCGTTGATCAGGCCGATCACGGTGCCGAGCAGGCCCATCAGCATGCCGACGTTGGCCAGCGTGGCGAGGTAATGCGTGCGCTTCTCCAGGTGCGGGATGACCTCGATCAGGCTCTCTTCCATCGCCTTCTCGATGTCCTCGCGACGGTGCGCGGTCGAGATCCGCGACATTCCGTAGCGCATCACGGTGGACAGCGCCGAGTCGGTCTTCTCCGCGATCTCCATGGCCTTGCGGAAGTTGCCGGTCTTGATCAGCGGCGCGAGCTCCGCCCATAGGCGCCGGTTGCCCTTGGCGACGCGGTGCAGGTAGATGAAGCGCTCGACCGCGAACCCGAGGCCGACCGCGAACACGGCGGCGATCGGGTAGAGGAAGGCCCCACCCTGCTTGAAGAAGTTGACGATCATGTCGAAGGCATTCATGGCTCTTTGGCTCCGGGGGACGTACGGTCGGGACTTTGCGACGTCAGGTCGCGGAAATACGTGATCTCGCGCCGGAATTCGTCACGATCCAGCGGCGAAAGCACTTCTTCGATCAGGCTGCCCATCGGTCGGTCCGGGCCGGCCGGCGGCTCGGCGACCTTCCAGGGCACGATGCTCATGACCTTGGGTAGCTCGCGGTTGCCGGTAACGGCGGTCGTATCGAGCTGCAGCCGGTCTACGGCCCGCTCCTGCGGCTTCGGCTTGGGCGCATCGGTGGCCCATGCGCCGTGGCTCGCGCCCAGCGCGAGCACGGCCGCGAAGATCTTCCAGCAGTTCATGGCTGCACCTCCGCGGTGCGGGAAACCTGCCCAAGTCGCGCGCGCAGCTCGACGAGCCACGCGGTGACCTGCGAATCGACGTCGCCGGAGAGCGACTGGTAGCGCTCATAGTGCGCCAGCGCCTGCGCCGGCTCGCCGAGGTAGAGATCGAGCAGCACGGCCAGGTTGCGTTCCGGCTCGGCATAGGCGGGATCGGCCGCGATGGCGCGTTCGTAGGCCGCGCGCGCCTCGGCAAACCGGCCCAGACGGCGCTCGGCGATCCCGAGTCGATTCAGTCCCGCCGGGTTCGTCGGGTCGAGCTGCAGCGCGGCCAGCAGCATCTCGCGAGCCTCTTCATCGCGTCCGGCCTCGAGAGACTCGCGGGCTGCGACGAACTGCTGCACGACCTCGGGTGGCGTTGCAGCGGTCGCATCCGCTCCCTCGAGACTCTCGATTCGCGCGTAGCGCCCGGGCTTCATTTCCGCGAGTGCCGCATAGCTCTTCTTGACCCAGTCGTCGTAGACGCCCGCGGCGGCGCGACCGGCATTCTTCTCGTGAATGCCGATGGCCTTCTCTTCGAACGGGAAAGCCTGCTCCTCGAGCAACAGGTCGTACTGTTCGAGTTCCTCGGCCGACAGGTCGCCGGGCCGCTCGGACTCCATCAGCGACTGGCCGAGGTGACGGTACAGGTCCGCCATCGCGAAACTGGCCTCGGTGGTGACCGCGGCGATGCCGTACTCCGCAGCCCGTCCGTATCCCGCCAACGCTGCTTCGAGCGCCTTCTTCTTGGCCAGCAGAGAGCGGTCGAGCGGAGCCGCGAGCTTGACGGCCCGCGCGACACCGTCGAGCGGTCGCGCGATCTCGAGCGCAGCGCCGGCTGCGAGGAAGCGGCTGCGATCGGTCCGTGCGGCACCCGCCGCACGATCGGCGGCGATCAGGTCATCCAGCCAGCGCACGCGGTCGGCACCGTCGCTGGCCTTCGCGGCCAATTCGGCCAGCTCGTGCCGCGCCTCGATGGCCGGCTCGAACGGTGCCGGGTAGCGCCCGACATATTCGGCATAGGAGCGGCGCGCCGCTGCGACGTCCGCAATGACCGTGTACAGCTCGGCAGCCTGCCACAAGGCGGTGCGACGCACCTCGGCATCCTCAGCCGGGTTCGCGGCGACCCGCTCCAGTTCGACCGCAGCCTCGCGCTGTCGTCCACCCTCGAGGTAGGCAACGGCGAGTTTGCGCGTCGCGTCTGCCTGCAGCGGATGCTGCGGGTGATTGCGGCGGAACGCCTCGAGCACGGTTGCCGCCTCGTTCCACTGCTGCGCAGTCACGAGCAGCGTGGCTGCGTCGTATTCGGCGGTGGCACGGACCGGCGACGTGGGCGCGACGCTCGCGACGCGCAGGAATTCGCTGACGGCGCCGGCGACATCACCCGCCGCCTGCTTCGCTTCGGCCTGCCGGTAGACCGACGCTGCCAGGCGCTCCGTGACCTCGGGACGCAGCGGATCCTGCGGCGGCAGGCGCACCGACAGCTCGCCGTAGGCACGCTCGGCCTCAGCGTAGCGCGCCGAATCGAAGTACGTGTGTGCGAGCACGGTCCAGGCCACCAGCTGCTGGCCAGCGTCGGCCCGCGGACCAAGCGCCAGCAGCCGCTGCGCAACCGATTCGGCGCGTTCGCGGTCGCCTGCGTCGAACAGGGCCTTGGTCGTGCGGGCGAGCACGCCCGGCACTTCCGCCTGCTCCGGGAACGTGTCGGCGAACCGCAGTGACGAATCAATGGCGCGCAGCCGCAGCGCGGTACGCTGCGCCTCGGGCACCTGCGCCTCGGCCTTGTCGTAGGCCACCAGTGCTGCGTAGCCGGCCCGGCCTGCGGCCGGATTGGTCCCATACGAATAGGCGGCCCGCTCGTACTCGGCGGCGGCGGCCTCGAAGTTCGCGCCCTCGAACAGCAGGTCGGCGAGCAACAGCCGGGTGGCCGGTGCCTGTGGCGCGTCGTCGAATCCCTCGAGATAGTCGCGGTACCACCGCACGGCCGCGTCCCGGTCCGCTGCAGCACCACTCTTCTGTGCCAGCGCGTGGTGGTGCTGCGCGAGATCCAGCAGGTTCGACTGCACGGCATTGCTCACGGCCGGGTCGAGCTCCACTCCCTGCGCGCGCCAGAATTCGCTGCGTGGACCGTACTCCTCGACGAGCTGGCGCTTGCCGTCCAGCACCAGGGCGGTGAAACCGCCTTTCGCATAGGCTTCGGTCGCGCCGACCAGCAGCAGCGGCGCATCCGGATCGAGTGGCCGGCGCCGCGCAAAGGCCCGGTACGCTTCGGCACCGTCCTGGTAGCGCTCCTTCTCCACGTACAGGTCGCCGAGAGCCCGATACAGGCGTGACTCGTACGGCGCCGCGCCGTGACGGTCGAGCGCCGCTTGCAACGAGACCGGGCCTTCGGACGCCGCGAACGTGATCGCGAGCGCGCGCATCGCATCGGCGGACAGTTCCTGCTCCGGTCGCGACAGATCCGCAGTCGGGCGGATCTTGCCGCCCTTGACCAGCAATCCATCGAGCAGCGCGAGGAACGAGGCGCTGCTCTCCTCGTCCCGTGACTGCTTGAACAGCGACCAGCCGTGCTTGTAGAGCGCCTGCTGACGGAACGCGGAACCCGCGTCGCGGCTGAGTACGGCGGCGTAGGCACGCTCAGCATCCGCGTAGCGCTGCGCGCTGAAGAAGGTCTCGCCGCGCCGGAACTGCGCCTCGTCGTAGTACGCGCTGTCCGGATGACCGGAGACCAGCTCATCGAGCCGCGCCAGCGCAGCGTCGGATTCGCCGAGCGTCTCGTGCGCGCGCGCCAGCTGGTAGATGGCCACGTCCCGACCCGTGCCCTGCGGCTGCTCCGCGAGCAACTGCTCGTATGCCGCAATCGCTTCGCGCGCGACCGTCGTCGCACGCTCGCTTGTCGCACCGTCCAGCGCGCGCAGGTTCTCGGCCTCCGCGAGTCGCAGGTCGCCCAGCCGCCGCAACGCCTGTGCGCGCAATGCCGGGTCGGTCTCCGGGATCCTGAGGAAATCCTCGTAGCTGCGCGCGGCGAGCCCGATGTCCGCGACCACCGGCTCGTCGGGTCGGACCGGTGCGCTGCGCGACGCCAGGTCCGCAAGCGTCGCCGGCCCGCGCGACTTGCGGGCCGCCTCGGCCTGCGGCACGTGGCAGGCCAGGCAGGCGAGCACTGCCACGAGGAGGCGCGCGCTCACTGCGCGCCTCCGGCGGTCGCACCGTCATAGAGCGAGGCAAGTGCGAACTGCGCCTGCATCGCATAGCTCGCGAGGCGCCGCTTCTGGGCCTCGAGTTCCTGCACCGCGACGTTCGCGAGCATCTGCTGCTGCGCCGCGGCCGTCGCGTCGATGCGCGGGCCGATCGCGTCGACGCGCTGCGCGAGGTCGTCCACGCGCTGGGCGAATCCCGCCGTGTCCCGCGGCGCGGATTCGCCGGCCTGTTCGACGAGCGCGACTCGCTGGCGGGCTTCGTCGAGGGCAACGCCGGTCTCGCGCAAGGACTGCTCGGCGCGGCGCAAGCGCACCTTGTACTCGGCGTCGAACTGCCAGAGCTGCGTGCCGCGCAGCAGACGCGCCCGCTCCGCAAGTGCCTCGCGCTGCGGTCCCGGGGGAAGCCCGGCCAGGACGTGCTCGATCCGCTCCAGCGCGGCCCACTGCCGGCGCTCGACGTCGGTGGCCAGGGCTGCCACGGCGCGGCTTGCTGAGATGGCGGCCACGCGCTCCGTCAGTGCGTCCTGACGCTGCGAGAGATTGTCGAGGTCGGTGTTGGCCAGCACCTCGGCTTTGCGGGGCGCGCGTGCGGCGGCGGCCAGCTCGCGGGCCTGAACCATGTGGTCGAAAGCCGCCAGCGATTCGCGCGAGCGCTCGAGATTGCGCTGCATGATGCGCAGGTCGCGATAGTTCTTCAGACCCTCCTGGAACTCGTGTGACGCGAGCAGGTGGTAGAGATACCGCGTGTGCGGCGCGTCCGGCACGTTCTGCAACTGCCAGAACCAGCCGACCGTCTCATCCTGCGGAGCCGCGTCGAGGATCGCGTCGAGGAAACCTCCCTCGCGAATGGCTGCAATCGATTCGTCGATGCGCGTGGATTCCTCGGCGTACGCCTGCACCGCGAGGCGATACTGCTGGGCCGCCTGGCCGTTCGACGCAAGCTGCGCATAGGCATAGGGCACCGCAAGGAACGACTCCTGCACCGCGGAATCGAGCAGCCGACCCTCGCGAAGCTCGAGCCACGGCACCAGCGCGCGCTCCGGGCGCTGCACGTCCGACTCGGCCCAGCCAAGACCGAGCAGCGCCCGGTTCGTGAATGGGCCATCGAGCCGGACACGGCTCAGCGCGGCGACGGCGGGTTCACCGGCGCGTTCCTGCAGGTGAGCGAAGCCCAGTGCGAGATTGGCCCGATCGCGCAGCGAGCGCTCCTCGTCGGACTGCGCCGCCATCGTCCCCACGGACTCGAGCAGGCGCCGACCCTCCTCGGCCGAGCCGGAGCGGACCATCGCCACGCCGAGGTTGAACCGCGCGTACGGCGCCCAGTCGTCATCGGCCGCCTGCTGCAGCGCGCCTACGGCCTCGCTGAAGCGGCCCTGCGCCATCAGCACGTTCGAGGCGAGCAGTCGGCGCTCCGACTCGAGCTGGCCCGGAAGCGGCGCGCGAATGCGCTCGAGGCTGCGCCACGCCTCGGCGTGGTAGCCGCGCTGGTAGCCGATCCGCGCCAGGTAGAAGTGCGCGCGGTCGCTGACCGACTGCGGCACCGGGCCGGCCAGCAGCCGGTTGAAGATCCGCGAGGCCTCGGAGTGCAGTCCGAGTGAAAGGTAGAGGCCGCCCGAAAGCAACTCGGCTTCGGCCGAGTGATGCTCGATCCTGTTCAAGTCGCGCGACACCTCGAGGCGCACCAGCGCGTCGAAGTAATCGTCCTGGAAGAAGTGGAACAGCACGTCGCCATAATCGAGGTCGCGGACTTTGCCTGGGGGCGGCAGGTCCCGCGCGGCGTCCTCCGCATGAGCGGCGCCCGCGCCACCGGCGAGCAAGCCGGCGACACAGATCAGCGTCCAGCGACGGATGCGCGATCGGCTCATGGGTCAGGCTCGAAAGGCCCTTACTCCCACTGGCGCACGACGAACTCCGGCTGCAACGCGGCCTGCCGGTCGCTGATGCGGAGCTCGAGGTACTTGGCGCCGACAGCCTTGTCGAACTTGAGCGTGGTACCGCGCCGATAGTCGCGCTCGTGCGGACCCTTGCCGGTGAAGAACGCGACGATTTCGTGCTCACCGGCCTTCAGGTTGCCGAGGAACAGCTTCTGGACGCCGCCGCGGTGCAGCGCCTGCACCTCGCGCTCCGTGTACAGGTAGTTCGCGACCTCCTTGTCGTCGACCTTCAGCGTCACCGAGTCGAGCGCGAAAAACGTGCCGACGTCCAGCGACAGGAACACCGCGACCTGCGTGCTGGCCGGGTACAGCAATTCCTCTTCGAGGCGGAACAGGTCCCGGTTGAGGTCGACGAGCTGCTTCTTGAGGACCTGGACGTCCTGGTCGACGCTGCGCAGGTCCTGCGCAGGATCGGCCGCGTGCCCCGGCGTACCCAGCAGCAGGCCGCCACAGACCACCAACGCACCGGCGCAAGCGTGCCAGCGCAGCCGCGCCGCAACCCGTTTGATCGAACTGCTCACAGGTTTAACTCCTCGATCTGCCGGGCAATCTCCTCGCCCGAAATGCTTTGCTGCGACCACGCGCCGCGCACGACGCCGTCCCGGTCGAGCAGCAGCGTGAGCGGCAGGCGCTCGACGTCGTAGAGTCGGCCCACGGATTGCCGCGTATCGAGCAGGGTCGGAAACTCGAGACCGAGCGACTGCGCGACCGAGGCCGCGCGCGCGTCGTCGCCCTCGAGATTGACGCCGAGCACGATGGGAGTCGTGTCGCCGCTTGCGGATGGCAGCGAGTTCAGTTGCGCGAGCGTGTCGCGACAGGGACCGCACCAGCTCGCCCAGAACGCGAGCACGACGACGTCGCCGCGGTACTCGGACAGGCGGAGGTTGCGGCCGTCGGTGGCCTTGAGGGCGAAATCCGGCGCGGCGCCGCCCGTCGCGGGGCGCGCGTCCGAGAGGACCGGAAAGGCGAGCAGGCCCGCCACCGCTGCGGCGAGCAGCGCGAGCGTTTCGAACAGTGCCCGCTGGCGGGCACGCGCATACCAATCCCTGCGTTGCATGCTGGCAACCCCGCTGTCATGGGTGGGACCCGAAGACCGGAAGCTTTGCGTCCCCGTCTTTCGACGGGTTTGCCCTTTTCAGTCGCGAGGGATCGTCGTATGCGCGCTGCGGCCGTGTCAACGAAACGCGCCTATTGCTGCACGCAGAATGCACTGCGTCACAATTTGCCGGGCGACGTCACGCGAAACCCCTATTGCGGCGGGGTCAGTCCGTCCGAGTAGAAGATGCGGCCGTCCTTGTCGACGATGACCGCTTCGACGCCCGGCAGCCGGCTCACGAGTTCCATGCCGCGCTCCACGCCGAGCACGAACACGGTGGTCGACAGCCCGTCGGTCAGCGTCGCGTCCGGACCGATGACCGTCGCGCTGCGCACGGCCCGCGCCACGTCGCCCGTACCCGGCACGAGGATGTGGTGGTAGCGCACGCCATCCTCCTCGAAGTAGCGCTCGTAGTCGCCCGAAGTCGAGATTGCCTCGTTTTCGAGCGGCAGGCGCGTCACCATCCGTCCTTCGTTGCGGGGATCGCGGACGCCGACGATCCACGGCTTGCCGCGGCGATCGCCGAGCAGGCGCGTGTCACCCCCGGCGTTGACCATCGCGTGCTCGATACCGAGGTCGCGCAGCCGGTCGATGCTGCGGTCGACCGCATATCCCTTGGCGATGCCGCCGAGATCGATGCGCACGCCTTTGCGCAGGAAACGGATCGTGTTGCGCTCGCGGTCTACCTGCACCTGCCGGTAGTCGATGGCCGGAAGGGCGGCGGCGACCTGCTCGCCGCTGGGACGCTGGTGGGCGCGGTAATCGTAGAGATAGCCCACGCTGGCGTAGGTAACGTCGAACGCGCCGCCGCTCATCCGGGAAAAGTCGAACGAGCGCGCCACCACCTCGATGATCTCGGGGTCGACCGTAACCGGCCGCTCGAACGCATGCGCGTTGACCGCGGAGAGCTGGCTCTCCGGCTTGTACGTGCTCATCAGCGCGTCGGTGCGGCGCATTTCGGCGATGACCGCCTCCATGGCGCGTGTCGCGAGCGCCGCGTCTTCGGACCAGAGCTCCACCGCAACCCGCGTGCCCATGATCGCTTCCTCGCGGAAGAACCACTCGGCGCGGGCCGGCGCGGCGGCAAGCAGCAACGCAATCGCGAGGGGCAGGAACCGCGGCATCGGCAAGGCACTCCGTCGGGATGGAAATCGAACCAGCGCCAAGACTAGCGGCGGGGACTGGTGCTCACAACGACGGCGTGGCCGCCGCCCTGGCCTGCGCCTCGGCGTGCAGCCGCCGCAGGAAGCCGCGCACCGTCGGTTCCGCTTCCGCTGCGCTCATCAGTCGCTGCTCGACCAGCACTTGGGCGACGTCGCGGATCGACCGCCGCCCATCTACCAGCGAGGTCACGTAGGCGAGCACGCGGAGTTCCAGCTGCCGCGCCTCGAATTCCGGCAACAACGGCACCGGAAGTTCGGTTCGCTCCAGCCATTCCGGCGATCGGCGCGCGCGCGCGGGAGCCGTCGCCTGCCCGCGCTTGATGGCGGCGAACGTCACGACAGTCTCGAGCCGCGCATGCCGACTCGCCGGCGAGCCGAGGTACGGAACGGCATCCTCGCGCAGCTGGTCCACCGTGAAGCCGGCGGCGGCGACGATGTCGAGCACTTCCTCGAGGGCATAGCGCCGCGCAGGATCATCGCCCGCGAACGCAAGTGAGCCGCTGTTGACCCAGCGCCCGCCCGGCTTCAACCAGCCGTTCAGGCGGCAGGCGAAGCTTGCCAGGTCCTCGTCGATGACGTCGATCAACCATGGCGTCACGACCGTGTCGAATGCGTCTTCGGCGAAGGGCCCCTCGGTCGCATCGGCGAACACCAGGTGCAGTCCCTGCGCCGCCGGACCGGGGGCCTGCAGCCTGCGCAGGATCGCGTGGCTGTCGATGTCCCGCGGCGCGATCGGGAACTCGTAGAGATCGACCGCCTCGCCCGCAAGCAGGCGCTGCGCGGCGATCAGGAACAGCGGGTTGAGGTCGGCCGCGACCAGCACCTGCGGTTGTCGACGCTGGTGCAGGTCGTAGGCCAGTCGGCCGGCGCCGACGCCGAGCAGCAGCGTCCGCCCCGGTGACGAAGTCCCGAGCGTGCCGTCCACCAGGCGGAATGCGGCCTCGTTCTCGGCCTCGCCCCAGCACCAGTCGCGGTGCAGGTTGGCGTAATAGCTGGTCAGGCCCTGGCTCGATGGCAGCGACACCCCGAGCGCGCGGTAGAGTTCCGGCGCGGCAGCCGCGCCGATACCGAGCGGTGCCAGCAAAGCGCGAAGTCGACGCGCGTGATCGGTGCAAGCCGCGGCCAGCAGCTTCAGTCGATTGCGTGTCGTCGTGCGCGTGACGGACGGGTCGAGCGCGGCTCGGTAGCGACCGGCCTGGGCCTCGAGTTCTGCGAGGAACGCGTGCCCCCGGGCGCGCCAGTCGCCGAGCACGGCCGCGGGATCCGACAGCAGGCACGGCACGCCGTCGAGGGCTGGAAACTCCAGCGCACAGGCGCTACAAGACACGACGGCGCCGGACGCGAGCGGCCCGCGGCAGCGCGGGCAGCGCAGCAGATCGAGCGGCAGGGACTGGCGGGGACTCGCCATGCGTGCCGCCAGCCTACCACGGTCGCGTCAGCCGATGCGCCCGCTCACGATCGGGTTGAACGCGATCAGGCTGTCCTGCGCGGCCGCCGAACCGAGGCCGTTGCGCGGGAACTTCTGGCCGAACTGGCCCTGCTCGCCGTGCAAAGCCATGTAGTTCAGCACGACCGTCTCGACCAGCAGGTTGACGTTGTTCGCTGCCGGGCTCGACGCCGTCTCGACCGAGGCGTCGCCGCGGTAGTAGCCGATCTGCTGGTGGCGCGCGGCGCCACCGGCTCCGGTGTCGAGCAACTGCGGGCGGCCGCGCGGGTTGTAGACGAGGAAGAACGACGCAGCCGTGGTGCTGTTGTCGCTGGTCCACATGAACTTGCCGCGACCGTCGGGTGAGTTGTCCACCTGGCCGCTCGCAGACAGCGATCCGTCCGAGAACACGTAGAGCATCAGCGGCATGCCGCGGCGGGCCGCGTACTCGAGGCAGGCGCCCATGCAGCGCCCGGCGCGCAAGTCGCGCACTTCGCCGGTCGCCCGGCCCTGGCCGTGGTAGTCGTAGCCGCCCATCGTGATCGTGCCGGCGCCGGCGTAGCCCGACAGCACCATCTTCATGACGGCCGCGGTCTTCTGGAACTCGCCATCCGCCGCGTACTCCGCCTGCGAGAAGACGCCCGAGCTGCCCACGATGTCGGGGTCGAGCTCGGGATTCAGGCTCGACGGGTCGCCGAAGCGGTCGACGACGTCGGCGGCCTTCACGTAGCCGCAGCTCACCAGTTCGCGCACCACCTCGTTGCGCGTCACGGTGGTCCGCTTCGGATCCGGCCAGTTCTGCTTCGGATCGATCACCTGCAGCTTGCGGTGACTGATGCGCTGGATGGCCTCCATGACGACCACCGTGTCGTCGACGCTCAGCAGGTTGGCCAGCTGGCCCGTGTCGACGAGGCCGGTCACGTCGCTCGCACGGTCGACCTTGGTCGGGCGGACCGACAGGTCGATCAGGCCGGCCGGCGCCATCGAGTTGCCACCCGAGTCCGAGGCGCGCGAACCGATCAGCGTCGCGAGCGAACCGTCCGCGCCCGCGCGGTAGATCCCGTACATCGGGTTATGCGGGTTGTTGCCGGTATCGTTCTCGGAGCGTGCGGCAATGACCGCGCCATTGAGGCCCGCGGCGGTGGCAGGCGAGATCCGGTCGAGGATGCCGCGCAGGAACGCGCTGTCCGAATGGAACGCGAGGCCAAGCGAGGTATCGGTGAAGCTGGTGCCCGTGACCGGATTCGTCAGGCCCGGCACCATGTCGCCCGGCAGGCCCATCTTTCCGTATCCCGCTGTCGTCAGGAAATCGAGCTGGCCGCCGGGACCGCCGATCAGCACGTTCGAGCCGACCATGTTGGCGCCGCCCGCGAGGTCGATGCAGATGAACGGGATCTTCCCGGCGCCGAGCACCTCGATGCCGCAGGTGCTGCGCAGCGCCTCGAGATCGGGCGACAGCGCCGCCATCGCAGCGCGCGGGTTGGCGAAGAGGCCGAAGACCGTCGGCGCCACGACCGTGCCGAGGCCCGCTGCGAAGCCCTGCGCGAGGAAGTCGCGGCGGGTGACGGGTCGCTTGTGCGCGCCCTCGTGCCGGATCGGCTCGTTGAGCGCCAGCTGCCGGGGGGGTGCCTTGCGAATGATCATGTTGCCTACCTCGAATCGTGGCGCGGGGCCACGGTCAGTGCACCAGGGTCACGGCGCTGCCGAGCAGTGCCGCACAGCTCGCCTTGACGATCGTCTCGGTCCGCCCGGCCGCGCAGCTGCCGCCGCAGCCCGCGAGCCGCGTGATCATCGCGTCGAGGTCGCCACGAACCTCGCTCGCGTTCGGCTCGGTCGCGACGTTCTGCATCATCATCCGGCCGACCAGCGAGTCGAGCACGATCGCCCGGCCGGCGGGGCTGAACGCCACGGCCGGACTCGCCGCGAAGTTGAAGCCGGGGAAGTACGCCGATCGGGCGCCGGTGTCTTCGACCAGCGCATCGCAGTACTGGATCGCCAGCTGCGCGATCGCGACCGGGTGCGCCGAGACGAACGTGTCGATGTTCTCGATCGTCGGCAGCGCCTGCTTGACCTGGTCGTAGGTCGCCTGCACCGACGGGCGGGTCGGGCTGACACCAGTGAGTTCGGACATCGTCGCGTTGATCTCGTCGAAGACGCGCAAGCCGACGTCGGCCGCGCGCTGCACGTCCGGCGGCGGGGCGGGTGCCAGCGGCACCGCATCCGTGCGCACGTTCTGGCGGCTGCCGAGCACGTCGAACGTCAGGAAGAACTCGTCCGCCTCGGGCCCCTTCTCGAGCCCGATCACGGTGCCGATCGTCGACAGGGGCTGGCCGAGCGGCCCGTAGAGCGAGTCCGTGATCGCGGTGTCGAGCGTGCGGTACGCCTGGCCGACCTGCGCCTCGCTGCCGTTGACGCCGATGCGCATGCCGGCGAGCGGAATGCTGCCCGGGCGCGCTGCGGGGTCGAGGCTGATGAAGGTCGGCTTGTCGAACAGGTAGCCGTAGCTGTCGAGCTGACTCACCTCGAACATGATGTAGGCCTGCGGCACGTCGACGAGGTGGCTCACCGAGAACAGCAGGTAGAACTTCTCGCCGACGCCAGCCTGGAAGTTCTGGTTGATCTGCGCGGGCGTCATCGCACGGTTGTGCACCGCGACGAGGCGGAAGATGCCCTCGAACTGACGGTCCCCGGAAACCTCGTTGCCGAGCACGAAGGCGAAGGTGTCGTCCCAGTCCGCGATCGTGCTGCTGGCCGACGGGTCGGCGTCGCCGGTGAACTCGCCGTTCACGTAGATGCGGCGGCCGTTCACCGGGTCGTAGGTCGCCACGACGTGCTGGAGCGTCGCCTGCAGGTCCTCGTCGTCGTCCGACGTCGTGAGCTTCGGATCGCCGTTCTGGTCGGTCGCGCTGGAACGGTTGTAGAAATCGTAGCTGTAGAGCGTCTGCCCGAGCATGAAGTTGCGCGAGGTCGTGCCGCCCGAGTAGGAGACGATGCGCGAATCCTCCTGCGCCACGTTGCCAGGGGCGACCCAGGCCTCGATCGAGTATTCGCCGGTGCCCATGATGAGGTCGTGCAGCTTGCGGCTCGTCGTCGTGGAGCCCTGCGCCTTGCCGCTGCGCACGTTGATGCCCCAGCCGCCGACCCAGGTCACGTCACCCGAGAGATTGAGGTGCAGCGCCGGCTCGACGCCGCTGGTGTCGTAGGCGACGCGGCCGCTGCCGGTCTTGAACTCCCAGAGGCCGATCACGCTGCCGTTGTAGCGGTTGCCGCCGCTCGCGACGGTGCCGTCGTAGAGCGTGAGCGCCTTGGACAGCACCAGCGAGGGGTCGACCTGAGTGAGCGGGATCGACGCTGCGAACGCGTTGATCGCCGCTTCCATCTCGCTCGAGTTGGCGGTGCAGTCGCTCCAGCAGTTGTGGAACTCGTTGCGCAGGCGAAGCACCAGGCGCGAAAGCGCGGGCTGGTCCAGGTTGATCTTCACGCGCGCGGCGGCGTAGGCCTCGTCGATGTCGGCCGACGCGAAGAACGGCGACTGCGAGTTCGCCGCGGACGGGGCATGGCAGCGGGCGCAGTATTCCTCGAGCAACGGATGGACCGTGCTCGCGAAGAGATCCGGCGCGGCCGGGAAGCTCTTGCTCGCGCCCGGGTCGCGGATCGGCGGCGCCTCGAGATCGACGCCGGCGCTGCCGCCGGCGGTCGCACCGGCCCAGCTCGAGATCCAGGTCGTCAGGATGGCGGCGCAGTCCGTGGTGCTGGCGAGCCAGCAGTTGTGGCCTCCGGCGACCTTGGTGACCATGCGCGAGTCGCGCGGCGAACCAAGCGTCACGATGCCGTTGGCGGCCGCGTACGCGAGGTTGATGTCGTCCTGGCGCACGAACTGCGGCGCCTGCCCACCCTCGGTGTGGCACTGGCCGCAGCGGTTGGTCGCCTTGAGGTTGTCCCAGACGTTGATCTTGAAGGACTGCACGTCCGCCGTGGCTGGCGGCGGACCACTGTAGGTCGGCGCCGAGCCACCGGTGGTTACCGGGTTCTCTACGGTCTCCGCGCCACCGCCGCAGCCGGCGAGCATCGCCAGCAGGCCGGCCGTCGCGAGGACGCGGGTCACGATTGATTGCGAACCGAGCATGCCCATGAGGTTCTCCTACTCGCCGACGCAGTAGGTGGCCGCCTCGGCGAACACCCTCTTCAGCCGGTAGCCATTCGACTTGAACGACGCCGTGATCGCGTCCACGCGCGCCCGATCCTCGGCGTCGCTGGGCGCACGGAAGCAGACGTTGCGGAAGACCTTCTCGACCTGGCAGCGTGCGAACTGCTCGGTGCCGGCAAGTTCACGACCCATCGACTTGGCTCCCTGCCCGCGCGCGGGCAGCGAGGCATCCCAGCCGAGCAGCGCGTTGCGGCCCTGGCGCCAGTAGTTGTCCCAGCTGTCGTCCGGCGTGATGAAGCCCGGCCGGAAGGTGTCGTCGTTGTTGAAATACTTGGGCCGGACCTGGCCGGCCGTGTAGACGATGCGACCGGCGTCCTCGTCGTAGTCGTAGTACGCATATGCCTGAGCGAGCGGATCCATTCCGGAGTGGCAGGCGATGCAGTTGTTCAGGAACACGCGGCTGTCGCCGCCGGGGCTGCGGCTCACGTCCTGGCGGATGCGGTCGGCCGGGCGGGTCGGATCCTGCACCTGCTCGAGATCCACGCACAGGTGGTTCATCAGCGTGAAGCGGAGCATCGCCCGGTTCGTGCCGGCGATGAAGAAGGCCTGAGCCGCTGCGCGCGTCGTCATGACGCCGGCGGTCGCCCCCGGTGGCAGTCCGGTAACGGAAGACTGCGTGGTGCGCACCAAGGCAGTCTTCAGGTTCGCGCCACTCGACTCGAGCGCCTCGTAGTGCGCATTGCTCGACGCCGAGAACGCGGGCACGCCGCTCGCACCGCTGCCCACGTACAGGATGTCGTCCGACAGCACCTGGTTGAACGGCACGTCGTCGCGCACCATGCCGATCACCGTCGCGACGTAGTCGTTCAGCGGCGCGAAGACCGTCTGGTCGCGATTGGTCCACGGCATCGCGAAGTTCTTCAACGTCACGTCGTAGAACGCGCGGTGGTCCATGGCCTTGTAGGCGGCATCGAGGCTGCGGCCGGCGGCGACGTCGGCGGTCATCGCGTCCAGCACTGCGGGCGTCGGCGGCACGCCGGCGAGCCGGTCGTGGATGCGCTTGGCCTGGCTGCGCGCATCCGCTGCGGCCACACCGGGCTGCAGCAGCACCAGCGCCGCACCGCAGAGCAGCAGCGCGCGACCGAAGCGCGCGGCAAGACTGCGGGCGTCGCCGCGAATCGCGGCAAGGCACCAACCGTCGACATACGAGTCCTTGCGCATTGACCGATCTCCCGTCGTGCTGCTCGAGCCGGCGCCGGATGCGCCGCACGGGGCGCAATGTGGATTGCCGCAACGGCTTCGCCAAGCGCGCAACGCGGATCTGCGAGGCGCCTCACACAAGCCCGGGTTCTGGGATGCGCCTCACACAACCTGCTGCGGCGCATGGAGCAGCGCACGCCATGTGAGAGAAAGTGCGTCGTCACCGGCAGTGCCGTGCAGCGACGCGCAAGGCGCGAGCCACGGTGCGACCAACATCGAGGAACGTCCGATGCGCAGAGTCAATCGAAACGTTTGCGGCACGAATCGGCCGCGCGGCCTGTTCGTCAGCGCCGTGCTGTGCGCGGTGGCCGCGGGCTGCACCAGCGGCGACGGCGGCGGCAGCCTGGCGCCGAGCGGCGGCCAGAACCCCGACCCGGTCGTGCTGGACTTTCCGATCGCCTACGTGAAGCGGCCCGTTCCGGCGGCGGACCTGCCCGCCAGCGACGCGCGCGAGTTGCTCGACTTCCGGCCGGGCGCCGACCTCTTCGTTCGCGACCGCGCTTCGCCCTCGGCGAGCGACCGCAACGTCACCGCCGAGATCACGCTTGGCGAGGGCGACGTTCGCGACGTCGAGCCGTCGTTCGACGGCACGCGGCTGGTCTTCGCCATGCGCGAGCCACTGATCGAGGGCGCCGACGAGGAGGACCAGCCGACCTGGAACATCTGGGAGTACGACACGACCACGCAGGCGCTGCGCCGCGTGATCCAGTCCGACATCGTCGCCGAGGAAGGCCACGACATCGCGCCGCATTACCTGCCCGACGGGCGGATCGTGTTCACGTCGACCCGGCAGCGGCAGTCGCGGGCGATCCTGCTCGACGAGGGCAAGCCGCAGTTCGCGGCCGAGGACGAGGATCGCCGCGAGCCGGCTTTCGTGCTGCACGTGATGAATGCCGACGGCACGGGCCTGCGCCAGATCTCCTTCAACCAGAGCCACGACATCGACCCGGCGGTGCTCGACGACGGCCGCATCGTCTTCAGCCGCTGGGAAAACGCCGGACCGAACAACGAGATCAACCTCTACACGGTGCGTCCCGACGGCTCGCAGCTCGAGCTGCTGTACGGCGCGCAGAGCCACGCGACCGGCACGGACGGCACCGACGTGCATTTCCTCGAGCCGCGTCCGGCAGCGAACGGTCGCGTGCTGGTGCGCGCGCAGCCTTTCGAGGCGCTCGATCTTGGCGGCGAGTTGCTCGAGATTGACGTCGCCAACTACGTGGAAATCACGCAGCCGACCCTGCCCAATCGCGGCGCGCTGTCCGGGCCTGCACAGGTCCCCGCGACGGCCAACGTGGTCTCGACCATCGAGGGTCCATCGCCGGGCGGTCGCTACAGCTCCGCGTATCCGTTGCGCGACGGCACCAACCGGCTGCTGGTGAGCTGGACGCAGTGCCGCCTGCTCGAGGAACAGCGCATCGTGCCGTGCACCGAGGACCGCCTGGCGACGGGTACGGCCGTCGCGGCACCACCCCTCTACGGCATCTGGATGTACGATCCGGCGCAGCGGACCCAGCTGCCAGTCGTGGCACCGACCGAAGGGGTCGTCTACACCGAGGTGGTCGCGATGCAGCCGCTGCCGTTGCCGGCAGTGATCCTCGACGCGGTCGCGGGAGTCGACTTCGACGCCGACCTCGAGTCCGAGGGCGTCGGCATCCTGGACATCCGCAGCGTCTACGACCTCGACGGTGCGGACACGGCGCCGGGCGGACTCGAGGCCCTGGCCGATCCCCGGCAGGCGACCGCCGCTCAGCGTCCGGCGCGCTTCCTGCGCATCGAGAAGGCCGTCAGCCTGCCCGACGACGATTTCCTCGACTTCGATAACAGCGCGTTCGGCGTCACCGCTCGCTTCGGCATGCGCGAGATCCTCGGCTACGCCCCGGTGGAGCCCGACGGTTCCGTGCGCGTCAAGGTGCCGGCGAGCGTGCCGTTCGCGATCACCGTGCTCGATGCCGACGGCCGGCGCATCAGCCAGCGGCACGAGAACTGGTTGCAGGTCCGCGCGGGCGAGGAACTGCGCTGCAGCGGCTGCCACGATCGCAACAGCGGCGAATCGCACGGCCGCTCCGGGCTGTTCGCGGCTGCGAATGCCGGCGCCACGACCACCGGCGTGCCGTTCCCGAACACGAATCCAGCGCTGTTCGCGGATTTCGGCGAGACCATGGCGCAGACGCGCGCGCGCATCAGCTGCCAGACCGACTGCGCGGCGCTGGAACTCTCGCTGGACATCACCTACGAGGACGTCTGGACGAATCCCGCCACCGCGGGCCGAGCGCCCGATGCTGCGTTCGCGTATCGCTACGCGGACCTCGAGACGCCGGCGCCCACCAGCGCGGACTGCCAGACGACGTGGCAGGCCGGGTGCCGCGTCACGATCCACTACGAGGCCCACATCCACCCGCTGTGGAGCAAGCCGCGCGTGACGCTGGCGGACGACGGCGTCACGGTGCTGGCCGACGACACCTGCACGAGCTGCCATTCGGACCAGGACGCCGCTGGCCAGTTGCGGGTGCCGCTGGGCCAGCTGGAACTGACGGACGCGCCGTCGAGTGACCAGCCCCTGCACAAGCACGCCTACCGCGAGTTGCTCGCCGGCGACAACGAGCAGGAACTGGTGGGCGCCAACCTGCAGGACCGTCTCGTGCAGGTCGGCGTCGATCCCGTGACCGGCGAGCCGCAGTTGGTACCGGTGCCGGTGCCGGCGTCCATGTCGGCGGGCAACGCGCGCGGATCTGTGCGCTTCTTCTCAATATTCGCTGCCGGCGGCAGCCACGCGGGTCGCCTGACCCCCGCCGAATTGAAGCTCGTCTCAGAATGGCTCGACGTCGGGGCGCAATACTTCAACGACCCGTTCGTTGCGCCACTCGACTAGAGAAATGATTCGATTCCTGCTGACCGCCGCCCTGTTGCTGGGGCCGCTCGTTCCGGCAACGGCGCCGGCTGCGGGCGGCGGCGATCGCGTGGTCGTCCAGGACGCCTACCTCGAGTTCCGCAGCGGACCGGGCCGCGGCTTCCCTGTCTTTCACGTCGTCGACCGCGGCGAGTCGGTGGAACTGCTCCGCCGCCGCACGGACTGGATCAAGGTCCGGGTCGATGGCGGCAAGGAAGGCTGGGTCAACCGCAGCCAGCTGGAACGCACTCTGACGCCTGGGGGCGCGCCGGTCGCGCTGCCCGGCGCGTCGCCCGAGAGCCGGACCGCTCACCGCTGGGAAGTCGGCCTTGCCACGGGTGACTTCGACGGTGCCAGCGTCGTCTCCGCCTATGGCGCCTGGGCCATGACGCCGACGCTGCTCGCGCGTATGGACGCGTCGCACCTGCTCGGCGACTACTCGAACGGCTGGCTGGTCACGGCCGGGATTGCCCATGTGTTCATGCCGGAGTGGCGCGTCTCGCCGTTCGTCGGCATCGGCGGTGGCGTCGTGCGGATCGAGCCCAAGGCGACGCTCGTGCAGGCCGAGGACCGGACCGACGAAACGGCCTATGCCGGCGTCGGACTGCGCGGCTACCTGACCAATCGCTTCCTGCTGCAGGCCGAGTACCGCGGATACGTGGTCTTCACGAGCCGCGACGACAACGAGGAGATCGATGAATGGACCGTCGGCTTCACATACTTCTTCTGAGCGGCATCGCACTGGCCAGCCTCGCGGGCACCGGCGCGTCCGCCCAGGAAGCGGTGGCTGCGCCCGAGACTCCACAGGTCGTCGAGCCCCAGGTCGAGCGGCGCGAGGTGCAGCGGCCCGAGATCGACACCGAGAACTTCGAGGCCGGCGCCTTCATCGGCACGATCTCGATCGAGGACTTCGGCTCGAGCTTCGTCTACGGGGCGCGCATCGCCTACCACTTCACCGAGGACGTGTTCGCCGAGGCGACGATCGGCACCGCGGACGCGGGCCGCACCAGCTACGAGGACCTGAGCGGCTCGGTCGACCTGCTCACGGACAGCGAGCGGACGTTCACCTACTACGATCTCGCCGTGGGCTGGAACGCGTTGCCCGGCGAAGCCTTCTTCGGCGGCCGCCGTGCGATGCCGTCGGCGCTCTACCTGACGCTGGGCGCCGGCAGCACGCGCTTCGCGGGCGACGACAATTTCACGGTCACGCTCGGGGCCGGTTATCGGCTGCTCGTGACGGACTGGATGGCCCTGCACCTCGGCGCGCGCAACATCGCCTTCGACAGCGACCTGCTCGGCAAGAGCAAGACGACGCAGAACCTGCAGGTTGCCTTTGGCCTGACGGCCTTCTTCTGATCGAGGAAAACGAATCATGCGTATTGCCAGCCTCCTCGCTGCCCTGACCGCCACTGCGCTGCTGGCGGGCTCACCCGCCCAGGCCGCTGCCCCGGCAGCGGCGCCGGACTTCTCGCTGCCGGCGCGCGACGGCAGTGCCGTCCGGTTGAGCGACCTGCGGGGGCAGGTCGTGATGATCAACTTCTGGGCAACCTGGTGCGGGCCTTGCCGCCAGGAAATGCCACTGCTCGAGCAGATCCACGCCAAGTACGAGCCGCTCGGCTTCACGCTGCTCGGTGTCAACGTCGAACCCGACAGCGCGCCGGCAAAGGAGTGGCTGAAGGGCACGCCGGTCAGCTTCCCGATCCTGTTCGACCGCGAGAACGCGGTCAGCGCCCAATTCGGCGTCGAAGCGATGCCGAGTTCGGTGCTGATCGACCGCGAGGGTCGGGTGCGCCACGTCCACCGCGGCTACAAGCCCGGTGACGAGTCGACCTATGCGGACCTGATCCGCAGCCTGGTCAAGGAGTGAACATGAACGGAGCACGCCTCGTCGCAGGACTCGCCTTGCTCGCCGCGCTCTCGGGCTGCAGCAACGTCGAGCCCTGGGTGAAGCCCTACGAGCGGCAGAATTTCGCCGACCCGATCATGAGCCCCGAGATGCACCCGGTCTCCGGCGCGTACCTGAGCCACGTGTTCGAGGCGCGCGAGGGCTCGCGCGGCGCGTCCGGCAGCCATGGCGGCGGCTGCGGCTGCAACTGAGGATCGCATCGTGCGCACGCCGTTCCGGGTCCTGCTGCTTCTCACGCTCGCGATGCCGGCGGCCCGCGCTGCGGTTCTGCCGGACGATCGGGCCGACGTGCTCTATCACCGCTATGAGGGCGGCGGCGTGACCATCGACGGCCCGTCGGTCCTGGTGCGCAAGAAGTTCGCCGAGAAGTACTCGGTGAGCGCCAATCTCTACGTGGACATGGTCTCGAGCGCTTCGATCGACGTCGTGACGACGGCGAGCCCGTACGAGGAGACACGCACGCAGGCCAGCCTCGGCGCCGACATGCTGAACGGCAAGACGCAGTACACCGTCAACTTCACCAACAGCGACGAGAACGACTACACGGCGAACTCCGCCAGCCTGGACATCAGCCAGGACCTGTTCGGCGACCTGACGAACCTGTCCTTCGGCTTTGCCCGCAGCTGGGATGAGGTGCGCAAGCGAGGCGATCGCGAGTTCTCGGAGTCGATCGACCGCTCGACCTATCGGTTCGGCCTGTCGCAGATCGTCACGCCACGGGTGATGACGGGCTTCAACTTCGAAGTCATTACCGACGAAGGCTTCCTCAACAATCCCTATCGATCGGTGCGTTACGTCGATCCGGACAGCGCCGCCGGGTTCGCGTTCCAGCCCGAGGTGTACCCGAACACGCGGACCAGCAGCGCGGCTTCGTTGAACGCGCGTTATTTCCTGCCATACCGCGCGGCGGTGCATGGCGAGTACCGCTTCTTCACGGACACTTGGGGCATCGACGCGAACACGGTGCAGCTGGGCTACACGCACCCGTGGGGCAAGCAGTGGATCTTCGAGCTGACGTACCGCTGGTATGACCAATCGGCCGCGGACTTCTATGCCGACCTGTTTCCGCGCCGCGACGCGCAGAACTTCCTGGCGCGCGACAAGGAACTGAGCACGTTCACGAGCCACATGGTGGGCGTCGGTGCCACCTACGAGCTGCCGCCGCTCGAATGGGCCTTCATCAAGCGCTCGTCGGTCAGCTTCTTCTACGACCGCTTCCGCTTCGACTACGACGACTTCCGCGACATCACGGCCGGCGGCACGCCGGGCGCCGAGCCGCTCTACGGCTTCGACGCCGACGTGTTCCGGCTGTTCGTGTCCGGCTGGTTCTAGCGCGCAATCGACCGCGGACTCACGGCGGGCCGCGCAAGTAGTCGAGCACGGCCCGCGCGTAGCGCCCGGGTTCCTCGTTGGCCGCGAAGATGCCGGCCTCGATGGCCGTCACACGGCACGGCGAGAACGCCTTGCGTAGCGGCTCGGCCCGGCCAGGCGTCGCGAACGGGTCGCGGCTGCAGAACAGCAGCAGCGCCGGGCAGCGCACCAGCGGCAGCCGCTCCTCCATGCGGTAGTCTGCCACCGCGAAATGGCCCTGCTCGCTGGCCTCCCCGGCGCGAAACAGGTCCACGACCAGCCGCTGCACGAGATCGGGGCGCGGCAACCACTGGTGCATCCGCGTCCACTTGTCGAGCAGGTGCGAGCCATCCTGTGCGAGCACCCACTGCTTGAAGAAGCGGCCGAGTTCGTCGCGGCCGGCCGCATCGGTGTAGACGGGCCCTGACAGGATGACGCGGTCGACGCGCGGCGCAAATGCCGCCGCGATCTCGACTGCAATCACGGCCCCGGTGTGGTGGCCGACGACGGTCACCCGTTCGATGTCGAGCGCGTCGAGGACATCGATGGCGGCGCCGGCATAATCAGCAATCGACGGCTGGCCAGGCACCCGATCAGAGCAGCCGTAACCCGGCGTGTCCATCGCGATCACCCGTCGCTCCTGTGCGAGCAGCGGCAGGACCTCCGCGTATTCGTCGACCGAACGCGGCGTCTGGTGCAGCAGCAGCAGCGGCGCGCTGGCGCCCTCGCCCGCCACGATGCAGTGCACCTGCCCCAACCTGGTATCAAACAGGCATCTGCTCATCGGGAAACGTCCTCACCGGCTGGCCGACGCTGCGACCATACACGCCGACCCGGGTCCGTGGGCAGGCCGTGGCTCGCACGGGACTTGACGCGGGCCGCTCCTGTTGCGAGATTGCGACGAATGCGGGTGCACTCCTGCAGATCGCCAATCCGGGGGGATGCAAGTGAACAACAGGTCGAATCGCAAGCTGGTGACGGTCGTTTCGAGCGTGCTGGCAGCGGCCGCCGCGCCCGGCGCCCTGGCGCAGAGCACGGATCGCAACCTCGAAAACATCATCGTCACCGGCACACGAGTGGCCGATCGTTCGGTGGCCGAGACGGCCGTGCCCGTGGACGTCGTCTCCGCCGAGGCCCTGACCAACGTCGGCGTCACCGAACTGAACCAGGCGCTCGCAACGGCGCTGCCTTCGTTCAATTTCCCGCGCCCAGGCCTCGCGGACGGCACGGACACGATCCGTCCGGCGACGCTGCGTGGTCTCGCGCCGGACCAGACGCTGGTGCTGCTCAATTCGAAGCGCCGCCATGCGTCGTCCCTCGTGAACGTCAACGGCACGATCGGCCGCGGCTCTTCGGCCGTCGACCTCAACACGATCCCGACCGCTGCGGTCGGATCGATCGAAGTGCTGCGCGACGGCGCCTCGGCGCTCTATGGTTCGGATGCGATCGCGGGCGTCATCAACGTCCGCCTGCGGGAGGACAAGGACGGCGGCGACCTGACCCTGAATTACGGCGTGCGCGAGTCGAGCTACGAGACTCCAACCGGCACGCCACCCGCCGGCGCGACCTGGTCGGCCCCGGCGAAGATCGACCGCAATCGGTCCGACGGCGAAACGGTGACTGTCTCCGGCTGGAAGGGCCTCTCGTTCGGCGATGGCGGATTCGTGACCGTGGCCGCCGAGTACAAGGACCAGAATCGCACTGAGCGCGGCGGCTGGGACTTCCGCCAGCAGTATCCGCTGGTCAACGGCGCCTTCGACCCGCGCGAAGCGACCATTGGCCGGTTCAATGCCTGGTACGGTGAACCGGAACTCGAGCAGATCTCGCTGTTTACGAACGCAGGCTATGACCTCGCGAACGGCGCTCGGCTGTATGGCTGGGCCGGCTACCAGGATCGCGATGCGCGGTCGGCCGGCTTCTTCCGCCGCGCGGTCGACGCGCGAAACATCATCGAGATCTACCCCGACGGTTTCCTGCCGATCATCGCGCCCACGGTCACGGACTTCAGTGCCGCCGGCGGCATCGAGTGGCAGTGGGGTGACTGGGCGATGGACACGTCGCTGGTCTATGGCCAGAACGAAATGGAATTCACGATCGAAGACACGCTCAATCGCTCGATCGGCCCGACGAGCAAGACGCAGTTCGACGCCGGCGGCTTCGATTACGACCAGCTGGTGTTCAATTTCTCCGGCATTCGCGAATTCCCGATCGGCGGGCTCGCTTCGCCGCTCAACGTCGCCGTGGGGCTCGAGGCTCGCCGCGAGAGTTACTCGATCTTCGCCGGCGAACCCGACTCCTATCGCAACGGCGGCGTGCTGCTGAACGGACAGCCGACGCCGTCGGGAGCGCAGGTCTTCCCGGGTTTCCGGCCGGAGAACGAGGTCGATGAGGACCGGACGGCCGTGGGCGCGTACGTTGATCTCGAGGCCAACCTGACAGAGCAGTTGCTGGGCTCGGTGGCGCTGCGTGCAGAGGACTACTCCGACTTCGGCAGCAACCTGTCGGGCAAGCTCGCCGGCCGTTACGACTTCACGCAGTCGTTTGCGCTGCGCGGCTCCGTGCAGAACGGCTTCCGCGCGCCGTCGCTGCAGCAGCAGTATTTCGCGACGACCTCCACCAACTTCATCAATGGCGTGCCGTTCGACATCACGACCTTCCCGGCGACCGACCCCGTGGCTGCCGCGCTCGGAGCGCAGCCGCTTGACGCCGAGGAGTCCGTCAACATCTCCCTGGGCGCGGTAATCCGCGTCGCCGACGTGACCATCACGGTGGATGCCTACCGGATCGACATCGAGGACCGGATCGTGCTGTCGGAGAACCTCACGCAGGCGAACGTCCGGCAGTACCTGCAGGACCAGGGCTTCATCGGCGTCGGCGGCGGCCGATTCTTCATCAACGGCGTGGACACGGAAACCGAGGGCGTCGACGTCGTGGTGAGCTGGCCGTGGGAAACGGACGTCGCCGGCAAGTTCGACTTCACGCTGGTCGCGAACTGGAACAGCACCGACGTGACGAAGGTTCCCCAGACGCAGCAGCTCGAGGCGCTCGACCCGGCGCCGGTCCTGTTCGACCGCGTGAACGTGCTCACCTTCGAGGAAGGCACGCCCAAGGACAAGCTGGCCGCGGTCGTGAACTGGAGCCTGGACCGCTTCGGTGGCACGCTGCGCGCGACCCGCTACGGCGAGGTGCTCGATCCGGGCACCTCGGCCAACCTCGACTTCGATCTCGGCGCAGCGACGCTGGTGGACCTCGAGGCGCGCTTCGACGTCACGGAGAGGATCCGGTTCGCGCTAGGCGCCGAGAACCTTTTCGACGAGTACCCGGACGCGTTCCCGGTCGCACGCAATACGACCGGCAACACGCCGTTCTCGAACTACGCGCCCTTCGGCCGCTCGGGTCGGTTCCTGTACGGGCGAGTCTCGTTCGGGTTCTAGCCGAGCGCGGACTCGATCCGCTCGCACAGCCCGCGCAGCACCGCGAGCCGCGCGTGGCGCTTGTCGTCCGCCGGGACGATGGTCCAGGGCGCATGCCGGGTATGGGTCAGCGCCAGCATGTCGCGCGCTGCGACCTGATAGGGCTTCCAGAGCTCGCGGTTGATCCAGTCCTCCGGGTCGACCTTGAAGCGCTTGAGCCGGTTGCGATCACGCTCGGCAAAGCGCGCGAGTTGCTCGGACGGGCTCACCGACATCCAGAACTTCGCGACGATGACCTGGTGCTCGACGAGCTGGCGCTCGAATTCATTGATCTCCTCGTAGGCTCGCCGCCAGTCCGACCCACTCGCGAAGGCGCGCACACGCTCGACCAGCACCCGCCCGTACCAGCTGCGATCGAAGATCGTGTAGTTGCCACGCGGCGGCAGCTGGAACCAGAAGCGCCACAGGTACGGCCGCGCCTTCTCCTCGGGCGTCGGCGCGGAAATCGGCACGACGCGGTACTGCCGTGCATCGAGCGCGGCGGTGATGCGCCGGATCGAGCCGCCCTTGCCGGACGCGTCCATGCCCTCCAACGCAACCACGACTGATTGATTGATGAACTTGCGGCGACGCGACAGCAACGCCAGGCGCCCCTGCAATTCCTCAAGGGTGCGATCGTAGTCCTCCTCGGCGATCGGTGGTCCGGAATGAGTGGTGCGCCGTCGGATGGCTGTAGCCCTGCGCCGCGTCAGTGCGGCCGCAGGGCGCGCGCGAACGCGCGCGGGTCCGCCCAGCCGCCCTTCGATCCCGGCGAGCAGCACCTTGCCGACCTCGAGCGCCCGGTGCTGGCGGTCCGTGCCGTCGATGACGTGCCACGGCGCGCTCGGCTGGTCCGTCACCTTCAGGCAGTGCTCGAGCGCGCGCTCGACTCGCGGATAGTGGCGCGCCTGCCAATGGTCCTCGGCGGTGACGCGCCAGCGGGTGGTCTTGTCCGTGAAATGGCGACGAATGCGCTTGCGCTGCAGCTCCGGGCCAATGTGCAGGTGCACCTTGACGACCGCGACGCCGTCCGCCACCAGCATGCGTTCATGGCGCTGGATCCGTTCGATCTCGCGACGAACGGTGGCCGGGTCGCGTTCCGGCGTCCGCACCGACGCGCCGAGGAAATCCTCGTACCAGCCGGAGTGCAGGATCACCATGCGCCCCTTCGGCGGCATGATCCGCCAGAAACGCCACAGCGGCGGACGCTGCCGCTCGACTTCATTCGGCGCGCCGAACCCGTACACGGTGACGAACTTCGGGTCGAGCCAGCCGAGCAGTTCGTTGACGACTTCACTGCGTCCGGCGCCCGGGATACCGGTGACGATCACCGCGACGGCCCGCGCCGTCGATTTGCGCAGTTCGAACTGCGCGTCGAGCAGCCGGTCCTGCAGCTTCGGCAGCTCGTGCTGGTACTCGAGCTTGGTCAGCCGCCGCCCGCTCAACGCTTCGTGCAACATGTCGAGGCCTTTGCCTGGGTCAGCGGCGCTGCGCGATCCGCTGCCGCGCCCGCGCCAACGGCACCTGCTGCGTGATGCAGTGCACGTTGCCGCCGCCCAGCAGGATCTCCCGGCCCGGCACGCCGACGATCTCGCGCCCGGGAAACAGTGACTTGAGTTTGCGCAGTGCGGCGCCATCGCGCCGCTCGTCGAGCAGCGGCACCACGACGCGCTTCGTGCCGAGGTAGAAGTTCACGTACGAGGCTGCGAGGCGCGAGCCCGCCTCGCGAGGCTGCGTGCCTTCGGCCGCGTCGACGCCTTCGGCTTCCTGGCGTGTCATCTGCAGCGGACCCGGCTGATGCAGCTTGTGCACCTTGAGCCGCCGGCCGCGCGCGTCCCGGGCCTGCATCAACCGCTCGTTCGCGTCCCGCGAGATCTCGTACTGCGGATCGCTGCGATCGTCGGTCCAGCTGAGGACGACTTCGGCCGGCCGCACGTACGCGCAGATATTGTCGACGTGGCCATCGGTCTCGTCGTGGTAGACGCCCCGCCCGAGCCAGACGACCTGGTCGACGTGCAGGTAACGCTTCAGCTGGCGCTCGATCTGCTCGCGGGACAGGTCCGGGTTGCGATTGCGATTGAGCAGGCACTCTTCGGTGGTGATCAACGTGCCCTGCCCGTCGACGTGGATCGCGCCGCCCTCGAGCACGAACGGTGCCCGATAGCGATCGCAGCGCTCGATCTCCAGCACCTTCTGGGCCACGGCGTCGTCCCTGTCCCACGGGAAATAGAGCCCGCCGTCGAGTCCGCCCCACGCGTTGAACGTCCAGTCGATACCGCGCCGGCCGCCTCGGTCGTTGACGACGAACGTGGGTCCCACGTCGCGCATCCAGGCGTCGTTGCTCGAGATCTCGACGACTCGCACCACGGACGGCAGCAGTCGACGCGCGTTCGCGTACTGGCCGGCCGACACGCCAACCGACACGGGTTCACTGGCGGCGATCGCGGTGGCTACTGCGACGAACGCCTGTTGCGCCGGCTTGCCTCCCAGGCGCCAATTGTCGGGCCGCTCGGGCCACAGCATCCAGCAGCCTGCGTGCGGCTCGAACTCGCCGGGCATGCGGTAGCCGTCGCGACGTGGATCGCTGTCGAGTGTGCGGGTCATCGGGATCGCCGTGCCAACCTGAAGTTGCAGGCGATGGTACCGGTCCGCGCGTCAGATGGGCCAGAACCTCGTCACCGCGGTCGCGAGCAACGCACCGAGCGCCGCACCCGCGGCGACGTCCGTCGGGTAGTGCAGGCCGAGGACGACCCGCGACGCCGCGACGAGCAACGCGAACGGCACGAGCACCCAGGCCAGGCCCGGGTAGCTGGAGGCCGCAAGCGCCGTGAAGCTCACGGCATGCAGCGTATGGCCGGACGGGAAACTGTAGCGGTCGAGCGGCGCCACGCCGCGCAGGATTCCGGCGTGCGATACGAACGGTCGCTCCCGCACCAGCCGCTGCTTCAGCACCCGGTAAAGCGCCGTGCCCGCGAGGCCCGCAACCGCCATCTGCAACGCGACTCGGACGCCCACATCACCCCCGATCAGTGCGAGGCTCGCCATCAATGCATACCAGAAGACGCCGTCGCCGAGTCGGCTCGCGACCGTGAACAGCGATCGGACCCGGGCCCGATGGCAGCCCCGGTTGATCCGCAGGCAAAGCGACCGCTCGGCAAGATCGATGCGGCGCCACAGTCCGACTGCCGATGCGTCCGCCACGCGATGCACTCCTCTTCCCGTACCTGTCTGCAGGCTGCGCGCGGCGCGTGACTCCCGCGTGTCGGGACTATTACATTTATATTAATTTCAATTAGTTATGGAATATTTCTGTTAACTTAATCAAACTCGAACCTTGCGTAATCGCAAGGCATTGCCGATCACGCTGACCGAGCTCAGCGACATCGCCGCGGCAGCGAACGCGGGCGTCAGCAGCAAACCCGTCAGCGGGTACAGCACGCCGGCCGCCAGCGGCACCCCTAACGCGTTGTACCCGAACGCGAAGAGCAGGTTCTGGCCGACGTTGCGCATCGTGGCCTCGCTGAGCCGGATGGCGCGCAGCAACCCGCGCAGGTCGCCGCTGACCAGCGTCACCCCCGCCGTCTGTTTGGCGATGTCGGTGCCGGCTCCCATCGCAATGCCGACGTCGGCCACCGCGAGCGCGGGCGCGTCGTTGATGCCGTCGCCCACCATCGCCACCTTGCGCCCGTCGGCCTTGAGCTCTCGCAGCCGCTCGGCCTTCTGCTCTGGCAACACTCCCGCGGCCACCTCGGCGACGCCCAATTGGGCCGCGACCGCGCGCACCGACTCCTCGTGGTCACCCGACAGGATCACAACGTCGATGCCGTCGGCTTTCAGCTGCTGCACGATCTCCCAAGCCTCCGGCTTGAGCGGATCCGCCAACCCGAGCATTCCGACCGGCTCGCCGTCGAGCGCCACAAAGACGACGGTCTGCCCGAGAGTTCTCAGGCGCTGCGCCTCGGGCTCGATGGCCTGCACGTCGACACCGGCCGCCTCCATCAGCGCCCGGTTGCCGACGGCCACCTTACGCAACTGCACCACGCCCATCGCGCCCTGGCCCGGCACCGCAGCGAAGCCATAGCTGCGACCGAGGCGCAGTCCGCGTGCCTTCGCAGCCGTGACGACCGCAGCGGCCAGCGGATGCTCGCTGGCCTGCTCGAGGCTCGCCGCGAACCGCAGCAATTCCGACTCCGCCACGTCGTCCACCGGGATCACGCTGACGACCTCGGGCCGGCCCGCGGTGAGCGTGCCGGTCTTGTCCAGCACCACGGTGTCAATTTCGCGCAGGTGCTCGAGCGCCTCGGCGTTGCGAAACAGCACGCCGGCCTGCGCACCGCGACCCATCGCGACCGTCATCGACATCGGCGTGGCGAGCCCGAGCGCGCAGGGACACGCGATGATTACCGTGCTCACGGCCACGACGACCGCGTACGCGAGCCGCGGCTCCGGCCCGAAGAACCACCACGCAATGGCCGCAACCACCGCGACCGCCACGACCGCCGGCACGAACCAGGCTGAAACGCGATCCGCGAGCGCCTGCACCGGCGCCCGGCTGCGCTGGGCTTCGGCCACGGTCTGCACGATGCGCGCCAGCAGGGTCTCGGTTCCGACGCGCTCCGCCCGCATCACGAACGAAGCGACGCCATTGACGGCACCGCCCACGATGGCATCGCCGGGTGCCTTGGCCACTGGCAGCGACTCGCCGGTGATCATCGACTCGTCCACGGCACCGGCACCTTCCAGCACGACGCCGTCCACCGGAACCTTTTCGCCCGGCCGCACACGCAGCCGGTCGCCGGCCCGGATGTCCCGCAGTGGCACCACCGCTTCGACACCATCCTCGCCGAGGCGCAGGGCCTCCTTCGGCGTCAGGTCGAGCAACGCGCGCAGGGCGGCGCCGGTACGGTGCCGGGCGCGCAGTTCGAGCACCTGCCCGAGCAGCACGAGCGTCACGATCATCGCGGCGGACTCGTAATACAGTGCGACGTGCTGGCCATGCTGCAGCGAATCCGGCAACAGCGCTGGCGCGATCGTCGCCACGACGCTGAATCCGTACGCGACGCCGACGCCGAGGCCGATCAGCGTGAACATGTTGAGCTGGCGCGTCGCCAGCGAGCGCCAGCCGCGCGCGAGCAGCGGCCAGCCGCACCACAGGACGACCGGGGTCGCGAGCGCGAACTGCACCCATGGCAGGCCGGCGCCAGCCAGCGCGGTCGGCAGCAGGCCGCCCATGCCGGCCATTGCGTACAGGACCAGCGGCACCGTGAATGCGAGCGCAATCCAGAAGCGCCGTCGCATGTCGCGCAGCTCAGGATCCTCGCCGGCATCCGCGACCGGCAGCGCGGACTCGAGGGCCATGCCGCATTTCGGGCAGCTGCCCGGCACGTCACTCTCGACGCCCGGGCACATTGGGCAGAAATAGGCTGCAGTTACCGCGGCACGCGCGACCGCAGGACCGTCCGACGCGCTGCCAGCCGCCGCAGCGTGACAGCACTCATGTTTCGCGACAGGCGCCGGCGCAACGACCACCTCAGGCGCATGGCAGCAGTCGCCAGTCGCAGGCTTCGGCTCGGCCTTGGACGGTGCGTGACAGCAATCCCCGGTTGGATTGGTTTCGTTCATGCGGGGATTTTACGCCTTCGGCAGCCGCCAGCCGTTCACGATCAGGTAGAGGGACGGGATGATGACCAGCGTCAGGATGGTCGCCGACACCATCCCGCCCACCATCGGCGCCGCGATCCGCCGCATCACCTCGGAACCCGTGCCCGTTCCCCACATGATCGGCAGGAGACCGACGATCACCGTGATCACCGTCATCAGCTTCGGTCGCAGTCGCAGCAACGCACCCTCGACGATTGCTTCGCGCAGTTCGACGCGTGTCGGCTGGCGGCCCGCCTGGGCCGCGCCATCGCGTCGTACCTTCCACGCCTGCTCGAGGTACATCACCATCACGACGCCGGTCTCCGCGGCCACGCCGGCGAGCGCGATGAAGCCGACCACGGCCGCGATCGAGAGGTCGTAGTCCAGCAGGTAGAGCAGCCAGACGCCGCCCACCAGCGCGAACGGCAGCGTGCCGAGGATCAGCATGACGTCGCGCGCATTGCGGAAGTTCAGGTAGAGCAGCAGCACGATGATCGCGAGCGTGAGCGGCACGACCACCTTCAGGCGCTCCGCGGCGCGTTCTAGGTACTCGTATTGGCCCGACCACCCCAGGCTGTACCCGGGTGGCAGCTCGAGCTCAGCGGCGACCCGTGCCTTGGCCTCTTTGACGTAGCCGCCGAGATCACGACCCTGCAGGTCGACGAATACCCACCCGGATGGTCGCGCATTCTCGCTGCGGATCATCGCTGGGCCGTCGGCAACTGCCACGTGCGCGACGTCCGCCAGAGTGATGTTCGCGCCCGTCGGCGTCACGATCGGCAACGCTCGCAGCGTGTCCGGCGAGTCGCGAAAGTCCTGCGGGTAGCGCAGGTTGATCGGGTACCGCTCGAGCCGTTCGACCGTGTAGCTCACCGTCATGCCGCCGACGGCGCTCGACACGACGTCCTGCACGTCCTTGACGTTCAGCCCGTAGCGCGCCGCGGCGACGCGGTCGATGTCCACGTCGAGATAGCGCCCCGTCGCCGTGCGCTCGGCGTAGACCGAAGTCGTTCCGGGTACGTCGCGCAGGATCGCCTCGATCCGGCGCCCGAGCCGCTCGATGACGGCAAGGTCCGGTCCCATGACCTTGATGCCGACCGGCGTCCGGATGCCGGTCGCGAGCATGTCGATGCGCGTCTTGATCGGGTAACCCCACGCGTTCGACAGTCCCGGGAATTTAACCAGTGCATCGAGCTCGGCCTTGAGCTTCTCCGGCGTCATGCCCGGCCGCCACTGGTCGCGCGGCTTCAGCATCACCGTGGTCTCGAACATTTCCATCGGTGCGGGATCGGTCGCCGACTCGGCGCGACCCGCCTTGCCGAAGACGCGCTCGACCTCGGGCACCGTCTTGATCAGCCGGTCGGTCTGCTGCAGCAGCGCCCGCGCCGCGTCGGCCGACAGGCCGGGAAGCGTCGTCGGCATGTAGAGGAAGTCGCCTTCATCCAGCTCGGGCATAAACTCCGTGCCGAGCTGCGACGCGGGCCACAGCGTCAACGCGACCAGCAGTGTCGCGGCGAGGGTCACCGTCCAGGGCGCCTTGAGCGCAATCTCGAGGAACGGCCGGTACGCGGCCATCGTCGCCCGGTTGACCGGATTGGCCGCCTCGGGTCGGATGTTGCCGCGCACCAGCCAGTAGATCAGCACCGGCACCAGCGTGATCGACAGCAGCGCTGCCCAGACCATCGCGTAGGTCTTCGTGTAGGCGAGCGGCGCGAACAGCCGTCCTTCCTGCGCTTCGAGCGTGAACACCGGCAGGAACGACAGCGCCACGATCATCAGCGAGAAGAACAGCGACGGCCCGACCTCGCGGCAGCCCTGGTAGATCGCTTCCATGCGGTCGGCTTCGGCCACCGTGCCGTGCTCGAGCTTCTTGTGCACGTTCTCGGTCATCACGATCGCCGCGTCCACCAGCGTGCCGATCGCGATCGCGATGCCGCCGAGCGACATGATGTTCGCGTTGATACCCTGCAGCCGCATGACGATGAACGCGGCCAGCACCGCGATCGGCGTCACGATGACGACGATCAGGCCGGAGCGGATGTGAAACAGGAACACGAAGCAGACGAGTGCGACGACGAGAAATTCGTCGAGCAGTTTGCGGTTCAGGTTGTCCACGGCGCGCTGGATCAGCGAGGAGCGGTCGTAGGTCGTAACCACCTCGACGCCTGCCGGCAGCCCGGCGCCCAGCTCGTCGAGCTTCGCCACGACGCGCGCGATCGTGTCGCGCGCGTTCTCGCCGTTGCGCATGATGATCACGCCGCCGACGGCCTCGCCCTCGCCGTCGAGTTCGCCGATGCCGCGGCGCATCTCCGGGCCCATGCGCACCTCGGCAACGTCGCGCAACAGCACCGGCGTGCCGTCCTTCGTCGCCATCAGGGGAATGCGCTCGAGGTCTTCGATGCTCTGCACGTAGCCCGTGACGCGCACCATGTACTCCGCCTCGGCCATCTCGACGACCGCGCCGCCCGACTCCTGGTTGCCGGCGCGGATCGCCTGCTCGACCATCATCAACGGGATACCGAAGCCGCGCAGTCGCAGTGGATCGACCACGACCTGGTATTGCTTGACCATGCCGCCGATCGTGGCCACCTCGGCCACGCCGTCGAGCGCCTGCAGCTCGAACTTCAGGAACCAATCCTGGATGGAGCGCAGCTGCGCGAGGTCGTGCTGCCCGCTGCGATCGACGAGCGCGTACTGGTAGATCCAGCCCACGCCGGTCGCGTCGGGGCCGAGCGCCGGCCGGACGCCCTCCGGCAGGCGCGCCGAGGCCTGGCTCAGGTACTCGAGCACTCGCGAACGCGCCCAGTAAGGGTCCGTGCCATCGGCGAACAGCACGTTGACGAACGAGTCGCCGTAGAACGAGTACCCGCGCACCGCAGTCGCTCCAGGTACCGACAGCAGCGCGGTCGTGAGCGGGTACGTGACCTGATCCTCGACCAGCCGCGGCGCCTGGCCCGGGTAGGAGGTGCGCACGATGACCTGAACGTCCGAGAGGTCGGGCAAGGCATCCACGGGTGTGCGCAGGTACGAATACACGCCCGTCGCGGTCAGCATCGCCGCGACCAGCAGCACGACGGCGCGATTCTCGAGCGAGGCGCGGATGATCGCGTTGATCACGGTGTCACCGACTCTTCACCGAGCCGCCCGAACCCCGCGCGCAGGTTCGCCTCGGAATCGAGCAGGAACTGCCCGGCGACGACGACTTGCTCGCCGGCCGCGAGTCCCTCCAGGATAGCGACGCGCTCGCCGCTCTCCGCACCGGCCACGACGCGCCGCGGGGCGAACCGGCCCCCGCCGAGAGCGATCACGACGCGGTCCTCGGCGCCGCCGCGAATCAGCGCATTGCGCGGGATCGTCACGGCCTCGGCGCCCGCCTCGCCGAGCAGCGTGACGTTGGCGAGCATGTTGGCGCGGATCCCTGCATCGGGCTGCTCGAGCACGATGCGCGCGCGCACCGTCCGCGTCTCCATGTTGAGTTCTGGATACACGTGCTGCACGCGGCCCTCGAGCGTCTTCCCGGGCAGCGACGGAAACCGCAGCTCGGCTACAGTGCCCGGCGTGACCCAGCCAGCCTGCGACTCCGGCACTTCAGCGATGACCCAGAGGCTGCCGAGCTCGGTGATCGTCATCGCCATCATGTCCGGGGTGACCATCGCGCCCTCGCGAATCGCGAGCTCCGTGATGACACCCGCCACCGGCGCGTGGAACGGCACACGGCCCGAGGCCCGGCCGGAGCTCGCGAGCCGCAGCACCGTCCCGGAATCCAGTCCGAGCGCTCGCAGCCGGTCGCGGGAGGCTGCAACGAGATCGTCGTTGCCGATCCGGATTGCATCGAGATACTCCTGTTGCGCGCTCTCGAGCATCGGCGAGTACACGGTAAACAGCAGCTGCCCGGCACTGACGGTCTCGCCCATGGCGCGAACCGAGAGGCCCTCGATCCAGCCGTCGGCGCGCGGCCGCACTTGCCGGACGCGGCGGTCGTCGAAGCTGACGAAGCCGACGGTCTGCGCACGACGCGGCAGCGCGGCGAGAGTGGCCGCTTCGCTGCGGACGCCAAGGTTGTTGATCACTGCCGGCGAAATCCGCACTTCCGGGCCTGTGGCATCGGCATAGACGGGTATGTAGTCCATGCCCATCTCGTCCTTGCGCGGCGTCGGGGACGTGCGTTGCGGATCGTGGGGATGCCGATAGTAGCTCGGCTCGCCTTGCGCGCCCGACGGTCCCGCATCCACCGCAGCAGCGGGCTCCGGCTCGACCTTGACGAGAGCCATTCCGCAGATCGGACACTCACTCGGCTCGTTGCGCACGACGTCCGGATGCATCGGGCAGCGATAGAGCGGATCGGTGTGCTTGAGCGCGTGCTCGGCGGCGGTTTCGCCCGCCGCAGCCGGCGCCGCAGGTGGCTCCTTTGCGCAGCCGCTTAGCACCATCACTGCCACCGCCAGCATTACGATGCCGCCGCGCACGCGTAGGCACGCGTCCGCCAACCACTGTTCACTGTTCACTTTCAGCCCCTCCGACGAGGTAGTCGACGTCGTACTGGGCCTGCGAGCGGTCCGCGACCAGCCGCAGGTGCTTGAGCCAGGTTTCGAGCGCGACCCGGCGGGCGGCGATCACCTCGTCCACCATGACCCGATTGGCACGAAAGGCGAGCAAGGCCGCCTGGACCGACTGCTCGGCCAGTGGCACCAGCTCGCTCTCGTAGAAACGCTCGAGCTCGGCGGTGCGCGCGGCGATCGCCCACGCTTCGGCCAGCATCGCCTGCATCTCGCGCTGGTGATCGTCGTGCATCTCGTGCAGTCCGCGCGCGTCGGCGCGTGCCGCGGCCACCTCCCGGTCCTGCCGGTTCGCGCGGAACAGCGGCAGGTCCACCGTCACCATGGCGCTCAGCATGTCGGGCCGGGACTCGCCGTCCATGCTCCCACTGCGCAGGCCGTAGCTCATGTCGAGCATCCAGCCCGGCCTGTAGCGCTGCTTGGCGAGATCGACGCCTGTTTGCGCAGCGTCGATGCGCCGCTCGAAGTCCACTTGCGCGGGGTGGCGCAGCACTCGCGGCTCGAGCGCGGCGAGCGGCTCGAGTTCGCTGCGCGCCGGTAGCGTGAACGGCCCGGCGCTGGCCGCCGCATCCTCGCCGATCCAGCGGCCGAGCTGGGCGCGTCGCATTGCTGCGTCCCGCTCGAGATCGAGCTGCTGCTCGCGCAGCATCGCGATGTCGAGCCCGGCGCGCAGCAGGTCGAGCTGCGTCCCCTCCCCCGACGCATAGCGCGCGCGCGCGGCGGCGCGCATCTGCTCGACCCAGTCTGTCTGCGAGTCCAGCAGCTCGCGGGCGCGCGCGACGTAGGCGAGTTCCGCCCAGACTCGCCGGACCTCTCGACGGACGATGAGCCGGCGGTCCGCGGCCACGGCCTCAGCGGCCGCAGCGGACTCTTCCATGCGTTGCCGGGCCAACTCGCGCGTGCGCCCGCCGGGGAACTCCTGGCTGACGCCGACCTCGAGCATCGTCATGTCCTCGTCGTCCAGGCTGAACGAATCCACCGGTACGTTGACGGCCCCGAACCTGAGCTTCGGGTCCATCAGCTGTCCCTCGGCGATCGCGCGCTCGCGCATCGCGAACGCTTCCGCCTCAAGTTGCCGCAACATAGGGTCGCGCTCGATCGCGACACGTTCGGCGTCCGCGAGCGTCACGCCCGCAGCACCGGCTGGCGGCGCCACGCAACAGAGGATCAACACGAGCAGGCGAGCGCCGCGCGCGATGACCTGCAAATCATCATTGGACATGACCAACCTCCCGGAGACATAGGCGGGAAAGATCGCTTCAGGGCGCGATCGGAGGTCGGTCTACTCGATGAATCGACAGTAGCTTATGGACAACGAGCGATGAGGTCGCGGATCCGGGCGATCCGCCTGCGTCGCGGCCAGGCTGCACGGCGCCTCGAGCAGCCCCGCGAGCGGAGTCACTGCAGAGGTGGGCAGCACGGCCATGCTTGCAAAGCGCGCGTCGACGCCCGGCTCGTGCGGATACGCGCACTGCCCGCCGTCGTCGCAGTGCCCCGCAGCCGTAGCACCGCCGGATGGCGGACAATACGGGCAGTGTTCGTGATTCGCGTCGTCTGCCTGAAGGTGGGCTGGCGAATCTGCCCCGGCCTGGTGGCTGCCCGCATGGTCGACCGGCACTGCTGCGGCGACGTCCGCGGCTGTCTGGTGGGCACCGATGCAGGGCATTGCAGCCAGTTGCAGCCAGACCAGACCGAAGAGCGGCAGCAGCGCTCTTGCGAACCGGCGCTGCCGGTGCCTGATCCAGTACAAGCCAGCGTACATCAGGTGAAGCTAGCGCCGGAGGCGCGGGATTGCAAGGAAACAGGTCCCCGGAGTAGTGTGCGGCCGGAGAAGAAGAACCTCCGCCACTGCATGGAGTAGCCCAAGTGAAGCGAAATCAACGCCTGCTCGCGGCCCTGGTTGCCGTCGGTGCATCCCTGCTTGCCGGGTGTGCGACGACGTCCGCGCCACGAGGCCCGGCTGAATGGGATGGCCTCGTGCGCCAATCGGGTACGCGCCTCGATGCCGTCTTCCTCAAGCCGGGCGCGCAGATCGGCGCGTTCGAAAGCGTACTCCTCGATCCGGTGTCGGTGAGCTTCGCCAGCAATTGGGACCCGAACCGGGGCACCCGCAGCGTCGGCCGGCTGAACGCCGCCGACATCGCAGGCATCAAGGAGGATCTTGCCGGGCTGTTCCAGGAAACCTTCCGCGCCGAACTCGGCCGGGGCGGCTTCAAGCTCGTCGAAGAGCCGGGACCGCAGACGCTGCGGGCCACGGCTGCAATCATCGACCTGTACGTGACCGCACCGGACGCGATGAGCCCGGGCCGGACTCGTGTCTACACGGCCAACACGGGGCGCATGACGCTGGTCATCGAATTGCGCGACTCGATCACCGGCGAAATCCTCGCGCGCGCCGTCGATCAGCAGAGCGGCCGCGGCACCGGCATGTGGACGGTCACCAACAGCGTAATGAACACGGCCGACGCGCGCCGCGCGATCGGCATCTGGGCCTCGAGCCTGCGTCGCGCCATGGAAGACGTCTACCCGCAGGCCCGGTGAGGCGCGAACGCGCGGCAGCGTCAGAGCATTTCGTTCAGCGTGACGCCCAGGCCGATCGTGGTCTGGTTCCAGTCGTAGTCGATCATGCTCTCTCCGTAGCCGGAGAACACCTGGAAGTGGGCACGCAGCGGCCCCAGCAAGGGCCGGGAAGTCCACGAGAACTGCGCCGCGCCCTTGCCCGTGTCCAGGTTGCCGCGGCCCATCAACGTGAACGTGTTGTCCCGCCAGCGGTACAGGGCCGTGACCTGCCCGTGCCCCAGGTAATCGGTGATGTCCGGATTGTCGTCCTCGTAGTTCGACGGCTCGATGCGCGTCCACGCTCGCGCGACGATGGCAAAGTCGTCGCGCTCGATGCCCGCCTCGACGAACAGCCGGTCCCAGCTGCGCGAAATCGGGTCGGCTCGCCCGTTGGACTGGTGCGTGTAACCGAAATTGAGCACGTTCCAGCGGAAGCTGCCCAGTTCCACGCCCGGCCGATAGCTGCCGAACAGTTCCGGCATGTAGTTCGTCTCGCGGAACGGCCGCGAGATGTCCTCGCTGTAGAGCTGCCACTGGCTCTGCTGCGTGTACGCGAACCACAGGCCCCAGCGGCGATCGTCCGTGGTGAGCAGCCGTCCCTTGAAGCTGAGCTGGAACTTCGCTTCGACCGCGTCGAAGTCGCCCTCTTCCGCGAATGCGTCAAACAGCGGCTCGTAGGGCGCGTTATTGACGTCGTCCGTGTAGCGGGCAAACAGCAGGTAATTCGGCTGGTACAGCCGGACGTAGGCCGCCCTCGAGTCGGGGGCGAAGCCCCAGGCCGCGTCGAGCAACGATGGCGCCGGCGCCGCAGACGGCGCCACGGCCGGCACAACCTGGTCCGCCGGATGCGCCAATGGCGATTTCGCTTGCCCAGCCGGACCGCGCGCCATACTGCCGATCTCGCGATCGAAGCACGCCAGCCGCTCGGCATCGTCGGCGATCGCGACGCAGGATTCGCCGGGCGTGCCTGCGGCCGCGGAACCCGCGACCGCAAACACGCTGGCGACCAGGCCGAACCCCCACTCGCGCAGGGGCCCGGATTGCCGATGGATGGTCAACCGCCGACCGTCAGCGGAGATTCAGCGTCGTGACGCGCGCGCCATCGATCGAAACGCCGGCCATCAGGCCGCGGTTCGACAGCACGTAGCCCACGATCGGTTGCTGAGCCGTCGCGGAGGTCATCTGCGCGCTCGCGCCGACCGTCAGCAGCGTGACCGATGCATCCGCGCCGACCGTCCAGCCGCGGCTGTTCTGGAAGTTCGTCAGCGCATCCTTGGTCATGAACAGCAGGAACACGGCGGTGGACTGCGCACCAGCCTGCAGGCCGATCGACCCGCTCGTCGTGGCGTGGTAGCTCACCGTCTTGCCACCAACGCGCAGCGCGCCGTCGCCGCGCGACGCGCCGACGATGAAGCCGGCTTCGAGCACCGACGGGAATACCAGCACGCCCTGGGCGCGGCCGACCAGGTCCCGCGATCCAGGCACCTGCCGGTACAACTCGCCGAGCGCCGCGTCGACGCTCGTGTCGATGCTCTTGCGCCGAGCCGCGGGGTCACTCGAACCGCCACTGGTCGTGGTGCAACCAGAAGCGAACACCATCAGCGCGGCCAGCGAAGCGACGAATATTCTCTTGTTCATAAAGCGATCCTCGATTGCATTTGGAACGTCAGGACTTGGGATTCGACTCGGGCGATGACGCCTTCAGCATGCGGATACCGAGGAAGGCCATCGCAACCGAAATCAACGGGCTCAGGATGTTGAAGAACGTGAATGGAGCATAAGCCACGGTCGCCACGCCGAGCGTGGCGGCCATGAAGGCGCCGCAGCTGTTCCAGGGAATCAGCGCGGAGGTCACCGTCGCCGAATCGCCGAGCGACCTCGACAGCACCACCGGCGCGAGGCCGCGCTTCTGGAAGGCGCCCTTGAACATCCGGGCCGGCAGCACGATTGCGATGTACTGGTCGGCGGTCACGAGGTTGGTGGTGACCGTCGAGCCGACCGTCGCAGCGACCAAGCCGCCATTCGACTTGACTGCGGCGAGCACCGGCGCGATCAGCCGTTCGATGACGCCGGCCTTCTCAACCACGCCGCCGAACGCCAGCGCGACGATGATCAGCCAGATAGTATCGAGCATCCGCTCCATGCCGCCGCGCGATGCGAGCTGGTCGATGGCCTCGTAACCCGTGGTCGACGTGTACCCGCTCGCAAGCGCCAGCCAGGCGCCCTTGAGCAGCGCCAGCGGTGTCGCGAGGTCGGGGTCCGCGGCAAAGGCGATCACCCGCTCCGGCGACAGGACGACGGCGAGCACGGCACCTGCGAGCGCTCCCATCATGATCGTCGTAAACGGCTGGAACCGCAGTGCCGCCAGCACGATCACGACCAGGAGCGGCAGGAAATGCACGAGCGAGACGTCGAACGTCGTGCGGATGCTATCGAGTTTCTCGGTCGCATCGAAGTCGCCGGGCGAGCCCATGAAGAAGAATATGGTCAGCGTGATCGCGAGCGCCGGGACCGACGTCCACAGCACCTCGCGCAGGTGCTGGTACAGGTCGGCGCCAGCGACCGCCGCAGCCAGGTTGGCGGTGTCCGACAGCGGCGAGGATTTGTCGCCGAAATAGGCCCCCGAAATGACTGCACCGGCCGTCACCGCCGGACTCAACCCCATGTTGACGGAAACCCCGACGAGCCCGATGCCGATCGTCGCGGCCACGGTCCACGAGCTGCCGATGCTGAAGGCAACGATGGCGCAGAGGAGCGCCGTCGTCATGTAGAAATAGTTCGGGCTCAGGATCTGCAGGCCGTAGTAGACCATCGCCATCAGCGTGCCGCTCATCGCCCAGGCGCCCGTCAGCGCGCCGACCGCGAACAGGATGAAGATCGCGCTGACACCGGTCGTGACGCTCGCGATCGCCGCCTCGCGCAGTTGCTCGGACGTGTAGCCGGCCCGTCGCCCGATGATCAACGCGATCATCGCTGCCAGGACCAAGGCCACCTGGTTCGGCCCCTTCGCGCCCGCGTCGCCGAACAGGTAGAACGACATTCCCACCAGCACGATCAGCGCGACGATTGGGATCGCCGCCTCCGTCATCGTCAGTGGCCGGATCCCAACAGGCGTGGTGGCGGTCATTGTTATTGTCTCCCTGTCACTTGCGAGCGCGCTGCGCGGCACCCCGCGAGCGCGACGGCTGCAGCAGCCGTCGCGTCGCAGACGCCGCGAAGGGATCAATCACCGCAAAGCAGGCGCATCCGGCGCTCGGCGCGGTCGAAATCAGCGTCCGTGGCCGCGTTGAGCAGCTGCTGCTTGGCGGCATCACAGGCGTCGGCCTCGGCGATCTCGCTTCTCCCCGGGGCGGACGCGGCCGCCGACGCACAGCGCTCGTCCGGTGCGAGGCGGACGTTATTGAACTGGCCGCGCTCGACCGACACGCAGTCGCCGACCCGCAGCCCGGCCTGCTCGGTCACGATCCGGATCGTGTTCGTGCCGCCGATCAGCACCGTGTACTCGAAGCCCGTCGACGACCCGGCCGCGCCCGCGACCCGGCTGCCGACCGCGGCGCCGCCGATGCCGCGCAGAGCGCGATTGCTGCGCGACTGCCCGGAACCCGATGCGACGCCCAGCGCTCCGCCGACCAGCGTCCCGGCCGCCTGCGCTCCCTGGTTCTGCAGATCGACCTGCCGCACGGCCGTGATGCGGCCGTAGTCGATCCGGGTCTGGGCCATGGCCTCGGTCGCCATGACGACGCTGCCCAGCATTGCGATCGAAGCGAGAATTCTCCAGCGAAGATTCATGATCTGTACTCCTGAAAAGAAGGTCTTTGTCGTCCGACGCTCACGCCGCGGATACGAGATCCAGCGACATCATGGGGTTTCCGTCTGTCCGCAAGATTGCGGCCAACCGCTGCAGGCGCAGGCGCGCACTGACCGCGCCCCCATTCTGACGGATCCCGCGCGTCCGGCACAATCCAAGAATCGCGCCGCTCATGCCCAGCGCGGATCGGCCGTGAAGTTGATCGTGAGCCAGGCGGCGTCGATCGGCCGATCCACGGCGCTCCAGATCCGCTGGCGCAGTCCGTCCTGCTCCGCCACAGTCTGCAGCTCGAAACGCGGGCCCACGACGATATTGACCTCGACCAGGTGCGAGCGGCCGACCTTCGCGACGTGCGTGGTATGGCTGCGGATGTCGTGCTCCTCGCGAATCGCCTGCATCGCAGCCTCGACGCGCCTCGTGATCGCGTCGTCCTCGCTGCTCATGTGCAGCAACTCGCGGACGTTGCGCCCCACGACGCCGAGCGGGATCGGCAGGAACAGCAGCGCGAGCACCGCGACCAGCGCGCTGTCTGCGTAACGAGCCCAGGCCGAGCGCAACGGATCCTCGAGCACGAAGAGAACGGCGAATCCAAGCAGCGTCACCAGGCTGAACGTCGCGTCGATCAGCCACTCGCGGGCGTCGTTGCGCAGCAACTGGGAACCGGTCCGGCGTGCCATCCAGAGCTCGTAGGTGCCGACGGCGGCACAGATCAGGCCGCTGATGACCCCGAACCAGATCACGCTCGCCGCATCGACCTCCGAGCCACCCGCGCGCATTCCCTCGACGCCATTGATGAATGCATACAGGCAGATGACCAGGACGAGCATGCCGTTGACGCTGTTGACCATCGGCTCGACGTGGGCGTACCCGTACTGGAATCGCCGGTCGGCCGGCCGGGTCACGAGCCGCGCGGCTGTGAGGTACAGGACCGATCCGATCAGGCTGACCAGCGAGAAAACTCCGTTGAGGATCACGACGTCGGACTCGATCGCGAGCCCCCAGGCGAGGCTGCCGAGCGCGATCACGACGACGCAGACGAGCGACAGGGTCAGCGTGCGCTGCTCGAGCCTGCTCGATTCCTTCTTCAGGTCCATGGCCGCGATTTCACGCCCGGCCGCCCGGCGTCATCGTTGCGACCTGCACGCTAGAACGACTTGCGAACGGTCAGCCAGACCTCGGTCTTGCTGTAGGTCAGCGCCGGTATGTTGCTGTCCTCCCAGTCGTACTCGAAGGTCGGCCGCAGCGACCAGCCGGGCGCGAATCTCCATACCAGGCCGCCACCGACGTACCAGAGATCGTCCTCGCGGGCGAGCGACAGGTCGGGGTCGGTCGGGAAGTCGGGCCGCTCGTCGTTGAAGCTCTCGTTGGCGTATTCCCACCAGAGGAACAGATCCAGTGTTTCGGAAAACGAGTGATCGAACTCGCCGGTGACGCCCCAGATCGTGGCGTCGCCGTCGACTCGTCCCTGCGTGGCCCACTCCTGGCCCACACTACCGCCCAGCCCGAACGAGGTACGGCCGTTTGCCAGCGAATGCGACCAGTTGACGGTCATCTCGGCGATGTCCCGCGTCCGGCTGCGCAGCGGCCCGCGAGGATACCGGCGTTCGCGGACCTCGCCGCCGATCGTGACGCGATCGTTTGGCCCGAAGCCGAGGTCGTAGGCCGCGAACACGCCCCAGTCGTTGCGGTACCGACCATCGCCCCGGTAGCTCACCCGGCCGCGCATGCCGAAGCGCAGGCTGTCTTCGTCCACCGGCCGGCTGAGGTTGAAGTTCCAGCGCAGGTCGGAATCGTTGCGCCTCTCGGAGTCGTCGTACCATCGGAAGCGGTAATCCAGCGTGCCGTTGAAGGAATGCCGCTCCGTCAGGGCCGTGCTCCAGCCGCCGCCGACGCGGACCGGCAGGAACGTGTCGTAGTTGCCGCCACCCCCGAAAATATCAGTCGATTCAGTGCTGTTCTGTCGGTAATTGCCGACGCCGGTTTCGCCGTAGAAGAACGGTGCCCAGCCGCGCGTGACATATGCCGCCGCCAGGCGGTCGTAGGTCTCCGCCTGCGACTGCAAGTCGCGCGGCAAGTTGTCGTAGCGCAGCACCGCCTCGAACTCGTTGACGGCCCGCGCATACTCGCCGAGCGCATAGTAGGCGCGCGCCAACCCGAGGTGGGCCTCGACGGAACTCGGGTCGGCAGCAAGCGCCGCCTCGAAGGCCTGCTTCGCCTCGGCCGACTGGCCACCCGCAAGGAGTTCCCTACCTCGCTGCAACGCTCCCTCGTCCGGCGCGGCAGTGGCGTTCGACGCCAGGCCGACCGAGATGGCGATCAAGAGCACCAGCGCGGCGATGTGCCGCCGCCAGTCACCTTGCCCCGTGTGTCTGTTGCTCATGGAATTACCGCCTCCTGGCTGGTCACTCGACGTAGTCGGCCTCGTCCTCGCCGCAGCCGTCGCCGTCGCACTCCGGCTTCGGGCTGTCGTAAAGGATCTGCACCACCCGCGTACCCGGCTCGATCATCGCATCGCGTTGGATCGTCGAGACTTCGCCGGCGACCGCGCTCACGTACTCCGTGACGACCTCGCCGAAGGAATTGCGCTGGATCGCGACTTTCTGGCCGGCGGCGACCTTGTCGCGCAGGTCCACGAGCAACTCGAGGAAGCCGCCGTGAGTGGCGCGCACCGTGTGGAACCCGTCGCCGAAGAACGTTCCGGCGTCCTTGGCCGTGCGGCCCATCGGCCCCGGGATCACGCCGTGCAGCTTGAGCACGTTGAGCCCGCCGTCGACGAACATCGGGATCATGCGCCGGTCGTAGCTGCGCGGTCCGCCGATCTCGATGGTGAGCGCCGGGATACCGGCCTCCACGAGCGAGGTCTCGAGTGTGCCCGGGAAGCCCGGGTCGCTCTTGATCTGCTCGATGGCAAAGAGCTCGGCCATGGCGCGGATCTCGGGCTTGCCCATCTTGGCGAAGATGAAGGCCGTGAAGTCCCCGCCCGTCGCGGCCGTGTGGTAGTCGAGCGCGTAGTCAGCATTGGGCTTGAACAGGCGATTGAAGACCAGGCCCGCGTGGCGCACCGCGGCATTGCCGCCCTGCTCGTCGCCGGGCCAGACGCGATTGAGGTCGATGAGCTGGCCACCCCACTGGGCGATGGGCCACATCCGCGTCGTGCCCTCCTTGGCGGGACGCGACACGTCGTAGACGGCGGTGACGGTGCCCGACATCTGCGCCGGGTCGAGTGCCGCCATGGTGCGCTGCACCGCGTCCACCGGGCTCACCTCGTCGCCGTGCACGCCGCTGATCAGCAGGATCTTCTTGCCCGGGCGGGCGCCCTTGGCAACCACCACTGGCAGGTACCAATGCTGGCCCGTGCCCATCTGCACGCCCTGGAAATAGAAGCTGTGCTTCTTCCCGGGCTCGAGATCGTTGACGTCAAGCTGGCTGATGACTCGTTTGCCCTGGATCACGTCGCCCGTATACACGGTTGCGGCATCCGCTGCGGAGGCGATCGTGAGCAGCGCGAGGCCGGCGACGAGGGTCGATGCGTTCTTCATCGTCTTCATGGTCCCGATCCCTTCAGGTTGTGTCGGCATCAAGGCTGGAGCCGGCGCCCGGAGCGCTCCATCCAGCGCAGCGCTCATGGCTTGACCGCCGCCAGTTCCTTGACCAGCGGCACCAGGATGCGGATGGCGTCGCGCGTGCGCTCATCCACCCGGCCCGCGGGGAGCGAGGTCTCGAGGTGGGCGCGGTTGTCGATGTCCACCAGGTGCCAGGAGTAGCCGGTCGGGAACGCCTTGCTCTTGGAGGTCTGCTGGTAGCCGTCCTTGTCGCCGAGCTCCCAGTTGGTGGCTTCGAGGTTGACGACCGGGATCCCCGCCGCGTCGAAAGCGGCCTGGTCCGAACAGCAGCCCGTGCCCTTCGGATGGTCGGCATTGAGGCCGGGGTTGGTGGCCGCGGTGACGCCGAGGCCCGCTGCGATGGCGAGCGCCCGGTCGCGCGCGTGGCCCGCCTTCGGGTCCATGGCGTAGGTTTTCGGGCCGGCGTGGAAGTACAGGCGATCACCGGTCACGATGCTGTCGATGTTGACCATCCACAGCGTGCTGGCCCGTTCCTCCGGCGTCATGCGGTTGATCACCTCGTGTGCGCCGTGCAACCCGATCTCCTCCGCGCCGAAGGCGATGAACCGGATGGTGTGCGTCGGCGCCACTTCGCGGAAGGCCTCGGCGAGTTCGAGCAGGACGCCGGTGCCGGACGCGTTGTCGTCCAGACCCTCGAGCTTCGGGCCGCCGATGTTGCGCTCGAGATCGCGCTCGCTCGTGGGAATCCGGCTGTCATAGTGCGCGCCGACGATGATCTGCTTGCCCGAGGTGCCGCGGCGCTCGGCGATCACGTTGGTCGAGACCAAGCTGCGGAAATCGTGGCCGCGATCGGGCTGGCTTTCCCAGCGGAAGGTGTAGCCCGTGAAGAAGCGCTCGAGCTGCGGCCGGTATCCCATCTCGAGCAAACGGTCGGCGAGGTACTTGGCCGTGGCATCTTCCTTGGGAGTACCGGCCATGCGACCGGGGAAGGTCGCCGCAATGTGGCGTGCCTCCTTCGCGGCCAGTACCCCCGGCTCTGCGCCGAGGGCCGGCAGCGACAGCGCCGCGGCGACCAGCGCCAGCGACACGGCAACGTTCCGAACGATCGGTCGAAACTGATCTGTGCGGCGAACCATCGGGTGACGGCCGACGGGATTCACAGGCGTCATGAGGAACTCTCCATGTTTGTGCTGGTGTTCAGCAACTCGCGCGCCCTGCCGCGGCGGGCCCCGGCATCGGCGACGCCGGGGTCCTTCGGTTCACTGCAGACGCGGACAACCCTTTCGCGTCAGAAGTCCACCGGATCGCGGATGATCGGGCAGGTCATGCAGTGGCCGCCGCCGCGACCGCGGCCGAGCTCCGACCCGTCGATCTCGACGACCTCGACGCCGGCCTTCCGCAGCAGTGCGTTCGTGTAGGTGTTACGGTCGTAGGCGAATACGACGCCCGGCGACGCGCACACGAGGTTCGCGCCGCTGTCCCACTGGGTGCGCTCGCGCATATAGGCATTGCCGCCCGTCTCGATGATGCGCATCTTCTTGACGCCGAGCGCCTTGCCGACGACATCCGCAAACCGACCCTCGTCCTTGCGGATCTCGATGCCGCTCGGCTTGTCCGACGGATACAGCGAGAAGGTCTGCACGTGGTCCATGATGTCCGGGTACTGCAGCACGCAGTCGCGGTCGGCGAACGTGAACACCGTGTCGAGATGCATCGCAGCGCGCAGCTTCGGCATCGCGCAGATCATCACGCGCTCGGCTGCCTTCTGCTTGAAAAGCGCCGCCGCCGCCTGCTCGATCGCCTGGCGCGAGGTGCGCTCGCTCATGCCGATCAGCACGATGCCCTTGCCGACCGGCATGACGTCGCCGCCCTCGAACGTCGAAAGGCCCCAGTGCTTGGTCGGGTCGCCCCACCACACCTTCACCTTGCCGGCGAAGCGCGGGTGGAACTTGTAGATCGAGGTCGTGAGGATGGTCTCCTCGTGGCGCGCCGGCCAGTAGAGCGGGTTCAGCGTCACGCCGCCGTAGATCCAGCAGGTGGTGTCGCGCGTATACAGCGTGTTCGGCAGCGGCGGCAGCAGGTACTCGGCCACGCCGGAATTCGCCTCGCGCGCGAGCTTCAACTGCTCGCCGCCGAAGTCGTCCGGCACGTCGTAGGTCGAGAGACCGCCGATCAGCGTCTCGGCGAGCGCGCGGTTGTCAAGTGTCTCGAGGTAGGCGCGCGTCTCCGCCATCAGGCTGATGCCGACCTCGTTCGCGGTGATCTGGTTGTCGAGGATCCACTTCTTGGCCTCGGGGACCGCGACGGTCTCGGCGAGCATGTTGTGCATCTCGAGCACTTCGACGCCGCGGTCGCGCATCTTCTGCATGAAATCGAAGTGGTCGCGCTTGGCGGTCTCGACCCAGATCACGTCGTCGAACAGCAGGCGGTCGTTGTTGGAGGGCGTGAGGCGCTGGTGGGCGCGGCCCGGCGCGCACACCATCACGAGGCGCAGCTGGCCCACTTCCGAGTGGACGCCGAAGGCAGGGGTCTTGTCTGTCATTTCCGTTGCTCCATGTTCAGGGGTTGGAGGCGGGCCGGCGTCGCGCCAACCGCGACGCCGGCCCAAGGTGGATA
>Ga0209253_10000099_pt1 | contig 59061 bp, 54 predicted proteins | sample FrelakmetBRP12BR_FD_187145 | JGI IMG/M metagenome (GOLD analysis project Ga0209253, IMG submission 187145) | Freshwater lake sediment microbial communities from the University of Notre Dame, USA, for methane emissions studies - BRP12 BR (SPAdes)... | ecosystem: Environmental > Aquatic >...
TAGGCATGAATTATTTCCAGACCATGCGTTTTATCATCCTTCCGCAAGCCATCCGCCGTGTCCTACCTCCACTGGGTAATGATTTCATTGCCTGCCTGAAAGACTCTTCTCTGGTCAGTGTAGTTGCAGTCAATGAATTGACTCAAATGGGCCGCTTGCGAACTGCCAGTACCTTTCGCGCCATGGAGACATACAACATGGTCGCTTTTCTATATCTTTCCATGACCTTGCTGCTCTCCTTGCTCGTCCGCTGGCTCGAACATCGGATGAAGATCGAGGAATAAAATTAGGAAACCGTTTCAGGCGGTTTCCTAATCTTATGCGCTGGGGGGGACTTGAACCCCCACGCCTTGCGGCACATGGCCCTCAACCATGCCTGTCTGCCAATTCCAGCACCAGCGCTTGGGCAGGTCGTATTATAATCGGCTTCAGTCGACTGTCAAGAAACACTGACTGTGCAATTATCGGAGATAGCATGAGTAGAATAGTTGTTGATGCCATGGGGAGTGATGAATTCCCTATCCCGGATGTGGTCGGGGCTGTGCTGGCAGCCCGGGAATATGGCGTGGAAATCATCCTTGTGGGGGACGAATCCAAGATCAAGCCGGTCTTGGCTGCCCAGAACCCGGGAAATCTACCCATTCAAGTCGTCCACGCCCCTGAGATGTTGACCATGCAGGACAAGGGTATGGCCCTGGTTCTGAAGGCGAGACGGCCGAATTCAAAGAACTCGATGGCAGTCGGCCTCGACTTGGTCAAAAGCGGCGCGGCGGACGCCTTCGTGACGGCCGGAAATACCGGTGCTGCCTCTGTGACAGCCTTCTTTAGGCTGGGTCTGATCCCCGGTGTAGATAGACCCGGTCTGGCACCGATTTTCCCAACTGCGACAGGTTCATGTGTCGTCATTGACGTGGGTGCCAACCCTGACTGTAAGCCTGAAAACTTGCTCCAGTTTGGTATTATGGGTGCGGTGTATGCAGAAAAAGTTCGCCTTGTTCAAAACCCCAAGATCGGATTGATCTCCAATGGCGAAGAAGCCGGGAAAGGCAACGAACTTGTCAAGCATGCCTTCCCGTTGTTGCAGGGCTCCGGGTTAAATTTCTATGGAAACGTGGAGGGCAAGGAGATTATCGGCGGAACAGTGGATGTGGCCGTTACAGATGGATTTACAGGCAACGTTATGCTGAAATCTTCTGAAGCGGTTGCGAAATTAATCCTTGAAAAAGTGAAAGAATTGATAAATAACGGACCATTGACCGCCAAGATAGGTGGTATATTGGTCCGTCCGACTCTGAGGAAGATCAAGAAGTTGCTTGATCCTGAAGAAGAAGGCGCCGCACCTTTGTTGGGAATAAATGGTTTGGTATTCATCGGACATGGCCGTTCGAACGAAATTGCTATCAAGAATGCCGTTCGCCTTGCGAAGAACGCAATTGAAATCGGTGTTTTAGGATCGATCCGCACCGCTATCGAAAAATCCCTTCTGGAAAAAATTGAGAAAATATTATGAAAACTGTTACTAACGAAAAAATGGTCAAACGTAATGCCAAAATTGGGCGTTACACCAGTCTGGGTGCTCTGGTCGTTCTTGGAATTGGTCTCTATCTTACTTTCAAAATGCCAGACAGGTTTGCCTTTTCTTTGGTTGCACTGCTAATTGGGTTCTTTATGTCCCAGGTTGGTATTCATTTTACCAATCGTTGGGGGCGTAGTCCTCGACCCGATGAAGTTATAGATAAAAGTATGAAAGGTCTGGGGCGGGAGTACACCATGTACCATTACGTTACCCCTGTCTCACACCTGCTCGTCGGTCCTTCAGGAATTTGGACGATCATTCCGTATTTTCAAAGCGGGATAGTAACCTTTGAAAAGAATCGTTGGCGCGCCAGGGGAGGTGGATTCCTTCAATCCTACATGCGGCTTTTCGGGCAGGATAATATCGGCCGGCCGGATTTAGAATCCGAAGCACAGAAAACCTCGGCGATACGGTATCTGAAACGCTTGTTACCTGAAGGAACAGAAATCCCCACCGTCAATGCGGTTATGTTATTCGCCAATCCCAAGGTTGAATTGAAAGTGGAACAGACCCCCATCCCAGCATTAACCCCAAAAGATATCAAGGATTTCCTGCGTGAAAAAGGTAAAGATAAAGTCATCAGCGAGACGATGCTTTCCAGCATTCGCAACGCGCTACCACAAGCAAGGGAAGAATAATTTACTTAATAGCTTAGAAGCAGTCTACCCGGCCTGACAAGTCCGTCGGATTTGTCGGGCCGGTAATATGTTACACTTGTTTCATTATGTCTTCCATCGTTTCCCTGGATATCGAAACCACTGGTCTGGATCCGCAGAAGGATGCGATTCTCGAAATTGGTGTCCGCCGCTTTGATGGCAGCCGTATCGAGGACGAATTCTCCTCCCTGATCAACCCAGGCCGTCACATCCCTGAATTTATTACTGGTCTGACTGGCATCTCAGATGAGATGGTACGCCAGGCACCGCATATTCGTGATATTCTGGACGAATTGGCTGCCTTCATCGGCAATTTGCCAATTCTGGGACATAATATTCAATTTGATCTGTCATTCTTTAAGAAATATAAGCTGTTTGAATTAAACGAACGTATCGACACATATGAATTGGCCTCGGTGCTGCTACCCTCTGCCAGTCGATACAACCTGGGTTCGCTGGTACAACAGCTGTGCATCCCCCTCCCTGCTACACATCGCGCCCTCGATGATGCTCGTGCCACGCATGGCGTCTTCCAGCGCCTGTATTCCCAGGCGAAGGAACTGCCTCTCGAACTGCTGGCTGAAATTGTCCGCCACTGCGAACCCATCGAGTGGGACGGTTCCTGGGCTTTTCAACAAGCTTTACTCGCACGCTCGCATGAAGGCGTCAAGGCCAAACATATAAAAAAGCAGGCGGAGGGATATGATACTGGTGCACTTCATATTGATTCCCGTTACGAACCAGGAGACGCTGAAAAACACAAAAGCCCACCTGTCCAGGTTCCCAAAGAGCTGATACCGATTGATTCGGAAGAAGCTGCATCGATTTTGGATCATGGCGGCCCGTTCGCTAGTTTTTTTGAGAGTTACGAGCATCGCCCAGAACAATTGGAGATGTTGAGGGCTGTGTCGAATGCTCTCTCATATGGACAGCACCTGATGGTCGAAGCAGGTACGGGGGTGGGAAAATCCTTTGCCTATCTCGTCCCCGCTGCGCTGTTCGCATTGCAGAATAACACCCGTGTGGTCATATCGACGAATACCATCAATCTGCAGGATCAATTGATTAAGAAAGATATCCCGGATCTTTGCACCGCGCTTGGACTGGATCTGAGAGCAGCAGTACTAAAGGGACGTTCTAATTACCTCTGCCCGCGCCGTCTGGAACTCCTGCGTAAGCGTGGACCGGGAAACGCCGACGAAATGCGGATATTGGCAAAAGTGCTGGTGTGGCAAATGGAAAACAGCACTGGTGACCGTACTGAGATCAACCTGACTGGACCATCGGAGCGCGACGTCTGGCTACATATCTCCGCCGAAGACGATGCTTGCACCAGTGAAACTTGCTTGGCGCGAACAGGTGGGGCTTGTCCTTTCTTTAGAGCCAAACAAACCTCCCAAAATGCGCACATACTTGTCGTCAATCATGCCTTGCTATTAACTGATGTAGCGGTCGGCAACCGCGTCTTGCCGGATTATGAGCATGTAATCATAGACGAAGGCCACCATCTCGAATCTGCCACCACTGACTCGTTATCATTTCGGCTTACACAATATGACATTGAACGTTTACTCCGAGAGGTAGGCGGCTCTAGCTCCGGAATCCTGGGACACATCCTCTCAGCGGTCCGTGACAAAATCCGTCCGTCTGATTTTGCGTTGATTAGCCAGAAAATCGAGCGCGCCACCGACCTGGCCTGGCGATTTCAGGATCAAATTCGGTTATTTTTTGATGCATTGGCTGAATTCGTTGCATTTCAGCGCGAAGGCCAGCCTGCCAGTACATATGCCTATCAGGAGCGCATCTTGCCTGCTACGCGCACGCAGCCAGGCTGGGATGCCGTGGAAATATCCTGCAGTGCAGCCAACGAGACCCAGCTACTGTTGGTAGCCTTGTTGGGGGAAATCCAGAAAGCTGCCACGGAACTCTACTCCAATGGATTGGAATCGCTGGAAGACATTATAGGCAGCTTGGGCAACCTTTACAGGCGCTTGACCGAGTCTGAAAGAATGATTGGATCGATGATCTTTGAACCAGCGCTGGATTATGTTTATTGGGTTGAAGTAAATCAAAATAATAATCACTTGGCGCTTAATGCCGCCCCGGTTCGGGTGGGACCACTGGTGGAAAAGTATCTATGGCACGAAAAGCGCAGCGTCATCCTGACATCTGCTACGCTGACCACTCATGGTGAATTCAATTACATCCGCAACACACTGACTGCTGATGAAGCCGACGAATTGGCGCTAGGCTCCCCTTTTGACTACGAGACAGCCGCCCTTTTATTCATTGCAAATGATATTGCCGAACCAAATGCAAGGGAGTATCAGGGGCAATTGGATCAGACACTTATTAGACTCTGCCAGGCAAGCGGTGGACGCGCACTGGTATTATTCACTTCGTATGCGCAATTAAAGCGCACTGCGAAAAATATCGCCGGACCATTGTCTCAACATAATATTGTTGTGTTCGAACAGGGCGAGGGTGCTTCACCGAATGCTTTACTCGAATCATTCAAGAGTTCGGAGCGTGCTATCCTGCTGGGAACGCGTTCTTTCTGGGAAGGCGTGGATATACCCGGTCAGGCATTGTCTGTTCTGGTTATCGTAAAGCTGCCATTTGCGGTTCCTTCCGATCCTTTGATTGCCGCCCGCTCTGAAACCTTCGAAGATCCCTTCAATGAATACCATTTGCCTGAGGCGATTTTGCGTTTCCGGCAGGGCTTCGGTCGTCTGATCCGCACCCAGTCTGATCGGGGAGTTGTGGTAATACTTGACCGGCGCGTGCTTACAAAAGCTTATGGGAAATTCTTCATCGAGTCGTTACCGCGTTGCACGTTGCGTGTCGGGTCATTGTCCGAACTGCCACGCCAGACCGCAAAATGGCTGGGAATATAATATCACTGAGCCTCTCTACTTATCATGCAAATTAATGAAATCTCATAAGAACACCGGAGTGACAACCATGAATTCTATGAAATGGGAAAAAATAACCGAAGTCCAAGGGCGATTGGAAGCAGAATTGATCGAAAGTTTCCTGGAGGCGAACGGTGTTGATGTGGAACTCATCCAAGAGTCGGTTGGCCATTCAGCCTTCCCTGTCATTATAGACGGCCTTGGACGCGTTCAGATCTTTGTTTCAAAAAAGAAGCTCCGCGAGGCGCGCGAATTGCTCAAAGAGTTCATTGAGGGCTCAAATCTGGAGGAATAATGCCCTCTTCATATATGTCTTAGGTCAGCGAGATGCTCAAACCAAAGGCTGCGGATGGAGGATCAAATTCTTCTCGGCTTATCCCCTACGACAAATACATGAAATTCGTCATGTCTGATTTCAATTTGGGCAACCGGATCTGTAAAAAGAACCGTGATTTCTTCGGCTGAAAGGAAATGACTGCGCATCAGGATTATCTTTTCTCCCAAGGCGATCAGCTTGCCTGCATACCGGTGGATATCAGGTTCGATAATGACAATCCTGCCCCCGGGAATTAAAACACGCCAAAGCTCACTGATGGCTTGTTTTTGATTGGAAACGTGATGCAAACTGTCCATCATGATAATCCGATCGAAGCTCTCTGATAGGAAAGGTAGAGCTTCCACCGGAGCGCAAATCGATTCAAGACCTTTTCGTGCCGAGTAGCGTAACATACTGCTAGATACATCCTCAACGAGTACTTCTCTCACAATTCCCCGCAAAGAGGCTGCGATACGACCCGTTCCACCACCTGCATCTAGCAATCGATTGTTGACGTCCAAGGACAATAATCCGAGTAGCGGCTCGGAAATTACAAACGGACCACCCCGGTCAAATAGATTGGCAAATAATTTGAAATGGTCAAAGGGCATGTCATGGCCCTACATTTATATAATCCTGGATTAGCGCAAAAGTAGCTGGACCGACTCCTGGAACATTCTGGATGTCCTGTATGACCTGGAATGGTCCGTTCTGGAGGCGGTAATCCACGATGGCTTGTGCCGTTGTTGGACCAATTCCTGGCAAAGCATCCAATTCAGCTGCTGATGCGGTATTAATATTCACTCTCCCAACATTAACATGACTTGTTTCAACTATCCCTGGCACACTTATTTGCTGCCCATCCATGAGCACAACTGCCAGATTGATATTTTCAGCCTCTGCACCCTGAACAAAGCCGCCAGCAGCCTGGATCGCAGCTTCGACTCGGCTGCCCTCTGGCAAGGTGTACACTCCCGGTGTTGCTACAGCTCCACTTACATAAACGGTCAGGATGCCCGGAGTGGCTGTCGGAAGAAGTGCTACTGACTCGCCGCGCGGGCGCGTGGCTGCCAGCCATATAATTCCAGCTGCCAATAGTCCAATTAGCATACCATAAGTAATATTAATGAGCGTTTTCATGTTTCGTTCCTCAATTTATTTCACAAGCATGATAACCGCAGATATATTAGTTACGTTCGAATGAAAGATCATCTAAACTTGGCAGGACCATCGGGTTGAAATGATGTTTGCAATATGATCCTTCCTGGTTGCCAGGCTGATTATATATTCAACCAAGCTGACCTGCTGCAACAATAATTGTAAACGAACTGACGAACCAATGTATGAGCAATGGGTAGATGAATGATTTTGTCCGCCAGGCCACCCAGCCAAATGCGAAACCACCAAAGATGGTTGAAAGCGTCTCGATTTCTGGTTTTCCGATATGAGCCAGAGCGAATGGAACCGCTTGAAGCCAGACGGCCTCGGTTCCAAATTTACGTGCGAATCCAAAAATTAACCATCCACGGAACAAAAATTCCCATCCAAACAAATCCAGCAGGGTGTTCCAAGGCAAGCCGGGAAGCATTGTCTTGTAATAATCTTGCATCCGAGTATCAGCCCTGCTGATCATCCACAGTAACGGCGCAATTATAATAATTCCCATCACAGTCAGGATGATCCCTGCTTTCCAATCACCCAACGTGAAACCGAACTCATTCGGTTTTTGACGAAAGATTAGCAGAATAATTAACATGGGGATAACGAAATAAAGCAGTGTCCTGTCGATTATTTTAGTCGGTAGATTGGTTGCGCCCCAACTTGGTATCCATCGCGTCCATGGTGCAAGTTGTGCATGATAGGAATCGATCATCAACAGGATAGTGCTCACCACAATGAGAATTGCAATTTTCCAGTCAAGCTGTAATCTTTCACCAAGTAGCTTCTTCACAATATCCTAGTAGGAGAATGAAGTCATATTCCCGTTCGGGCTGAGTAATAAAGCAAGTTTACCCGCATCGCGCCAGAGTTCCAACCCCCAATTCAAGAATAACAGTGTGATTCCCACGAATGCCAGTAGAATTAGTACTCTGCCTGACCTAGTCGCCCAGCCTTCTTTCAATTTTACCCACCCGCTGGTCCATGAATAGGCCGCCAATATGGCCAGAAACGGTAACATAGCCAAATGGAAGCGATCCTCTGCCAGGATAAATATATGTGGAAGTATGTAACCGATGAAAAATAATGGTATTAATTTTGTTTCTCTACCCCGGTTGGTTAACGCGAGGCCAAGAACCCCGCTGGTACTGACAACTACAAAAGGCAGGCAAAAGAGCGCGGCAATGATCAATAACCCTGCTTTCGGAATATGACCGAAGTAATTATTCGAATAAAAATAGGTAAGCGCCCGCCTCTCCAGGCCGAAGAAATATCCTGTCCTTCGTGCAGCTAAATATATGAAACGTCCAGGATCATTTTTTATGAATTCAACGGCTTTTTGACTGCCGATCATATCGCGTTGCCCGTCATCCAGCATTGACATCAGATCTAGAGATTGCGGGTATTGGAAGGTACCTGTGCCGTCCGGGTGGTACCCAACATACAGGTTATAACCAAGGGATGTCTCAATCCCGGTCAGGCGGTGAAAGACAAGCGTATTCCTAATCATCCATGGTAATATAACTAATGAAACACTCGCAATTACCACGAATGTCATCCTTCGATTTTTCAGAACGAACCATATCCATAGCACAACCAGACCCGCTACAGCCAATGAGATTGAGCGTGTCAGCGCCATCAGCCCGAGCAGGGCCCCTCCCAGCGCGAACCATTGCCATGTCGATTTTTCAGCAGCAACAAGCAAAACCAACACAGAACACAGCACCAGAATAAAAAACAAATTCTCCGTTACTAATGCAAGTGGATATATTACCAGCGTTGGATATAGGGCAATAGTCCAGGCAGAGATCATCGCCGTGCGTGGTCGGTCGGGGTAGAATCGCCGCGACAACGAGTAAGTTAACGGGGCAAGTGTTGCCATAACTACCGCTTGAACCAGGCGGGCGATAAAAAAGCGTTTCGCTTCAACCCCAGCAAAAAAATAAATGATCGCCAGGAAAGCGGGGTAGAGTGGCGCCCGAAATGAAGTAAGAACACCGCGTGGATCATAAGCTGTACTGGTCAGATCAAGATGGATGAGTGGTTGGATGAACGCTAGATCCGCCTCTGCATACCAGCGATATCCATTCCCTGTTACAAGAGAGCGGGCCAACATATCATACTGGAACATATCATCCAGGCCGATCCCCATGTTCATCGAAAACAAAACAGGGATGAGCCTTAACACCAGTGCTACACCATAAATTCGCAAAGTAAAATTGGTTGCAGATTGAAACCAACTCTGAGATGCTTTTGTCGGTCTTATCATTTTTTTAAGGAGCGGTGTGAGGATCAGATTACCTTCTGATTTTATCTTTAGTTGGTGAACGCCCTTTTGCCATAAATTATAACCGCCTAAGAAATGGTGTCATCATTTTACATTGAAACGCTTTTTCTAGCCATCCACTCCTCTGGTCATGAAACAATAATTATCTTCTTACTGGTACTCCATTGAGAGTTTTTGGCGAAAACCGTGATGTATAATCTTGCATGCTATAATGCCTGCAAAAACGTATTCTCAGGGAAATGTCTAGAAACCTGTAACTCCTTTACGCAGATACGCATTCTTAAGATATCACAGACGATGGAAAATATCACCACGCTATGAACTTGCCACAATCCAAGAAATCGCCAATATCGTTATTTATTTTCCTGTTGGGTGGGATTCTTATTGTTTATGGTCAGAGCCTTCTTGACAGCCATTTTTATAACAGGCACGTTGGCATGCTTGTCCTGGTGGCAATTGGATTACTCATGGTCTTCTTTGGTACCTGGACGATAGAAAAAGGGCTGCCTCGCTGGTTGGCCCGGTTCCTAGAATGGGTTTCAAATCACTCCACTCAAGAGTGGCAATTGGGCTGTCTCATGCTTGCCATACCCACCGCCCTTGTGGTTCCTCTTGCGGCCGGCAGTGATGCCAGAATGGTCAGCCCAATATTCTCAATATCCGCCTGGCTCATTGCCATCGGCCTGGTTGTCGCAAGTGCCTGGGTTCAACCAGCCCCATTGCGCTGGCCTTCCTTGAAACAGGTTATCCTATTCCTTGGCCTTACCGGCGTAGCATTCCTTCTTAGGGCATTACTTGTCGGCCAGATACCTATCATGTTGACTGGAGATGAGGCCTCGGCTGGTCTGGCTGCCGAGGATTTCGCCCGAGGCACTTGGAACAATATTTTTATTACCTCCTGGTATGCATTCCCCTCCTTCTACTTTACGCTCCCTTCGTTTTTTATAACCCTTTTAGGGCATACCACTGAAGCGCTGCGTATCCCTTCTGCCATTGCTGGGGCTTTGACGGTCACTGCTTCATTCTTTGTAGCGCGTGCCATGTTTGGTAAGCGGGCAGCCTGGTTCACCGCTGTGTTCTTGGCCGCGTTCCATTTTCACATTCACTTCAGCCGGATCGGATTGAATAATATTTGGGATGGGCTTTGGTACATCGTTACAATCGGCGCCTTATGGTACGGATGGGAGAAGGATCGACGTAATGCATATTTGCTGGCCGGCCTATCGCTGGGAATTTCACAATATTTCTATTCCAGTAGCCGCACCATTCTGGTTTTAATTCTGGTGTGGATGATCTTGGCTGCTATTCTTGACCGGACCCGCCTGAAACATGCTTGGGTAAATCTTATTTGTATGTTTCTTGTTGCAACGGTGGTAGCTCTCCCCCTGGTTTGGCATTATGTCAAATTTCCCAATACTTTTGTCGAGCCAATGAATCGCGTTGCCTTAACTTCAGCATGGTTAAGACAACAGGTTATCATTGCTGGTTCACCGGCCTGGAAAATCGTTTTGGATCAGGTTGGTCTTGCATTGGGTTCCTTTACCTACGCACCGCTGCGTGCCTGGTATACACCTGATGTTCCTCTTTTACGGCCCTTTGCGGCTGGATTATTCCTGATTGGAATCATCCTGTTATTCCTTCGCAAAACAAAATGGCATATCATACCCATTATGTTGTGGTTGCTTGCGTTTATTGTGATCGGAGGGTTGAGTGAGAGTACGCCGGCAGCGCAGCGTTATGTGGCGGCTGCTCCAGTGTGCGCCTTACTGGTTGGTTTCGGTTTAAGTGAGAGCAGCATAGTGCTTGGGGATATTATTGGAAAAAGAAAACACTGGATCACATTCATTTCAATTGTTCTGGTTGCAATCCTGGCTGTTGATGAACTATTTTTTTATTTTTATAAATTTACCCCCCACAGTATGATTTCTACGGCGCGCTCGAATGGTGTAATAGCACAAACTTTGGCAAATTACCTGGAAACAAAGCCAGGAGACACACAGGTCTTGTTTTTTGGTTCACCAAACATGGGATATTATTCCATTCCAAGCATCCAGTATCTTGTTCCGGAAATCAAAGGTACCGATATAAACGGATCCTGGTCACCTGCATATAAGCTTGGGATAACTTCACGCCATCTCATTTTCGTGTTCCTCCCTGACAATGCAGCTCAGATCTCGCTCATTCAAACCGATTTTCCGAATGATAAATTAATAGCTGTCCCTGCTGTTGACGGAGAGTTACTCTACACATTATATGAGGTCAACCAGCCTTGAGCATTGGCATGTCAAATAAAGGGCTGAAACGCCCAGTGGGACTGAATATCCTTGTCTTATTTATCTTATGGTTGGCAGTGTGGAACTGTCTGCGCATGAGCGAAGCTATCTTCTATTGGAATTCTTTGGAAGAATATGGCGCACAGCCATTATATATCTCAATGAGTGGCGGAATCTGGTTTATCATTGGAATATTGCTCGTCTGGGGCCTGTGGTGGTGTGAAATCTGGGGATGGATGGCGACTCTTGGTGCTGCCGTAAGTTATACTACCTGGTATTGGCTTGATCGGCTAATTCTACAAAAACCCCATTCCAACTGGCTTTTTGCTCTGCTCGAAAATATCGTTCTTTTGATCTTTATCATACTTCTTATGTTCTCGCGTAAGACCAGACTCCATTTCCAGAAAGATGCCCATGAACGAAAATCCCAAACTTCAACAACTCAATGAGCGCAAGGCCGGTACACGCCGTGGCGGTGGCCCGGACCGCATACATATCCAGCACCAGAAGGGTAAATTAACCGCCCGAGAACGACTCGATCTTCTGCTTGATAAGGGCTCTTTCCACGAGATTGACCCATTTGTTGTTCATCGTATGAATGACTTTCGAATGGAAAAACAAATTTTTCCAGGAGACGGTGTTGTCACAGGCTGGGGCACCATTGAAGGACGGTTGGTTTATGTTTTTTCGCAGGATTTTACGGTCTTCGGCGGCAGTCTGGGAGAAGTACATGCTGAAAAAATCTGCAAAATTATGGATCTGGCACTCAAGAACGGGGCGCCTGTTATCGGCCTGAATGATTCTGGCGGAGCGCGCATCCAGGAGGGCGTGGTTTCGTTGGCCGGTTATGCAGAGATTTTTCTCCGTAATACCCTGGCATCTGGCGTTATTCCCCAGATTTCAGCCATTCTCGGCCCTTGCGCCGGGGGCGCGGTTTATTCTCCAGCTCTTACTGATTTTATTTTCATGGTGCGCGGAACTTCAAATATGTTTGTTACCGGTCCAGATGTGGTTAAAGCCGTCACGCACGAACAAGTGACTGCCAACGAACTGGGCGGCGCAGATATTCACGCTGAGAAATCCGGAGTTTGTCATGTCATCTCGGAAAATGAAGCCGATTTAATATTTCTCATCCGGAAAATGCTGGGTTACTTGCCAGAAAACAATCTGGAAGATCCACCATTTGCGTTGAATGGAGATGATCCTCTCCGCACAGATGATTCGCTCAACACCATTATCCCTGACGATCCTGGTAGACCTTACAATGTAAAAGAAATTATCCAGCGTGTCGTAGATAGTGGCCAATTCTTTGAAATTCAGGAGGCCTTTGCACAAAATATCGTTATTGGATTCGCACATCTGGGCGGGCATTCGATCGGGCTTGTTGCGAACCAGCCGCAGGTCTTGGCCGGCGTGCTTGACATTGACGCAAGCGAGAAAGCCGCGCGCTTTGTCCGTTTCTGTGATTCTTTCAATATTCCCCTTATCACCCTTGTGGACGTTCCTGGCTTCATGCCGGGCACGCAGCAGGAACATGCTGGTATCATCCGATCCGGTGCAAAACTCTTGCATGCATATTGTGAAGCAACCGTCCCTAAAGTAACCGTCGTTCTCCGGAAGGCATACGGTGGTGCCTATATTGTTATGTCCAGCAAGCACCTGCGCAGCGACGTTAATTTTGCCTGGCCAAGCGCCGAAATTGCGGTAATGGGTCCGGATGGAGCGGTCAGCATTATCTTCCGAAAGGAAATGCAAGAGGCGCCCGATCCTGAACAGCATAAATCGCAGCTTATCAGGGATTACCGCGAGAAATTTGCCAACCCGTACGTGGCGGCCGAGCGTGGTTACCTCGACGATATCATTGAGCCTGGCGAGACCCGCCCTCGTCTTATTAACGCACTTGAAATGCTTAAGAATAAACGCGATTCCAATCCTTCCAAAAAACACGGGAATATTCCATTGTAATTGCTCATTCCACCAAGAAGGAAAAATCGAAATGACGAACAAAGCCAATACCCGCCTTCAAAAAATCGCCGATTTTACTTTCACTTACCTGAATGAAAGCTATCAAAAGCGGTCAAAAAGGGATAGAGCCAACCTCTCCCGCTATCTCGCTGGCATGGAATATCGTTGGCAGCACACTTTGCGTGTAACGCAGTTTGGAAAAATTATCGCGGAGAATGAATCGGTTGATGTCGAGTCGATTGTGGCTGCCTGTCTATTACACGATATTGCCTGGTTTGATACAACCGCCGAGAATAGTCGCGATCATGGACGTATCGGAGCCGAAAAAGCACAACCTTTATTGGAAAGTCTTGGGTATCGCAGAAAATTAATCAAGAACATCTGTTATTCCATCGCATCGCATGTGGATGAAGACGATCCATCTACACTCGAAGCTAAAATTGTCAGCGACGCCGATGAAGTGGACCGTTATGGCCCTTATCGCATTTTACAATGGTGTTTTTCAGATATAAAGGATTATGAAAAGCTGGCAACAAAGTTAAGTGAACGTATCCGGCGTCTTGAACAGTATCGTGATGAAAATCCACTCTTCACTTCTACAGGTCGGCAGCTTTTTGCTGAACAACTCAACTTACAGTTGCGCTTTTTTTGTGAATTTGTTGGTGAAAAAAAGCTTAGTGTAATGCCCCAAATTTAGCATGTTCAAAAAGTTGCTCATTGCCAATCGTGGTGAGATTGCCGTAAGGATCCAGCGCGCCTGCCGTGACCTTGGTATCAAGACAGTCGCGATCTTTTCCGAGGCGGACCGGCATGCCATGCATGTCCGGTATGCGGATGAAGCATACCTGCTCGGACCTTCCCCAGCTCGTGATTCCTATCTGCGTGGCGATAAAATTATAGATATTGCACGTAAATGTAATGCAGATGCCATTCACCCTGGATATGGCTTCTTGGCAGAACGGGCGGACTTTGCCTCCGCCTGTGCGGACGCCGGATTGGTTTTCATTGGTCCCAGGCCCTCATCAATCACTGCAATGGGTGATAAAGCCATCGCGCGCGCAAAGGTTGCCAAAGCTGGTGTAAAGATCGTGCCAGGTACAGAGGGTGAAGGACCGCTTCAGGATGATGAGCTGCTTGCCATTGCTCCGAAAATTGGTTTCCCAATATTAATTAAGGCTACAGCAGGTGGTGGTGGCAAGGGTATACGCGAGGCCAGGAATTTTGAGGAAATGCCCCAATTGCTTGAATCTGCACACCGGGAGGCCGAATCCACTTTCGGGGATGGTAATGTCTACCTGGAAAAGTATATTGAAACGGCTCGCCACATCGAATTTCAGATCATGGCAGATCAGTATGGAGAGGTCATTCACCTGGGAGAACGGGAGTGCTCCATCCAGCGGCGTCACCAAAAACTCATTGAGGAATCGCCTTCTCCACTGCTTGCGAATAATGAAGATTTGAGCAAGCGCATGGGCGCCGTAGCCATCCAGGCAGCCCGGGCTGTTGACTATGCGAATGCTGGTACCATCGAATTTCTGGTTGATAATGATCAAAATTTCTATTTTCTGGAAATGAATACCCGCTTGCAAGTTGAGCATCCGGTCACCGAGGCTGTCACAGGAATCGATATTGTGGCTGAACAAATACGGGTCGCCGATGGTAGGCATTTGAGCCGCCGGCAAGAAGATATCCAAAGTTATGGATCAGCTATTGAATGCCGTATCAATGCCGAAGATCCTTATAACGATTTCCTACCCTCAACCGGACACATAACCTTAATGCAGCCGCCCACCGGGCCCGGTGTACGTATTGATACCGGAGTATTCGTGGGATTTGAGATTACGCCTTTTTATGATCCACTTATTTCCAAGCTGGTCGTATGGGGGGAAACGCGCCCCCAGACAATCATTCGAATGCGACGTGCTCTGGAAGAATATCGCATCGTTGGTGTGAGGACGAATATCCCGTTCCATCAAACCATGATGAGTACTTATCCGTTCATGATCGGAAAATATAACACACGCTTCGTTGAAGACCAATTTTCCATGATTGACGCTGCCGAGAATCGTGAACCATATCTGGACATTGCAGCCCTGATGGCCAGTCTGGTTGCACATCTGCAAATGGAACGGACTACCCAGTTCTATCCACGTTCAGTACAAAAATCGATTTGGAAATGGGCAGATCGACAGAAGAAACCTGACAGATGAGATATATATCCGAAGTTGATGGTTTGGAATTCCCGGTGGAGATCCTGGATGAGCACCACGTCCGTTTTGGGGGTGATGTTCTTGAAGTGGATTTGGCTGCGGTCAGCGGAGAACCACTCTATTCGCTAATTGTGAATGGCGAGTCCTTTGAGGGTTACGTTTATCCTGATGAGGATGGTTGGCAGGTACTCTTGCTGGGACAATTCTATCAAGTGCGCGTGGAAGACGAACGTGAAAAACGTTTGAGAACGGCATATCAGAGCACAGTTCGCTCAGATACTGAATTAATTCTCAAGGCACCAATGCCGGGTCTGGTTATTTCGATTCCAGTAAGCGAGGGGCAAGCAGTGGAGAAGGGTCAAATTCTGGTCATCCTGGAATCAATGAAAATGCAGAATGAATTGCGCGCACCCTATCCCGGGACTGTCGGGCGTTTGCGCATAAAGGCGGGGGAGATCGTCGAACAGAAGCAAACGTTGCTTATTCTTACGGCAATTTCCCCTGAAGTTGCCGATTGAAAAATCTCTGGTATTTTCCCAGCCATACATCAAACTATTTTATTCTTCACCCACGTTATTTGTTTAATTTTCCCGGTCACACCGAGCAGGTTTGGCAATTGGTGTTTGAATTGTTCCGCATTTCCACTGGTTAAAAAGTATATCTCACCGATACTTGGGCCTTTTTTCCTTAAACCGCCTGTTTCTAGAAGCCGGAGGGTTTGCCGTGCCACGGCAGGCGCTGGGTCTATCACCCGTACATCCGCCCCAGTGATCTGTCTGATCATGGGAATGACGAATGGATAATGGGTACATCCCAGGACTACGGTATCTATCCCTTTTTCCAACATGGGGTGTAAGGCTTTCTCCAGGATTTCTCGCGTCGTTTGGGTATCCAGCTCGCCTTTCTCAATCTGCCTCACCAACCCCGGACAGGTGTCTTGCAAAATAGTGACACCATTAGCAAAACGTTCCACCACTGAAGCGTATAATTTGCCTTGGAATGTGGCCGGCGTCGCTAAAACGCCCACTACACCGGTGTGGGTGGATTCAGCCGCCGGTTTAACTGCTGGTTCCATTCCAACAAAAACCGTTATGGGGAAAGTCTGTCGAAGGTGCTGCAGAGCCGCAGCTGAGGCGGTGTTGCAGGCTACCACGATCAGTTTTGCTCCACGGCCAAGCAAGAATCTGGTGATCTCCTCCGAAAACATCTGTACTTCTTTTAGTTTCCGGGATCCATATGGAACATGCCCTTGGTCAGCGAGATAGAGTATGGACTCGCTTGGTAGCTGGGTGCGAATCTCCCGGAGAACAGATAACCCCCCAACACCAGAGTCGAAGATTCCAATTGGGCTCTCATCATGTAACATATTTATTCCTTGCCGGCTGCTTCAACAAGCGCTCGAAACAACTTTCGAGAAGCTGGTTGCTTTGTCAACCATTCCGGATGCCATTGAACTGCCAATCCAAAAGGATGATCTGGCAGTTCCACAGCTTCCACCAGTCCATCCGCAGAATAAGCCGCTGGTCGCAAGGTTGGAGCCAGATCTTTTATTCCCTGGTGGTGCAAACTGTTTACTTGTAATTTAGATTCCCCCAAATAACCTGCCAGGAAAGAGTCCTTAACGATTTCCACCTCGTGGGCCAGGTATTCGCGTTGTGAACCAGAATCATAATCGTGCTTCAGAGCTCCAGGAAAATCTTCTTGAATATCCATCCATAGAGTTCCGCCCAAAGCCACATTGATCACCTGAATGCCGCGGCATATACCGAAAAAAGGTTTGCTTGATTGAATTGCAACTCGGATCAGTGCAAATTCCACCGCATCCCGTTCAGAGTCCACCCCTTCCAATTTAGGATGAATTTCATGTTTCGGCTTTATGGCGATATCCCCTCCTCCTGTCAGAAGAACCCCATCCAATCGCCAGAGAAGATGTTCGCATTCATCTTCCGTCAACCCGGAAGGGATCAAAATTGGTATTCCACCTGATTCTGAAATCGCACTGATATATTTCTGCGCTAACGCAGCAATTGGGTGATCATACTTGTTTTTTGCATTATATGTGGTCAAACCGATGACGGGTATGGACATATCGAACCTCATAAAACACAAAAGGGCGCAGTATTAAACCTGCACCCTTTTATTGTAAATGATTTTTGTCTTACTCGAATTTCTGTTTAAGGTGAGCTTTTTTACCAGTCAAACCCCGCAGGAAGTACAACTGGGCACGGCGAGTGTGCGTGTGGCGTTCAACCACCACCTTGTCAATACGCGGTGAATGGATAAGGAAAGTTCGTTCCACACCGATACCATTGGATGCCGTTCGTCGGACAGTGAAATTGGCGTTGTTGCCGCCCTTGCGAAGGCGGAGAATGGTTCCCTTAAACTCCTGGATTCGTTCGCGATCACCTTCCTTGATGCGCACATGCACGCTCACCTGATCACCCGGTTTTAGCTCGGGGATATTCACGTTGTCAGTTGTATTAAAGGTTTTATTCAGGTCAATCATGTTCATCTTCCTCTCGAAATAACTTTGCCTTGCGGCGCGGGGCGAGATTATAACATGCGTTCTAGAATGGAGCAAGTCTAAAAATTCAAGTATAATAATTTCTCTCGCCCCCGTAGCTCAATGGATAGAGTAATGGACTTCGAATCCAGTGGTTGAGAGTTCGAGCCTCTCCGGGGGCGCAGGCAACAAGGGATTGGAGGATGAATGTGGGAAAGATTCTATCGGTAAATGTGTTGGGTTCATTCCTGGTAGCATGCAGCGGGCAATCCATTCCTCTCCCAATAATCACGCCGGTCACTTCTCCATCATCTTTACCGGTGATTATTTCCGCCACGCCCCCGTTCATTTCATCTCCAACGTCTACTATTATCATTCTGTCCGCGACACCCACATTTCCCGAAACCCCATCTCTCACTCAGACAAATACTCTCACTCCCGATGCGACATTTACATCTACTGCCACGGCTACTAACACGCCAACATCAACTTCCACGGCCACAAATACACCCTTTTTCACATATACTCCCACCACCAACTCCTCCCAGCCCACGCAACTGACCCTGGAAATCCTCGGATGTAACACCAGCCTGGACATCCTTCACCAGATGGGCGAAGTAACCAACGTATATCCAATTGTCCGCAATTACACTGCAAAAACATTGACCAATGTATGCAGCACACTTTCAGCATCCGATGAAGCGCGTGTCCATCCGGATAAGACCGCCTGTGTTGTCGCTCTTCCAGCCGGCTTTCAAGTAACCTTGAAATTGACGGTCGATACCGGCACAGACCGGGATACCGCCATCCAGGTGGTTGTCAATACTACTGAGGGCGATAGCGCATCCCTTGTCCGCTCGAGTTGCCAGGCTATCGGTTTCCCAGGGTGGCTACCCGACCAGGTCGGTGTTTTCGAGCCAGTCCCATGATAACTGGAAAAAGCCAGGAGCCTTACTGGTAACTCGATTCATCTTACCGAAATAATCAAAGATGTTCGTGTGCAAGAAAACGCTTATAATGGTAAAAATTCAAGTAATTTCTATATCACTTTTCAAGAAAGAAATAAAATGCCAGATGAACAACTCTCATCCAGACACAAAATCGCCATCCTGATAGATGGCGATAATGCCCAAGCCAACCTCCTTCCGCAAACGCTTGTGGAAGCTGGTAAATACGGCCTTGTCACGGTACGTCGAATTTATGGGGACTGGACTACCTCCAGTATGAATTCCTGGAAAGATGTACTCAATTTTCATGCCGTACAACCTGTCCAGCAATTCCGTTATACGATCGGAAAGAATGCCACCGACAGCGCCATGATCATAGATGCCATGGATCTGCTTCACGCAGGTGTCGTGGATGGTTTCTGCCTGGTATCCAGCGACAGTGATTACACTCGCTTAGCCACGCGTATCCGTGAATCGGGCGTCTTTGTGATGGGTATCGGCGAGAAGAAAACCCCCAAACCTTTTGTGAACGCCTGTGATGTCTTCGTCTATACTTCCAATCTGATGGACGAGCGCAAGCTGGCACGTCCGGCAGCCCAAAAGCAAAACCGGCGCAATAAAAAACCTTCCGCGGCCGCCCCGAGTGCACCTGTTATCACGGTTGTAAGCGTTCCTTCAGCTCCGCTAACGCCTGCTCCGGAACTGGAAAATGAGAATGATCCGATGCCGCTCATCCGTCAGGCCTATGAGATTGCTCAACAGGAGGACGGCTGGGCACGCCTGGACCACATGGGAAACGCCCTGTACCAGCTTGATCCTGGTTTTGACCCTCGCACCTATGGTCATCGCCAGCTCTCACGCCTGCTCGCCAGTTACAAGGATCTATTCCAAATGCGCACGCAGGAAATTGACGGTTCTACTTTATTTTCAATAAAATTAAAGGAATAAAGTACGATCTTGGATTGGTAAAGAAAAATAATGAAAATTACCAGGCTACTTACTACTTCCATTTTTATCCTGGTTTGTGGATGTTCCGCTTTCGGGCCATCCACAAAATCGGGTATCCCGGATTGGTTGAATAAGCAGATTGCAGAATTTCAGGACGCACCGCTTGGTAATCCTCCGCAGTCTATTTGGCAATATGAATACAAGGGCAACACAGTCTACTATATTCCCCCTCAATGCTGCGATCAGTTCAGCCAACTTTTTGACAGCACTGGGATATTGATCTGTGCGCCCGATGGTGGATTTAGCGGCAGGGGTGATGGCAAGTGTCTCGATTTCTCTCAAGTACGAAAGAATAAAGTATTGATCTGGCAAGATACCCGGAGTAAGTAATTCTCCCAGATTCGAAGGGCATACGGGGTATTTTCCTTGAATCAGCCTTATTGGGAGCTGGATATTTTTATATGACAAAACCAATACTATTGGTAGCGGGCGCACGACCCAACTTCATCAAATTAGCCCCTTTGGTTTGGATTCTGAATTCACGCCGGGATATTCCCTACCTGGTCGTACATACCGGGCAGCACTACGACCACGCCATGTCGCAGGCGTTCTTCGAAGTATTGGAAATCCCTGAACCAACTGTGAACCTGGAGGTCGGTTCGGGGGAACAGAACATTCAGACCGCCCGTATCCTGGAAAGATTCGACGCGTTTTTACAGGAACAAGGCCCAAGTGCGGTGGTGGTTTTCGGAGATGTGAACAGCACGTTGGCCTGCTCACTGGCGGCCGCCAAACGCCTGATTCCAGTGGTACATGTGGAAGCCGGGCTGCGCAGCTTCGATCGCACCATGCCGGAAGAGATCAATCGATTGGTGACGGATGCACTTTCAGATCTTCTGCTGGTCTCAGAGAATTCCGGGCTGATCAATTTACAGAGAGAAGGCCTCCCGGAAAATAAAGTGCGGCACGTTGGAAACATCATGATTGACTCGCTCATCCACATGCAGACTAAAGCACTTGAAAGGCAGACTCCCGTACGTTTAGGCCTCAAAGCAGGGCATTATGCGTTGTTGACCATGCATCGCTCATCCAATGTTGATGATCCGGGCACACTACTACGCCTTCTCAACTTGTTTGCAGACCTATCCCAATTAATACCGATTGTCTTCCCGGCTCACCCTCGCACGAAGAAGCAGATGGAATTGCTTGGCTATGCGCTTCCTGCCAAATTATTGATGGTAGAACCGGTGGATTACCTGGACTCGCTCTGTCTGCAATTGCATGCGAGATTGGTGATGACTGATTCAGGCGGAATTCAGGAAGAAACGAGTTACCTGGGTGTCCCCTGCCTCACTCTCAGACGAAATACCGAGCGCCCGATCACCGTGGAGTTGGGCACATCTACCATTGTGGGCGATGACGAAAAGCTCATCCGGGAAAACTTCGAGCTGATCATGGCTGGCAATTACAAGCATGGACAGCCTATTCCGCTCTGGGATGGGCATACCGCTGAACGGGTGGTAGATTGTCTATATCAATTTCTGCTGGGGGGTTAATCGTGTGGTCGATTTGATTATGTTCTTATAAAAATCCACGATCTGGGGGGCGATTTTCTCCCAGGTATAATTATGTGCATACTCGGATGCATTCCGGCCGAGTTTTCGTCGGAGGCTTTCATCACCCAGGAGATTAGTAAGCCTGGTACATAAGGCCTCATCGTCACCGTCAGGTACATGGTAACCAGTTACCCCGTCTTGCACCAGAAAAGCCAAACCTCCCACTTGAGACGCTATGACGGGCGTACCGCAGGCCATGGCCTCCAAAGCAACCATTCCAAACGACTCATAATGCGATGGCATGACCACCACTTCTGCCGCCGAGTAATAATACGGGAGTGTATCCTGGCTGCGCTTCCCCAGGAAGGCCACCATCTTGCCGACTGTCAGCTCGTCGCACATTTTCTGTATATAGGCCATTTCGGCGGATATTTCTTCGGGACCAGCCTCTGGATCTCCGCCGATGACGGCCAGGTGCACCGGTTCGGCTAAATCCTTGACCCGTAAACATGCCACTGCCTTGATGAGTGTGTCCAGACCTTTCAACGGCTCAATCCTGCCAACGAAGAGGATCATGCGGGCATCCGGATCCAAGCCAATGAACTGGCGGGCTTCATCCACAGGTATGGGATAGAAATGGTCCACGTCCACGCCGGGAGGAATCACAGCAACCTTGCTCATGTCGGCTTTATACAGCCATTCAAGTTGAGCATGTTCCGCCGGGGTGGCCGCCATGATCCCATTTACGCGTGCCAATACTTGCCGTTCACCCTCCAGGCGGTATGCACCTTCCCGTTCCGCCTCGGTTCGCGCAACTCGGTTTTTCATCTCGCCCAAGGTGTGAAACATCTGGATGATTGGCGTTCCACCCCAGGCATCCGAAAGTGCTTCCGCGGCCAGGCCTGACATCCAATAATGGCTATGGATGAGATCATATTGAATGTCTTTATCCATTGCAAATTTCCTTATACCTTCCACAAACTGTGGAATGTGATCCACCAATCTCCTCTTGGGCAAAGGTGTTTCGGGGCCGGCTGGCACGTGAACAACGCGGTTGCCAAACCCAAGATCATGCAAAACATGCGGCACATGCTCATCTTGGGAGCGCGTAAACACATCCACGTGGATACCCAGGCGGCCTAACTCCAGCGTCAGATCACGCACGTAAACATTCATCCCACCTGTGTCTTTACCACCCAACGTAGCCAAAGGGCAGGTGTGGTAGGAAAGCATTGCTATTTTCATACGATGAGTATAATCGCATATTATAAAACTTGCCGGATAAGAATATATGCTGGTATAATCCCGCCGCTTCACAATTTGCCACCATAGCTCAGTCGGTAGAGCAGACGTTTCGTAAACGCCAGGTCAAGAGTTCAAATCTCTTTGGTGGCTTAGTATATAGTGATTTTCGGATACAGTTTCGTATCCGGAAATCATTTATTTTAGAAAGATCAATCCCCCGGAATTATTTGACATATTACTGTTCCTTATGGTAGACTAACAGCCGTTAAGGAAATATTTAACGCCTGAGTTTCCCATGCAGCAGTTTGAAATAATCAAATCTTTCGAACAGATCAAGTGTTTATCGGATACACGCAGGCGCGTCATCATGCAAAAACTGATGGCAAGCCCTGCCACCTTGACACAGCTTGGGGAGTCGCTTGGGGAACACCCGGCTTGGGTCCGTCACCACGTAAAACAGCTGGAACTGGCCGGCCTGGTGGAACTGGTTGAAACGCGCATCAACTCCGGGGTGGTCGAAAAGTTCTATCGCGCCCGCGCAAGCGGTCTGCTTCTGCAGGAACTCATCCTGCCGGAAGATCCCACCCTCCCATCGGTGATCTTCGCGGGGAGTCATGACCTGGCTGTTGAAATCTTGGCGAATCAGCTCGGGAATCATTTCAACATGATGATCCTGCCGGTCGGCAGCCTGGATGGACTGGTGGCACTCCGCCAGGGTCTATGTCACCTTTCCGGCTGTCATCTTTTGGACATCAGCGGGGAATACAACCTTCCTTTTCTTCGCCATATTTTTCCTGACCAGTCTGTACGTGTCTTTACCCTGGCGCAACGCGAGCAGGGATTAATGACCGCATCTGGCAATCCCAAGAACATACATTCGCTGGAGGATCTGAAACGTTCCGATATTATCTTCATTAACCGCATCCCGGGCTCTGGTACACGCTTATGGCTTGACCGCCAATTACAAGCACTCAACATTCCAGTCAAGAGCATCCAGGGGTACGAGAATGTCGCCCGCACACACACAGAATGCGCCAGGCAGGTTCAGGACGGAAAAGCGGATGTGACGCTCGGGTTGCATGCCGCAGCTTTTCAACATGACCTAGGCTTCATTCCTCTCTTCCATGAGCGCTACGACCTGGTTATCCCACAGGAACAGATCGAAATGCTCCATCCATTGCTGGACACCCTTCAAACTGATACCTTCCGCCGCTCTATTGAAAGCCTGGTCGGCTATGATACCACTCATACTGGCGAACAAATCCAACTATAGGAGTCCATATTATATGAAACGATCCCGCACCATAATTTTTACTCTGTCTGTTTTCTTCATCCTTTCCCTGGCGTTATCCTCCTGTGGAGCAAAAGCCACCTCAACCCCGGTTGTGTCCGAACCGACTGGAACGGTTCTGAAGCTCAGCGGAACGAATGGAGGCCATGCACTCAAGATGGCCGACCTGAAAACCCTGCCTGTAACCGAGGGCATGGGAGGCATAAAGAGCAGTACTGGCAAGATTACCATCCCGGAAAAGTATACGGGTGTTTCCCTTAAGGATCTCATTGCAAAGTTTACTATCCCCTTCGATGCCACGATGGGAGTGACCCTGACCGCCGAAGATGGCTACAGCATGACCTTTTCCTACGATCAGATCATGAACGGCAGTTTCACGGCGTATGATCCCGCCCTGGGAAACGAACTGAAGAATCACGATCCGCTGACTGCCATCATCGCATATGCGAAGAACGGACAGCCATTAAATACCGCCGAGGAAGGTACCTTGCGGCTGGTAATTGTCAGCGAAAAGAACAACGAGGTGGTCGATGGGCACTGGACCGTTAAATGGGTGAACCAGATGGAAGTCAAGCCGGTCGGACAAGACTGGATGCTGCAAATGCACGGCGCCATGAGCATACCGGTCGATCGTGCCACGTACCAGTCCTGCGGAGCGCCGAGCTGCCATGGCACCTCCTGGATCGACGAGAACGGCCAGAATTGGGTCGGGGTGCCGCTTTGGCTGCTGGCCGGCGAAGTGGACGATAATAACAGTCATGATGACAATGCCTACAATGAAGCACTGGCCAAAGCCGGGTATAGTGTGGATATCGCCGCAAGTGATGGCTACACAGTCAGCCTTGACAGCGGCCTGATTAACCGCAACAACAACATCCTCCTGGCTTTCATGGTCAATGACGGCGAACTACCCGAGCAATATTATCCACTGCGCCTGGTGGGTAGCGGGTTGGATAAAAAACAAATGGTTGGGAAGGTTGAGACAATCACACTCGACCTGCCTGCCGAAGCAACCCCAACCACCGCTCCAGCTGCACCGGCTGCAGAGGGGACGCTCGTCATTACCGGGATGGTCAACCAGGAATTGACCCTGACTGATGCGGACTTGCACAATCTGGAAGTGGCCCATATCACAGCAGTGCACCCCAAGAAAGGTTCCCAGGAATACGATGGCGTGCGTCTGAATGTGCTACTAGACAAAGCCGGTATGAAACCAGGAGCCACCACGGTCGTCTTTATTGCCTCGGATGGGTACACCGCCGAAGTGAGCCTCAACGACATCCGTGGCTGCGCTGACTGTTTGCTGGCCTTTACCGACACAAAAGGCAGTTACTCCACCGTCATGCCCGGTATGCTGGGAAATGCCTGGACAAAGAACGTGGTCAAGCTTGAAGTCAAATGATCAGATTCGGAAATTCCGCTGGAGCATCCAAAGTTGTCTCCAGCGAAATAAACTATTTCTTAAGGAGAATGAATCAATGAAACCCACTCGCAGCCTCTTAATCATCGTATCCCTGTTCCTGCTCGCCTCTTTCATCTTGTCCGCCTGCGGATCAAAGGCAGATACCGGCCCGGTAACCTTGACGGTTACCGGTCTGGTGGGGAAACCCCTCAGCCTGACGGATGCCGGCCTGCATGGCATGAAAGTTGCCAATATCACGGCTGAACAGCCGAAAAAAGGCTCACAATCCTTCTCGGGCGTGCGCCTGAGCGACCTGCTTGCCAAAGCACAGGTTAAGAGCGAAGCCGCCAGCCTTGTCTTTTCCGCCTCTGACGATTTTTCTGCGGAACTGGACATGCCTACGGTGAACAGTTGCGCCGATTGTATGGTCGCTTTCACCGATACGGCCGGCACCTACCTGCTGGTAATGCCCGGCCAGGCTGGAAAGATGTGGGTGAAAAACCTGGTCAAGGTTGAAGTGAAATAACCTATCCGCATGGCAGGGGTGGACTGCATGGAAGTCCACCCCTTTTTTGGTTTTTAAACCATTGCTGACAAACAATATGTTGTCTTTTCGATTCCGTTCCACCTTCCTATCTTTTCTCCTATTACTCAGCCTGGCCGCCAGCAGTTGCACAGGCCGCTCACCTGCAGGTCGATCGACAGCCGGGTCCGGAAAGACTCCTTTGGTTGTCTTTGCCGCAGGCAGTTTGATCATCCCGTTCGGCGATATCGAAAAAGCCTTTGAAAACCGTTATCCCAATATCGATGTTCAGGCCGAGTATCACGGCAGCATACAGGTTATCCGGCACGCCACCGAATTGCACGAACTTATCGACGTGGTTGCCACAGCAGATGCTTCTCTCGTTCCTATGTTGATGTACGCACAAAACGATCCGGATACCAACCAACCTTACGCGAACTGGTACATCCGCTTTGCCAGCAATCATCTGGCCTTGGCCTATGGACCAAACAGCAAGTATGCTGACGAAATCAACAGCGAAAACTGGTATTCGATCCTGGCACGCCCGGATGTGAGAGTGGGGATCGCCGACCCTCGCTTCGATGCCTCCGGGTACCGCGCCTTGATGGCGTATGCCCTTGCCCAGGATTATTATCAAAAAAATACCCTTTTCAGGGATATGTTCAGCAGTCATTTTACATATCCGCTCGGTATTTTCAAAGACGATGGCCTGACCACCATCTCGGTACCAGAGATAATTGAGACAAAACCCAACTCACATATCGTGATCCGTGGAGCGAGTATACAATTGATCGCATTGCTCGAATCCGGCGATCTGGACTATGCCTTCGAATACGAGAGCGTTATCCGGCAACACCAATTGAAACTATTGCAACTCCCGGATAGAATCAATCTGGGTTCAGAAGAATTTGACCAACTGTACAGCACGGTGCAGGTCAATCTGGATTTCAGACGCTTCGCCTCGGTAAAGCCGCAGTTCCGCGGCGAGCGGATCGGTTATGGGATTACCATACCAAGCAATGCACCTCACCCAGAAGAGGCCGCCCAATTCATCGCCTTTCTGTTGGGGCCAGAAGGGCGTACGATCATGCAGAAGGATTATCACCCCTTGTTCGACCCTGTCACCGGCGATCAATACACGAATATTCCTGCTGCATTACAGGAGTTTTGTATCCCTGCAAAGATCCCATGAAGTGTAAAAATCTGTTCTTTAATGTATTGTTCTCGCTGGCTGGCAGTCTGCTGGTTCTTTTTGTGATTCTGCCCTTGATCAGCACGATCCTAGCTACCACTCCGATCGCTTTTTTGAAATCCTTCGGTGATCCGGAGGTAATCCATTCGATTGGGTTGACATTCGGTGCTGCAGCCATCGCTACGTTTCTGGCAATGACAACGGGCGTACCCCTAGCTTATATACTAGCCCGACGCAATTTCCACGGGAAGCAATTATTGGAAGCAATCATCAATGTACCTATTGTCATTCCCCACACTGCGACAGGTGTGGCATTGTTACTGGTTTTCGGCCGGCGCGGGCTGATCGGACAATGGTTGTCCCCTCTCGGCATCACTTTCACGGACAATCTAAGCGGCATCGTTGTCGCGATGTTGTTTGTAAGCCTGCCGTTCCTGGTTAACTTGAGCCGCGAAGCCTTTTCCATGGTGGATGAAGAATTGGAATGGGTGGCTTTCACCGATGGAGCCAGTCAGTGGCAGGCATTCTGGTCGGTAACACTGCCTCTTGCTTGGCGGGGGGTACTGGGTGGGGCCATTATGATGTGGGCACGTGGGATCAGCGAGTTTGGAGCAGTCGTCATCCTGGCTTACCATCCTAAGATTATCCCGGTGCTTGTTTACGAACGTTTCGAGGGCTTTGGATTGGATGCAGCACAGCCCGTCGCCCTATTGCTCATTCTCGTGGCGCTGGTTGTTTTTATAACGCTAAGGTTGGTACTTCTTCCCAAAAGGGATTGAATCCCCGATATTATTATAAAAATAAGCAATTCAATCTTTCTTGGGATTGCCGAAAATAGGCTATTATTGATTTACTGGATCGATCTATTTTTAGGAGGTTTTGCTATGAAAATAAGCGCACGCAATATTTTAAAAGGGAAAGTAATAAAAATAGTTCGAGGGGCGGTCAATGCCGAAGTGACCTTGGAACTGCCGGGCGGTGTCCTGGTTGTTTCCGTTATCACACTCACCTCGGTTGATGCGCTTGGACTCAAGGAAAATATGCTGGCATACGCTGTCGTAAAAGCATCCAATGTTATGATTGCTGTAGATTGACCTGCAATAGAGGACTGGAAGTTCTAAAGCCTTACCCCTAGTACTGGAGTATGTGACTTCATCCGCCCGCGATGGAGGGTATCAGGGCAATGGTATCCCCTTCATGAAGCGGCGTAGCGAGACCTTGTAAATCGCGGATGTTGTTCTCCTCTACAAATAAATTAACAAATGAGCGCAATTCACCCTTGCTATTGGTGAGATGTGGCCTTAACGCCGGAAATTGCGTTAGAAAGTCTTCCATGGCCTCGGCAATATTCTCTCCCGAAACGGGCACTTCCTGTTGACCATTGACATAATAGCGTAAAGAAGTGGGGATTTTCAGAACAGGCATAAAAAGTACTCTATCGGGAACAAACTTCAATCATTTATAAATACCTTACCAATTAAAGAGATTATCCAACTCCTCATCCGGAACATCGAAGACCGCATTGGTCGGTGGGAGTGGTTCGCGCCTCATCCATTCCGGCATCCGGTCGTCTTTGACGGTGAATCCGGCCTGGCGATTGAATTCCCGCTCCATCTTCAAGGTGTCTTTCCCGAGAACTTGGAGGATATCATTTCCTACAGTCCATCCATAACGCGCATTCAGGAGGTTTGCGATCGTATCCTGGCCGGAGGCGGCAAAACCAAAACCGGCAAAGATGCACGCCCCGAGCGTGTCATAGCCTGCCATACTGATCTGCTTCGTTCGGGAAAGTTCAACCTGCCCCTTTGGATCAAGATGATTGACCTTGTCCCGGATTGTCAGTCCGGCAGTATGGTCACCACCCTGTGGTGAGGTTGCGTAGGTCACGCCAGTACCTTTAATTGCTCTCCCTTCATAGGCAGCCATGGCCTGATTCTTGGTCACTGGAACGTGCTTGACTCCCAATATTTTCCCGGTATAACCCGCACCACTGCCCAGGATGCGTCCCAATGGCGTACCCTTACGGATTTCATCGATCAACTCCAGTGCTCGATCACCGTCGCCCCACTTCATCAGCCCGGCCTCTGCCGCCACGCCCAATGCTGCCCCGACATCAATGGAATCCACGCCCAGGTCATTGACTTGCCAGCACATTCGGGCGATGATATCCAGACAACCTATGCCCAGGTTGGAGCCCATCAGTCCAATGGTTTCATATTCGAGCGGTGAAACGATGCTCTTGCCATCCTCACCCCCAAAAATATTCGAGCAGCGGATGGTACAGCCTGGCATGCATGCATGGGTCGGGTTGGACGCGCCGCCTCGTTTTAATAAAAGATCACGCATTGTCTCACCGGAGATGTCATCAGCCTGTTCGAATTGTCCCGATGAGTAGTTGCGCGTCGGCAGGGAACCGAAATGCTGGCACATCTGCACCATCGCGGCGGTTCCATAGTCACGATAGGTATGCGTTTGGGGGTGCTCCAGAACTGCCTTATTGTAGATCTTCTGGGCTTCTTTATAGGCTTCCAGGTTGAGAATGGGTGGTTTCTGACTATTCGACGCATCAATAACGATGGCTTTAATGCCCTTTGTCGCCATCACTGCCCCCAAACCTCCCCGGGCGTTAATACGTGACGGAACTTTATCCTTGTCCAGGTTTTCAATACCTGCCGTAATTAGTCTCATTTCCCCACCGGGACCGATTAAGGCAATAGCGACCCTCTCCCCATATTTTTCCAACAATTTCGGGACGGCCTCATAAACACCCAGACCGACAACTTCGTCAGCGGGATCAAAATGGATCCCCTCGGCACTTAAATGCAACACCCATAGGCCTTCTTCGGGAGGCACATCTTCCAGGATTAGCGCTTTGATACCCAGTGAAACCAATTGAAGAGCAGTTGTACCGCCTGAATTGGCTTCTTTTACTCCTCCTGTCAAAGGACTCTTGCCTCCCACTGAGAGGCGGTCACAAGAGGAGAGCATGTGACCTACTAGCAGGCCTGGAGCGAAGATGAGTTTATTCATAGATCCGAGTGGTTCGCAGGTCGCTGGAACTTCGTCAAGCAAGATGCGAGCCACCAGCCCTCGTCCACCGAGCCGCTGCCAGGATGAAGGAACAGGTTCCAAAACTAGGCTCCGGGTGCGCACATTAACGCGCCAGACTTGATATTGGTAAGGTTTCAAAGCTGGGTTCGGCATATGCTGTTTTTCCTGTGCTATTGTTCGAATAGCGAGACTACTGCGTCCTGAAACACTTCCGTATGATGATCTACATCGGCTTCCGTTGAATCGCTGGCTAACAGTGCCATATTGTGGAAAGGTGTCATGAGGATACCACGATTCAATGCAAAGAGATGCATATAGCGATCCAGTTCAAGGTCAATGGCCGCACTCGCCTCCCCTCCATTGCGAGGTGCAATGGAGCGAAACCAATATTCCACGCGCAAACCCAAACGCTTCACCATCCAGGGCAGATCGTAATCTTTGATCACACTCAATATACCGCTTTCGTAACGATCAGCCAGGGCGATACAGCGCTCATACATAGCCGTTGTCAGAACATGTTCCAATGTGGCACGCATGGCCGCGATGGAAAGTGCATTGCCTGCCAGTGTACCTCCAATACCGCCCACGTCTGATTCATCCATTGCAAGTTTGCACCAAAAGGCCTCCGCTACTTCTTGGGTGAAACCATAGACACCCGCCGGGATGCCTCCTGCAAGTGGTTTTCCACAGGTTAGAAAATCAGGCCTGAGATCATACTCGCCGGTATATCCTCCTGGACCGGTACAGATGGTATGAGTCTCGTCGATGATGAGCAGGGTCCCGGTGCGGCGCGTGATCTCTCGCAATGCATCATGATAACCTGGATCGGGATGGATGATACCGATATTGGTCATGACCGGCTCGGCCAACACACAAGCCACATCCTGGGTGGCTAAAGCCGTTTCTAAGGCTTCCAAATCATTGAATTCGATCACCTTGGTAGTCTCTGCCGGATTGACCGGCGGGCCAAGATTTCCGCGGCGTGGACCGGGGCTACCCTTTTCATCCAGGGTGATGAAGGCTTCATCTACCGAACCGTGGTAGCAATAATTGAAGACAAGTATCTTGGATCGCCCTGTTATGTGGCGCGCCATGCGGATGGCGAAACGATTGGCATCCGTGGCCGTCAAGGTGAACTGCCAGTATTTCAGCCCAAAACGCCGCTGGAGTTCTTCGCCGACCCAGATGGCGTCTTCCGTTGGGAGCATCAGGGTTATTCCTTTGGCCGCCTGTTCTTTAATCGCTGCATAGGTAGCCTCCGGTGAATGACCGGTCATCGCACCCGTATCACCAAGGCAGAAGTCAATATAGCTATGGTCATCCACATCGGTGAAGTGCGCCCCTTTGGCTTCCTTAACAAACACAGGGAATTTCCCGGCCCAACGGATCATCCACAGCATTGGCACCCCACCTTGCATGGACTGGCGGGCACGCTGGTATAACTCCAAGGACTTGGGATGCTCAACATGGAATCTTTCTTCTTCCTTGCGTAGGAGAGATTCAAGATGAAAGCGGTCAAGAGTGTGTGTCATTTGGGTCTTTGAAAAGATTTGCCGGGCAACTATTTTATAGCTTCCTTGAGTACTTCGCCAAAGATTCCAAGTGAGTCGTTGATTTGTTGCTCCGTTACCACCAGCGGCGGGATCCAGCGAATAACGTTATCATATGTTCCACAGGTCAAAAGGAGTAGACCGCGCTCTGCACAGGAATTCACGATCGATTTAATCAACGCTTTCTCGGCGGGTTTAGAATTGACCGTGAACTCGGTGGCAATCATTAACCCAAGACCGCGCACATCCCCAATTACCGGATATTCTTCCTGGAACTTACGCAATCCTGTCATCAAATGTAGACCGCGCCGGGTTGCATTACCGGGCATATCTTCTTCGCGCATCGCCCGGATGGTTGCCACGCCGGCTGCGCACGCCACGGCATTCCCGCCGTACGTACCGCCATGCGAACCAATCTGCCATTTCTTCATCAACTCCTGGCGGCTAAACACACCCGAAAGTGGCATGCCTGAGGCAATGCCTTTAGCCACAGTCATGATATCTGGCACAATGCCAAAGTGCTCTTGAGCGAACCATTTCCCGGTCCTGCCAAAACCGGACTGTACTTCGTCCAGGATAAGCAGGATGCCATTTTTATCACACAGATCACGCAACCCTTGCATGAATGCAACCGGCGGAACGACATACCCCCCCTCTCCCATCACTGGTTCCATAAGGATGGCAGCCGTCTCTGCCGGGGAAGTCTGCGAGAGTAAAAGCTCCTTTAGTGCATCAAGACAATATTCACTGGTCCGTTGCTCGCTCATTCCGAGTTTATACGCATACGGGTAGGGAGAAACGAACACACCCGCTGGCAGTGGCTGAAAACCGGAGCGGTAGATGGTCTTGGAAGTGGTTAGCGCCATCGTCAATCCCGTTCGCCCGTGGAAACTTCCCTGGAACACTATGATATTGGGCTTGCCAGTAGCCGCGCGCGCCAGCTTGACCGCCCCTTCCAATGCCTCGGCACCGGAGTTGCTAAAGAAGAAGCTGTCTATGGATGGATGGACGATCGTCCTCAATTCAGCAATCAGCTCCATCATCGGCTTGTGAACGACGATATTGGCTTGCGCGTGGATAAACAACCCGGCTTGCTCACGGATGGCCTCCACCACCTTGGGATGACAATGACCAGTGTTGGTTACGCCGATCCCGCAAGTGAAATCGAGATATTTCTTGCCATCGCTGGTATAGAGGTAGCACCCTTCGGCTCGCTCTGCTTGAACCGGGAAGATGCGCGTCCAGACCGGGGACATATGGGGAAGGTTTTCTTCAAATAGTTGATTCATTTATTTCACCTGTTTTGAGAAAATGCAGAGGAGGAAATCTTTCCTCCCCTGCTGGATTTATGCGGGCAGGTATTCAACCGCCCATTCAACCCCAAGCTGCTTGAGAGTCTTGGATGTTGGGATGCCGTCATTCGTGAAGCCAGCCAGCCGGTAATACTCATCCAGAGCCGCTTCCATTTCCTCATGCGTTATGACAACCCCGGCTGTCGGTCCGGTACCGACCAAAGGCTTGAAGAACTTCTTGGGTAACTGGTCATTCTTTCGCGAGAATCCATCGCGGGCATTGAAAGTGCGCATCAGGGCTATCCGGCGATGGCCTAATTCGATCAGTTCTTGTACAGATACATCCCAGCCGGTCACTGCCTGTACCATTCTTGCAGTATCGTTTGGACCGAAAAGGCACCATGTTGGTCCATAAACAAACTGGCACAGGGTAAGCGTATCCATCATGCTGTAAAAACATTCGGTCAGATATCCAAAACGAACTTTTTCGGGCGTAAGACTCCACATGGGTTGAGGCGCACCCAGGCCGATTTCTTTGAGCCGGTTTAGGTTAAACTCGGCCACGCCCTCTTCGTAGTATGGGTCGTGCTCGCTGGATTGGTGGTCGGCTCCAAACGGGTTTACAGCATAGATCAAACCCAGGACACGTTTGGCCTGCGGCATGTGTGCCGGAGCTTCCTGGTTCTTGACGGTCACCAGGCAATCGTCTGCGCCATTGCCCCACTCCTGGGCAGCCCTTGCCGAGCCTTCGGCTAAAACGGATCCCAATTTACTGGACTTGGTCACAATCTGTGTGAGCACTTCCAGCATGGCTTCGGCATTTCCAAAGTGTAAGTCAATACCGCCGGTGTCCTTTTTGGTTATGATACCCTTCTCGTAACATTCCATCGCAAAGGCAATCGTGGCGCCACAGGTGATGCTGTCCACGCCGTTCATATCGCAAATCATATGTGCTTGGGCGATCGCTGCTAGGTCGCCGATTCCGCAGTAGGAACCGAAAACGCCAATGGTTTCGTATTCAGGTCCACCGTAAAGCGGATCAAACTTATATTTGCCTTCGGTGATCTCGACCACTCGTTTGCAGCGCAAGGTGCACGCAAAACATGTATCGCGCTTTTTGAGGATGGTCTCGGTCATTTTCTCGCCGCTGATGGCTTCTGCATTTTCAAATTGACCTTCGGTATAGTTACGGGTTGGCAGGCTGCCAATCGTATTTTGGAACATGACCACGCTGGCCGTGCCATGCTTGGCCAAAGAGTCTGTGTCAGGATTGGTGGCAATGTTCTGGGCGCCCCAACGATTCAATTCGGTCAGGCCTATAGGGTCAGCGATGGAAGGTCTGGTCTTGCCCCTTACTACTATCGCCTTTAGTTTCTTACTGGCCATGACCAGGCCCATGCCTGTACGCCCGTTCATTCGATTGGCCATGTTGACAATTGCCGAGAACCGCACGCCTTTCTCAGCAGCTGGCCCCACTTGCATTACTTCGGCTTTCTCGTCGCACACTTCCTTTTTTAGCAATGCATCCACTTCGCCGGTCACCTTACCCAAAAGGTGGGATGCATCATGAAGTTCGGATTTCCCATCAATAATGGTGAGATAAACCCATTTGGGTGATTGGCCTCGAAAGACGATACCATCATAGCCGGTAAACTTAAACTCAGCTGGAAAAAATCCGCCTGCCTGCGAATCCCCTATCGCCCCGCTCATCGGGGATTTGGCGTTGACGTTGATGCGGCTCTGCCCGGCAATGGTCGCCCCGGTGACCACACTCGGGAAAACGGTGAGCAGGTTCTCAGGGCCAAGGGGATCCGCTCCCTTCGGGACCTCCCGCAAGATATACGTCATGGCCATGGCGGAGCCGCCCATGTACGTCCGGTAAAATGATTCTGACGGGCTCTCTACCTCCATCTTCCCAGTGGTTAAGTTTACATGCAAAATTCTGCCGTGATAACCGTATGGCATATTTACCTCCTTTATATTTTTCCCCTCATCCTAAGCGGAAAAGGGGATATTGCGGGATTCTTCTAATCTTCTGCCGGAGCAAGAAAAGGATCCACGTCCGGAATTCCGGGTTTGATCCATTTGCGAATGGGAATATACAGGATCGCGCCAATCGCCATCGCACCCACAGCCCAGGAAATGGAGTCCAAACCAGTATCCAGGTAATTAAAGGTGACCGCGATGATGACGATCGCCGTCATTAACACAGTGATCAATGCCAGACCAAACCAACCGCCGGGAACCTTCACGCGCGGGCGGTCGGGCTCTTTAAAGCGAAGCACCCACACAGCAAAGAAGCATCCTAGTAGTACCAGCATGTTGAGAAACACGTCGATGACCACCAAAGCCTGAAAAGCAGAGAGTGAGAAGACTGAATAGATCACAGCGACTACCAGGATGGATACCCACGGAGTACCATATTTTGGATGCACCTTGACCATGAATTTTGGCATCATACCATCTTCGGCCAACGCAAAAGGAATGCGCGTTCCACCCAATCCATTCCCAATGAACAGGCCGATCATCGAGAGGATGGCTGCAAATGAGACAAGCCCGCCCATTATTTTCCCCAGCGGACTATCAACCTGGCCGGTCAATTTATCTGAAACAACTCGGGCGATATCCGGAAACCACCAACCGGTCGAGGTGGCTGGATCGATGCCCCAACTGGCTAACTTATTCCCGGTGTCAGCAATCTGTGCATCGGTCGCGTCCGGTCCGGCAATGTCTCCAACAATTCCCACATTTGTGTCGGAAGCGTCCACTCCCCAGGCCACGTATTTGCCATTATCTCCCGCACCACCATACAGCCCGGCGACAGTTGGAATACTATACGTGGCAATCGCTGCGAACAGAACCAACACCATGGCAAGAGGATAGGTTTTCTTGGGTTTGACCACCTCGTCTCCGGCTGCAGCCGGTAATTCCCAGCCCATATAATTCCACATGGCAACGTAGATGCCCGTACCCAGGGCGGGGATCAAGTTTTTGAAGTTAACGGCTTCACCACTTGGTAGGAATGGCAGGTGAATGGTCTGCCCACTCTTGATCCACGCCGCGATACCGATGAACGACATGATCACCAATGGGATCATCATGACTACACCTAACCAATCAGTGGTAAGACCGGTAAGCCGGGCTCCGCGTATGTTGAGTAAACTGATCAACCAGATCACCATCATTGAGACGATGAAGGAAAGCAGGACGCCTGAAAGGTATACCCCGCCGACCGTCACGCCAGTATTCAACGCCGGGATGAAGAACGCCAGATAGGTGGCTGCCAGGACAGGGTAGATGGACACATCCACCCACGATACCACCCAGTTCATCCAGCCGCCCATGAAACCGACGAATGGGCTAAAAGCTTTCTTCAGCCAGTGATAGTAAGCACCTTCCACCGGCATCATGGATTGAAGCTCGCGCACTATGAGCATATTGGGAATACTAAAAACGAGAGGGGTCAGGAATAGCAAAAGGAGTGCGAAACCCGGTCCGGATAAACTAACCATAGGCTCCACACCGAACGACCCTCCGCAGACGGTGAAATAGAGCAATCCGAATAGCGGCAAGAGAGTCAATTCCCGCTTGAGTTTGCTCTTTTCCATCTGGGTCAGCACTAATTTCTCAGCCATGGTACTTCCTCCTCCGAATTGAAATCCCCTTCCCATGCGGCAGGCACGGGAAAGGGTTACATTAATTACATTTCCTTTATTCCATACGGGAAGCCATAATCAGCCATTTTATTCATGAATGGAACTGGATCGAAGGCTTCCGGACCGAGCACACCCACACCTTTCCATTCGCCATGTTCCAGCAAATCCCAACCAATCACAGCATTGAATGCTGTCTGGGCAACCACTGACTGGCAGCCCAGTCGTTTCATGCACTCTACATTATCTGCCACCTGGTAGAGATAGACCTGGCGCGGTTTGCCGTCTTTCATGCCTTTAACCCAGGTCCCGGCACAGGTCAACCCGAACATCCGATCACCCAAGTGGGCGGGGTCGGGCAGGCAGGCTGCCACGACATCGCGTGGAGCCACCATGACATCCTTGACTTTGATCTTTTCCTTGTTATCCAGGCCAAGCATGTGCAATGTCTTCAAAATTCCGATGAACTGTTCTCCCAGGCCGTATTTGAATGTCGCACGTTTGCACTTAACCCAGCGGGGTACGAGCAAAACTTCCTCATGTTCCACATTGACAACTTCAATCTTGCCGATGCCTTCCGGGAATTCGAACACTTCCGGCTCGGAAAACGGAGCAGTCGTAAACCAACCCTTATCTTTTTCCCATATGACCGGTGGGTTTAAGCATTCCTCGATAGTGGTCCAAATGGAAAAATTGGGGGCGAATTCGTAACCCTTGATTTCAATGTTGGCACCATCGCGGATGCCAATCTCTTCAATTTCATCAAAGAGATGTAACTCGGCATACTTGGCAAAGACATCTGCCATGCCAGGTTCGACACCCAACCCCACTAGGCATAAAATGCCCTTCTCCTCCCATTTCTTGGCACGCTCAAACTGGTAATCACCCAGTTTGATACCCGGTTGGTGATAGGGATCCTCGGGATGTGGGCTTGAAAGGGTCATCGCCATGTCCATGTACGTGCAGCCAACATTATAGGCTGCATCAAAGATCGACTCGTTGAAGGATGGGTCGCAAGCATTCATAATAAGATCGACTTTATATTGGATTGCCAGTTTTTCAATCATTTCACGCTTGCTGGCGTCGATCCATTCGATCGGGAATCGCTTCTTATCCCCCAGTTTCTCTTGAACTTCATTAAGTCTTTCGCGGCTGTAATCCGTGAGCACTACCTGCTCCACCCAGGCACGATCTTTTGCAATTCGGGCTATTGCCTCACCAACGCCGCCTGTACCAACGAGCAATATTTTCATGGTTCTCTCCTTTGAAAAGATTAGTGTTACTGCTTCCGTCGATTTTAAACGATTTTTCACTATCGTTCAAAGCCAAGGCTTAAACCGATCTCACGACATCCTTGAGCGTATCTTCCAACCTGTTCAACACTTCATTGATCTGTTCGTAAGTGATAAGAATGGGCGGCTCGATACGGATGGTGTGGGCGCTGGTCAACGTTCCGGCTACCAGTACCCCTCGTTTGAACAGCCCGGCGGCAACTTGATATCCAATTTCGGGTGCCAGGAAGTGTTGGCCAATTAGTAATCCTCTGCCAGTTATCTCCTTATAGATCTGGGGATATTTTCTTGCCAGTTCCCGCAGCTTGGGGATTAAATACGCGCCTTTTTCAGCGGCTTGCTTGGGAAAATCGTCCCGTAATACCACGTTAATCGCTGCAATGGCCGCTGAGCATGCCAGGGCACCGCCGCCCGTCGTGGTGGTATGGATGAATGGATTCGGGTACATCATGCACTGCCAGATTTCCTCAGTCGAGCAGAAGGCGCTGACCGGCATGACACCCCCACCCAGGGATTTTGCTGTTGCCAGAATGTCCGGGACAACATTCCAGTGGTCCACACCCCATAATTTACCCGTTCGACCCAAACCAGTCTGGACTTCATCTGCGATGAGCAAAGTCCCATAATTCTTAGTGGCCTCCCGGATGCGCGGCCAGAAATCATCCGGCGGGACGATTGCTCCGGCTTCCCCCTGGATGGGCTCCATAATCACGCCAGCAACGCCTATTCCAATTTTGTCACAGATCTCAAGTTGCTTTTCTACCGCAGTGGCATCTCCAAATGGGACATGATAGACTGGCCCGCCGTAAAGGACACCAGCTGGCTGCCGGTAGTCGGATTTACCAAGCATGGAGAGCGATCCCATCGTCTTTCCATGAAAAGCGTTTACTGCTGCAATAAACGCAGGTTTCTTGGTAAACATCTTGGCAAGTTTTATCGCCCCCTCAATGCATTCTGTGCCGCTGGCGGCGAAGAAACTGTACTTGATATCACCGGGAGTGATTTTTGCCATTAGGCATGCCAGGACACCGCGCAATGGATCAATCAACTCCTGGCTCGGCATAGGCGATCGGGATAACTGGGCTTTGACCGCCGCGATGACATCCGGATGGCTCCAGCCGTGGTCCATCATTCCGTAGCCTCCCAGGCAATCAATATATTCACGCCCCAACACGTCTCGAAATACTGCTCCAGAACCAGTCCATTCAACGGAAGCCCAATCTCCCGCTTCAGTTACGGATTTACGGTATTCAAGCCAGTTCTTATTAAAATATTCGGCAAAGTTATACAAGGATTCATCGATGATCTGTTTCCCTTCTGTTTCTGTCACGCTTGTTTTTTTGATGATCTCTAACCAACGTTGGCTATACGCTACAGCTTCATTAAGTGACCTTGGCATGAAATTCTCTCCGTTCTATAGAATCTGGCGTTATGAACTATTGTCGGTTGTTATTTTTCCTCAAATCCAGTCTGAAACTTCTTTATACCAAAGTTTCTTTGTGCCCACTTTGGCACGACCCTTCCATTTACCTGACTTGGGGATTTCTTCAATGACCTTGAGGAAATAATCAACTTTCTCTGCAATGATTTTATTATGTTCATCTGTGAGTACCCTAACGCCTGCCATGGCTTCTTTTATCTTCATACAATTTGTTGTTGCAGTGTGATAGAAACCCCAGTCCTCGGAGAATAATTTTGCGATGTATTTCGCGTTGATGGCATCCATGTCGGTATCGCCGACTCTGGCAGCCAGGAAAAGCAGCATGGCATCTTTAAGATCTTTATCATTGATTTGGACGATCTGCAACTTTTGAAGCAACAAATCTGCCAGTGAAATGCAATAGGGATGGATTTCTAGTCGGTTGCGATAGTCGATCGGATGGTTGTAATCTAGTTTATCGAAGAATACATCAATCATTGGGATGGATCCGCCAAAATAAATATGGCGATTGTTCCCACTTAACATGGCTGAACGTTTTTCGAGTTCGTATCCCATTTTTTCAAAGAACGGTACGATTTTGCCACGACACTTGCTATAACTGGCAAAATCGATGTCAGTAAATACACGTTGTCCCAGACGTTCCATTCCACGGTATAGGTTTACATAATCATGAAAATGGAAATGTAAGGCAATTGGTCCCATGACACGCAGGATGATCCCCTGTTTTTGAGCTTCTTCGGTCAGATGGCGCGCCTCTTCCAGGTAATCCTCCGGCTTGGGATATTCCTCCAATGGGATATCCTTGGGAAATCTAAATACTTTATTCGGTACCATAGGTTTCTCCTATCCAGAAGTGAATATGTAGTCCTTGACTTTATTCTTTTCCAGTATAACGATCACACCTTTAAGAATCCCTTCGGAGTATTCACTGCCTGGATTGATAAGAAGTGTGCGCTTTGCTTTCTGTGCACCACGCGATTCATGAATGTGCCCGTGCAATCCGATCAAGGGCTGGTATTTTTCGATCATTTTCGCCACGGCGCGGCTGCCAACATGAATCTTATTATCAGCAGCCTGGACCAGGTTCTCGTCCAATTTGGGAGCCAGGTCGAGGGCATATCCGTAAGGTGGAGCATGGAAATTAAAAATGGCATTGGACTTATCCTTCACCAACGCGCACAATTCCTCGAGCATAGGCTCAAGCTCTTCGTCCGGTTTTTCACGTGGGGTGTTCCAGGGAGTAGGGTTCGCCCAGGAGAAGGTGATCATTTCGTGATCACCGACATGAACATTCTTTCCATTGCAATTGACAATGACTGCCGAGTCTTCGATCACTTTATCCACTTCGAAGTGATCATCATTACCTGCCGCCATGTAAACCTTGTAGGATGTACCGGCCAGACGTTCATCGGCCAGGGCGATCCACTCTTTCAGTCGCGCCAACATCAACTGCTTGAATAAGGAATCAACTTTTAGGGGATCAGCCTTGAATGTATGGAACTCCTCCGGCGTCTGGTGTACCCAATAATAGCCCATCATTTCGATTGTCTTTTTCAATTTATCAAGTTCTTCCTGGGTATTTGCTTCAGTATGGGATCTCATTAATGTTGTTTCCCATCCACCCCCAGCCTTCTCTACCAAAGGGATAAGCACCTTTCCGGTTAAGTCACCCAGCAGGATGCCCACATCCACGTTGTAGACTTTTAAGGCATTCAGATATTTCCGGAAACACAGGTTTGAACCATGAATATCAGTAACAAAAAAGATTTTTATTTGATTGCCCATTAGGCTCTCCAACAAAAGAGGATGGAATAATTGCACGAGAAGGGGTGAAGTCCCAGCTCCACCCCTCAACACAAATGAAGCAAATTGACTTAATCTGGCGGCAACTCGCCAAAAGTCACATTAGTATCCACACCGACTTTCTTATTGCGCCGTTTCCAATAGAAATACCAGGCGATCCCCAAACCCCAGATAATTACATACAGGATCAGGGAACTCCAGACTAGTTCCTGTTCTCCCATTTCTGACATGAAGAAGAAGAAATAGAATAGGATGCCCAGGTAGATCAGATTGAAAACTGCGCCGATCGTGACAACCGGGATCTTCAGGATCTTCCAGTTTCGATAGGGAGAAGATTCCCAGATGGCTTTGGCTCGCTTCGAGAACGGGAAGACTGCTGCTGCGACGGCAGTCACGCCAAACACGGAGACGATTTCCAGGCCGGTCACCGAAAGGCCCCATTCCTGGCCTAGGGCAAATATGTATATGATAATCCCGATCTCTGCCAGGATGAAACACAGCAGGTGGTTCTTGACTGGCGAAGCCCAGCGAAAGTCAATGTCGGCAAACCACTTGGGACCCATGCGGTCCATACCCCATGCGAACAGGATGCGCGGGAATGCCAGGTAGGATAGCGCCACCCACCACAGGGTGAAAAGAATGTAAGACAGAGCCGCCATGAAGACGATGAAAGCATTTTGATTGATCACCGCCATCAGCCCAATAAAGTTCGGCGACCATGGCAGCGTGTACCCTGCCAATCCTTCTCCCATGTTATCCACCCATGCTGTAGCCGAGAGAAACTCGAAACCGACCGTTTTGTATAAGACAGCCGCCAGCCAGATCATGAAGATGGCAGGCACAATCACGGCGGTTAAATTGGCGAGGATGATGGTCTTATCCGGGCGCTTGACTTCGCCGGCAATGAAGGTGATGCAATATGCGTAGGCGAACAGCCACGAACCAGCCACCATAACACCAAATGTGTCGAACCAGTTCCAGGTTGAGGGCAGAGTTTTTCCAGCATCTGCTATTGCAATCCGGGCATTAGCCAGAAAACTCTCGTAATCCAGGGACTGATATTGAGCTGCCAGGTTGTTCCAGGCTTGCACGAAGGCATCATGTGATGTAAAGGTGAAGACCAACAGGATGATCACGGTCCCTACCATAGCCACAACCATGATTACTTTTTGCACCCTGGCAAAGACCTTCACCCCGAAGACAACAAATAGCATGCCGATCAAGTTGACCAGGCTTGCAATCAAGAAGAAAGCAATTGGTGTTGTTAGCCACTCGGCTGCCGAGGGCATATTCAGGAACTGGAAAATCATCACCAGGCCCGGATCCACCGTATACGGTGCAAGCACAAAGATCCACATGATCCACACAAAGGCATTACCGAATGATTCGGCAATACCGACGATTGGGTGGAGGATGCGCGAGTTATAGATGTACTCGCCACCGGACCGTGGCATCGATCCGCCCAGGATTCCCCAAACCAGCGAGAATCCAATCCCACACAATACCGCCGAGATCACTGTTGCCCAGATCAGGTTGCCCCCCAGGTAGACTCCCAATCCAAAACTGATCATTACCCACATGCTAGGTGTTAGGCCCTGGTTCATGAAACCTACACCAAACGCATCTAGGAATGACAGGCCTCTTACCAGACCACTGGCCTTACGAGCAAAAGTCATTTGGTCAGACATTGAGCACTCCTCCTTTCATAATAAAAGATTGGTTGAAATTATTGATGGAGCTTGCAGGGATAGATCCGTAAAAGTCCGATATAGGTTCTTTTTTGTATTTCTTCCTCCTTTCCCATTAAAACTTTCGGGACCATTCCTTCGGCCAACGCTCAACGACAACTTTCTTCTGGGTGAAAAATTCCACCGCGTCCATGCTCTGACCATGCATATCTCCAAAAAAACTACCCTTCCATCCACTGAATGGGAAGAACGCCATCGGAGCTGCAACGCCAATATTGATACCGATATTTCCAGCGTCGGCTTCATTGCGGAACCGCCGTGCTACGGCTCCACTTGAAGTAAAGAGGCTGGCCTGATTGCCATACTGTCCGGTATTTATCAAATTAAGGGCTTCCTCGATTGTATTTACATGCATCAGTCCCAGCACCGGGCCAAAGATTTCTGTCCGGGCAATTTCACTGCCGGTTTGTAGGTTGGCAATGATTGTTGGACGGACAAATGAACCTCTCTCATACCCCTTGATCACCGAATTACGCCCGTCCACGCATACTGTTGCGCCTTCATCGGAACCTATTCCGATGATTTTCTCGATATGGGCCCGCGAGGCTTGGCTGATAACCGGTCCCATCTGGACGCCGGGGTCCAGGCCATAACCCACCACGCGGCTCTGAGCTGCGTCGCAGATCATTTCGGTAAATTCATTTCGCGCTTCGCCCACAGTCACAGCCCAGGATACGGCCAGGCAGCGTTGCCCGGCGCAGCCAAATGCTGAATCGGCCACAATCTTGGTTGCCATCTCCATGTCTGCATCCGGCAGGATCAGAACCGGATTCTTCGCTCCGCCTTGTGCCTGTACGCGTTTTCCGTTCGCGGCGGCACGGGAGTACACATACTTCGCCACCGCAGACGAACCTACAAATGTTATTCCGCGGATATCTGGATGGTCCAGGATGGCATCCACCGCCTGCTTTCCGCCGTTGATCAGGTTGATCACACCTTTTGGCAGACCTAATTCATGGATCAACCGGAATATGACCTGCATGGTCATGGGGACTTTCTCAGAAGGTTTGATGATATAGGTGTTCCCACAGGCAATTGCATACGGCAAGTACCAGAAAGCGATCATGCCGGGAAAATTGAACGGGCATATCGTGGCACACACGCCAACAGGCTGCCGGATCATGAATTCATCAATACCGGGAGCAATATCTTCAGAGAATTCTCCTTTCATCATCATCGGAATGCCACCCGCAACCTCAACATTCTCGATGGCGCGCCGCATCTCCGCCTTGGATTCATCGTAAGTCTTCCCGCATTCAATTGTTATCGTGCGCGAAATCTCGTCAAGAGCTTCTTCCATCAGGAATTTGAGTTTGAAAAGGTATTGGACGCGATCCTGGGCAGGCGTACGTCGCCATGCCGGGTACGCTTCCTTGGCCGCCTGCGCGACCATTTCCACCTCTGCTACATCACTTAATGGAGTTCGGGCGATCAACTCGCCGGTGGCGGGGTTGACCACATCCAGGGTTTCTTCCACTTTTGGTTCAACCCACTCGCCGTTTATGTAGTTCAGGATTTTCATCATTGGGCCACCTTGTCGGGTACTTCTAATGCTCTTTCAATGATCTTCAACCCTTCATCCAACTGGTCTTTAGTGATGCATAATGGAGGCACCACGAATACCATGCTCCCCATCGCGTTCGCCATTATGAAAGTGAACAGACCATTCTCTCGCAGCACCTTGCCCACATCTGCCATCACTGACGCAGGGAAGATCTCTCTTGTTTCTTGGTTATTAACCAGCTCCAGCGTGGAGAATAGACCGATGGATCGGACATCGCCCACCGACGGATGTCGTATTTTGATGGCTTCCAGTGCTTCATCAAGATATTTGCCCACCGCGGTTGCGTTCTCGAGTAGATGGTCTTCCTCGTATACTTCAATGGTCGCCAACGCTGCTGCGCAGGCCAGGGCGTGACCGTTGTAGGTCAATCCGGCGTATAAGTATTTGTCATCGAAGAATTTGGCGATCGGCTCCGAAACGATGACCGCGCCAAGTGGCACATAGCCGCTGGTGATTCCTTTAGCCGTGGTGATGATGTCGGGGACAACGTCCCAGTTATCCACCGCGAACCATTTCCCTGTCCGTCCCCACCCGCTCATTACCTCATCTGCAATAAGCAGGATGCCGTATTTATCGCATATTTCGCGCACGCGCGGCCAATAGTCATCCGGTGGCACAATCAATCCATTTGATCCGACCACGCCTTCCATGATGACGGCTGCAATTTTATCCGGACCCTCGTAGCGGATCACTTCTTCGAGATGGGCGATGCACTCCCGTTTGCATGTCTCCTTCATCTGACCAAACGGGCAACGGAAGCAGAATGGATCGAGGAAGTGGACTCCACCGGGCATGGCAGGTTCGACTGCCAGACGTCGATAATCACCAGTCAGGGCGATGGAGCCGTACGTCGCTCCGTGATAGGACCGATAACGCGCCAGAATCTTGTGCCTCCCGCTGTAAAAGCGGGCTAGTTTAATGGCGTTCTCGTTCGCTTCTGCACCGCCCAAGGTGAAGAAGGTTTTTTTGAGATTCCCCGGTGTTATCTCCGCCAATTTCCTGCCCAATAGGCCGCGCACATCCGTGGCATTCCCCGGGTGTACGAAGCATAGTTTCGCCGCCTGATCCTGGATGGCTTTCACCACCTTCGGATGCTGGTGGCCAATGTTCGTATTCATTAATTGCGACGAAAAATCGATATACCTCTTCCCGTCCGTGTCCCAGAAATAAATTCCATCAGCTCGTTCCACTGGGATGGGATTAACCTGTCCTTGCACTGACCAGGAAAAGAATGTGTATTCTTTGTTCATCTGGACAATTTCTTGCGTAGTGAATTTCGACAAAACAACCTCCTTGTAGAATAGGTGATAGAAGGCGCTTTGAGCGCGACCTGCTTCCGTGGTTTATTGTTTCACCATCTTCACGGCATCGTGGAAGATCTCCAGAGTCTTATCGATCTCGGCCTCTCCGTGTGCATAACACAGGAACCAGGGTTCCCGTGGGTCATGGTCAGGCATGACACCTCGCTCGATCAACTCATCGACTAGTTTCAGATACAATTCCTTTTCGCTCTCATTCCAGGAACGTTGGTCGGAAACATTTTCCACTCCGATTGCATAGGAGAACATGGCCGGATACCCACTCATGCAGTGATAAATGCCATTTTCTGAAAGGATCGCCGATATCCCGTCCATCAAGCGCTTGCCGCGTTTTTCGATGATCTTCAGCACCGGTTCACGTTGCAGGATGGTCAATGTAGCCCAGGCTGCGGCAACTCCGGGCTTGTTATTCGTGAACGTCCCGCCTTGGGAGACGCCATGCCCGATAATCGACATGATTTCCCTTTTACCGCCAAATGCCGCCAAAGGGTAGCCGTTGGCCAGGGCTTTTGCATATGTTGCCATGTCCGCTTTGATGCCGTAGTACTCCTGTGCTCCTCCATTGGCGATTCGGAAACCAGTCTTGACCTCATCCAGGATCATGACAATCCCATATTTGTCGCATTGTTTGCGGACGAATTGAAGGAAGTTATTCTTCGGCAGGATTGCCCCGCAGTTCCCCATGCAAGGCTCGATGATAATGGCCGCCACGGTAGTACCCATCGCCTTGAGTGTATTTTCAAGAATATCAGGCGCATTAAAAGGGAGTGTGACGATCATCTGGTTCAATGGTCGTGGGATACCTGAACTTGACGGGACCGGGATTGGGTTGCGCGGATTCCCATATGCCTCCACCGGTGCATAGGTGGACCAGAGCGTGTAATCATGGAATCCATGGTACATGCCCTCGAATTTAACGATTATTTCGCGCCCGGAATATGCGCGCGCTACACGGATAGCATGCATGGTGGCTTCGGTGCCAGAGCAGGCAAACCGTATCATTTCTAATCCGGGACACATTTGTAGAATTTTCTCTGCAACCTCAACCTCGAGCTCGTAAGTCATTGCCCCCAGGGTCCCCAGCTCGATTTCCTCGGCCACCTTGGCATTAACTTCATCCCAGGCGTGCCCCAGGATGATTGGGCCGAAAGCCATTCGATAATCTATGTACCGGTTGCCATCCATATCCCATAGGTAGGCTCCCTTGGCTTTCTGCATGTATGGTGTGATCCCATCTCCCCAATAGCGGAAATTTGAATTAACCCCCAGAGGCATGACCTTGGTCGCTCTATCTTGCAGGTCATTATTCCTTTGCCAGGGAATCTTTATCATAGTTTTCTCCGTATTATTTATTCTGAGTCATTTTCTATACCATTTCCGGTCTTACCGCGTGGAATTCGCCATTGGTATACATCTTTCAGAACGATCGGAACAATGGAAGTAGTCGTCTTGCGAACACCGGGCATTTTTCCGATTACCTTGGTGACGAATTGATATATTTCAGCTGTATCTTTTGCTACCACCTGGATTGAAACATCCATTTCGCCTATGGAACACGCCACATAAGAAACGCAATCATATTCCATCGCCATATGCGCCACATTCATAATGGCATCTGAATCGACTTCCAGCACCACATCCGCGCGTGTAGTCAATCCATAGGCTTGTGGATTAACAATGGGACGGATCTTGATCACCCCCTCATCAACCAACCGGTTAATACGATATCGAACAACCCTTTCTGATATTCCCCCGCCAACACGGCGCGCTATTTCGGCCGAAGGCATTCGGCCATTTTCCATTAGGAGATCGACAATTATGCGGTCCGTTACGTCGTTTTCAGACATTATTTTCCGCTATTTTGCCTTTTTCCGACTAATATACTAATGTACGGTTTTTGTAACGATTTTACAAGTGACGTTAATCACCCTTTTCCCTTGACCCTAATCGAACGAACCGGGTCATTATAGGATTCTTGAGCTGGAAGGAGTACTTACCCTCAGCCTGCTTATAGATTTCGTTTAAGAATAACAATGTGACCTTATGTTTCCAGGATCAATTTACCCATCACCGACACATCATATCCGGGCATCTCAGCCACTGCCGAACTGAATTCTTTTCCGTTAATAATGTCAAATAAGGGAGCTAATAACGGACTATTGGCATGATCTTTGGGTATTACTAGGTCATAGCGTTCTTGGAATAAAGGAATAAAATCCAAATCAAGAGCTTGGGCTGCAGCTGGTATCCCCAGACCGCAATCCGCGCGCCCCGAAGCAATTGCTGCAGCGACTCCCAGGTGGGTGTATTCCTCCTGCGAATACCCTTGTATGGAATTGGGTGAAATTCCCTCCAGTCCGAGCTGGTAATCAAGTAATACACGTGTCCCGGCCCCGCGCTGGCGGTTAACGAAAAGTATTCCCTGTTTGGAGATGTCGCTTAACTTCTGAATCTTCTTTGGGTTTCCTTTTCTGATCATGAAACCTTGTTCACGCAGAACCAATGCCACTAGTTTAAGCGAAACTCCTGGCAAATAGGTGGAGAGATAATTTACGTTGTATTCCCCTGTTTCCGGATCGAGCAAGTGTGAACCAGCCATATGGGCTTCACAACGTTTCAATGCAACCAATCCACCCTGAGATCCAACGTTGGCCGAGATCAGGCGCCGATTATTTTTCGCCAGGAATTGGGCTAACAGATCCAAACTTAAATCATGGGAGCCTATACAAAAAATCGTTCGTTCAATATCGGTTTCCCTTATGTACAATCTCACTGGGACGGTCTCGCCCGCTTCCACCCCTTGCACTCCCCTTGGCAAAATTACCAGCCCATCCGCGTGAACAAGCGAGGTAATGATTCCTGCCCCGCGTGCCAACGGCGCTGCCAGTATCCTGGTTCCAACTCTTCCCACTACCACTCGAAGATAATCGTCGTCCCCCCCAGGAGAAGTGATCTTCCGGGTCATTTCAGCCTTTTTGACAAGCGGTTCATGTGCCCTTCGTCCAGACCACATTGCCATCAGAGGTTCCACGAAAATCTCACCTGTCATTGCTGATGAAACAGGATATCCGGGTACGCCGATGACCGGGATTGTGCGATTACCAATCTTTAGGATACCCAGTATAACCGGATGACCAGGTCGGACAGCCACTCCATGCACTAATACACTTCCCAACTTTGCAATTACCTGTGCCGAATAATCTTCTGCACCCGCCGAAGACCCCGCCCCCAGCAGGATCAGATCAAATTCTGGCGCAATCTCTGTAACTCGTTTACATATCTCCCCGAAATCATCCGGGATGATGGGCATCCGTGTGGCAATTCCTCCCCATTTTCGCACCTGTGCAGCCAGCACCAATGAGTTGTACTCCAATATATCACCCGGTTCTAGCTTGCTGCCAATTGGCACCAGTTCACTCCCGGTTGGCAGAATCGCCACACGTGGCTTCAAGGCGACCTTTATTTCCTGATATCCTGCCGCAGCGATTGCACCCAGGTCCGCCGGGCGCAGCGTTTGACCTGCTGCCAGCACCAGTTGCGTGACGATGATATCCTCTCCCATCATGCGGATATGCGACCAGGGTGTAACGGCAGCCCGGATGCGCACGGAATTCGGCCGGCGAATTTCTCCCGCGATCTCTCCAGCCTCATCGAGTGATTCTATATTCTCGATCGGAATGACAGCATCAAAGCCTGCAGGAACAGGATCGCCGGTATCAACATACCTGAACTGATCACCAACATGTAACACAACCGGATGGCTCGGTTGTGCGCCCACCGTTTGTTCTGACCTGACAGCGAATCCATCCATGGCTGCCGCATGATAATGTGGCGAAGAGACCTTTGCCACGATCGGCTCGGTGATCACCCTTCCGAGTGCATTTTCGTCCAAAGAGATAACTTCCTGCCCCAAAACACCCCAAAGATCTTCTCTTTTTAGGACTGCTTCAAAACGTGCTTTTGCTTCGTCAAGTGGAATATCATGCAGATAGACTGTCATTTTGTCGAAATACTCCGTCAAATAAGGAATGCTTTCACATCTTCTCCGGCTTCCAAACCGGTCACATCAGCTGGAATTCGGATCAAACCATCTGCGTAAACCAGGGAGAAAATGAGATTACTCTTGGCAAAAATAGGCTCTGCCAACCAGCTCTCGTCTTCCTTATTATGAGTTGAAGGAATCAGTTTGACTGCAATCCAATCCTCCCTGCCAGCTTGTGAGGGGATATTGAGTGTAAGGCGTGCCTGGCAGAATTTATTTGGTCGCTCCACTTCCACCCCCAGCAATCTCCTTATCAAGGGCACCACAAAGATTTTGGCGATTACCATTGCGCTGACTGGGTTGCCCGGTAGCCCGATCACTGCCTTGCCATCGCACACGCCCAGGATGGTAGGTTTCCCAGGCCGGGTATTGACTCCGTGGATGATTACTCCCGGGCTGCCAAGGGATGCAATCACCTCTGCAGTCATATCTCGTGCGCTGGCTGACGATCCAGCAGTAAAGACCACTGCCTGGCATTCGGTAATAGCCTTGGCTGCAATTTCCTTCATCATTTCAAGCTTATCTGGGACGATTCCAAATAAAACGGGTTCTCCGCCTGCTTCGCTCACCAAGGCAGCCAGGGAATAAGAGTTTATATCGCGCACTTGACCTGGAACCAATACCTGCCGAGGTGGAATGATTTCATCGCCGTTGGAGATAATGCCGATCCTGGGCCTCTTGGAAACCCGAATGGTCGTTACACCAAGCGCCATGCAGCCTCCAACTTCCACCGGTCGGACTTCAATCCCACGTGGGATTACGACCTGTCCTTCCATTACATCTTCCCCTATTAAGATGACGTTTTCGCCAGACGCGACAGAACGGAGAATGGCAATTTCACCTTCTCTTGATTTTTCGGTTAGTTCCAGTGTAACGACAGCATCAGCATTCCTGGGCAGCATTCCTCCAGTATGAATCGGGGCGGCTTGCCCGGGCAGGAGAACAAAGGCCGCTTCGATACCCATGGGTATTTCACCGGTTAAGCTCAGGAAACCCGGCATCGATTCGGATGCTCCGTAGGTATCCAAGGCACGCACTGCGTAACCGTCCATGCTGCTGCGGGAAAAAGTCGGTAATGCATGAGGCGCGCGGATCTCCTCAGCAGTTATGCGACCAACCGCATGCAGAACATCGATGACCTCATCCTCAGCCTCCCTTTCAGGAAGCGTCTGCATCAGGAGATTGAGTGCTTCATGGGGTGGAGTAAGTTTCAAGAATTCTGGCATAAGCTTTTTAGTTATTTTATCCGAAAAGCCGGTCCCTTGGAGATTCTATTCCTTGCTAATATTGAGAGCGGTTATAATGATCTCATGCCCAAACGATTTGCCCCGCTTGTAATTGGAATCGCCGGCGGTTCCGGTTCTGGAAAGACTACCGTTGCCCAGACCATCCTCCAACGCGTTGGTCCGGACAGGATATCCTTCCTCCAGCATGACGCCTATTACAAGGACCTTAGTGGGCTGCCCCCCATCCAGCGCGCCGAAGTCAACTTTGACCATCCCAACTCTCTTGAAAACGAATTGCTTATCAAACATATCCTTCAGCTAAAAAAGGGTCAAGCGGTTGAAGTTCCCATTTATGACTTCTCCAATCATAGCCGAACCGATCGCACATTTACGGTCCAACCTCGCAGTGTCATCCTGGTGGAGGGCATTCTGATATTTGCAGAATCCTCTCTTCGAAATCTCTTTGATGTAAAGATTTTCGTGGATACCGATTCGGATTTGCGATTCATCCGCCGCCTGCAGCGCGATATCGCTGAACGTGGACGCACTACGGATTCAGTGATCAAGCAATACATGGCTACTGTCCGCCCAATGCATCTGGATTTCGTTGAACCTTCCAAGCGTTACGCCGATGTCATCATCCCTGAAGGAGGCTTTAATGCAGCCGCATTGGATATGGTTGTAGCCCGCATTGAGACCATGATACAGGGTACAGTAGCTTGAGTCCACAATTTAAATTATCGCGCGAAAGGAATATGAATGAGTAAAAGTTGGAAGCAACCGCCAGAAATGGCCATTGTCCAAAATAAAAAATACACGGCGACACTTAGCACCGACATGGGTGATATTGTGGTGGAACTTTTTGCCGATAGGGCCCCTAATATCGTCAACAATTTCGTTTTTCTGGCACGTGAGGGTTTTTATGATGGTACCTTCTTCCACCGCGTCATCGCCGATTTCATGACCCAGGGCGGAGACCCCGTCGGGACTGGCACAGGGGATCCTGGGTATCGTTTTGCGGATGAGTTCCACCCCTCGTTGAAGCATAATAAACCCGGCGTCCTTTCAATGGCCAATGCAGGACCGGGCACGAATGGCAGCCAGTTTTTTATTACGCACGTACCCACACCCTGGTTGGATGGAAAACATAGTATATTTGGGCAGGTCATTCAGGGCATGGATGAATTGTTATCCATCCCGCCACGCGACCCAAGGAATGTCAAGGCCCCGGCAGTAAAATTAAAAAAGGTGACCATCCAGGAAGCATGAACGACAAGCAGCGCCTCACCATCCTGCGAATCCTCGCCCTGGTGGGAGTAATTGCGCTTATAGGTACCCTGTTCATATTCCGCGACCAAGTTAAAAAGTTACAGGAATACGGTTATTTAGGCATCTTCCTTATATCCATAGCCGCCAATGCGACCATCATCATTCCGCTTCCTGGGGTTGCGTTTACGACCGCCATGGGTGCTATCTTCAATCCAATTGGAGTTGCCTTTGCCGCCGGGTTGGGTGCCTCTCTGGGAGAGCTTTCCGGCTATCTGACCGGCTTTAGCGGTCAGGCTGTTATTGAAAATTCCACCACCTATAACCGTTTGACTGGTTGGATGCGAAAACACCAGAACCTGGCTTATCTGATGATCGCGGCGTTGGCATTTATTCCCAATCCGCTTTTTGATTTGGCCGGGATGGCTTCGGGAGCGCTTAAATTACCAATTTGGAAATTCTTGATCGCTTGCGCCATTGGAAAAATCCTTAAAATGTTGATGTTTGCATATGCAGGTTTTTATTCATTTAACTGGTTTGCTACCAAGTTCGGTCTGTAAAATGATCAGGCCTTCCCTTGGCGGTTGTTCTTTAGTTTTTGTAAGGATTTGAAGGATCTTGTAGCCGGTCTTTGCAGCGCTGCCACTTCCTGGGTGGTAAGGTATCGCCATTCTCTCGGCCGTAGACCCCCGATCTGCAATTCCCCAATCCGTACCCGCACTATTCGTACCACCGGGAGACCGGTCTGAATTCCCATCTCGCGTATCTGGCGCTTGTGTCCTTCTTTCAGTACTACATCCAACCAGGCGCCTTTCCCTTGCCTAGAGACGACATATACTTCAGCAGGTTCGGTACGGAAGCCATCTTCCAGGACGACACCGCCTCGCCAAAGGTTCAGCTGTTCCCTGTCAGGGTGCTTTGCCACTAATACCCGGTATTCTTTTTCGTGCTCGTAACGAGGGTGGGTTAATTGATTCGCCAGGTCGCCATCATTGGTTAACAAGATCAGGCCTTCAGAATCCATGTCAAGACGACCTACCGGATATAACCTTCCCGGCACGGGCACCAAATTTCGCACTGCTGGCCGCAATTCCGGATCAGAAACTGTGGAAATCACTCCACGCGGCTTGTACAAAGCCACATAGACAAGCTTCTCCGTATCCAGGACAAGTCGTCCATCCAATGTAATTTTATCCTTGACCGGATCGGCTTTATCTCCCAGCCCGACCGCCTTGCCATTGACACGCACTCTTCCTGCGGATATCAATTCTTCGCAACTCCGGCGTGATCCATACCCGGTGCGTGCCAGGATTTTTTGCAGGCGCTCTTCCATATTAACCTTACTTTGCCTGGTCTTGACCATTCTCGCCTTCCACCTCTGGCAGGTTGAGCGGTGGAAGCTCGGTCAGGGAATTCAAACCAAAATATTGGAGAAAATCAGGTGCGGTACCGTAAAGGATGGGGCGACCCGGTCCCTCAGTCCGCCCTATCTCCTGGATGAGACCTTTGCCGAGCAGGGACTTCATCACCCCGTCACTTCTGACTCCCCGAACTCCCTCGATATACGGTCGTGTGATTGGCTGCTGATAAGCCACGATCGCCAGCGTCTCCAATGCTGCCCTGCTCAACCGGCTGGTGGCCTCCAAACCTAGAAAACGCTCTATCATCTCTGCCATCTCCGGGGCTGTCGTCAATTGCACTCGCCCACCGTGCCGTTGGAGCCGCAGACCGCGCCGCTGAAGCTCTCCATCCAACTGGTTCAAGCCCTGCTCCACCGCCGAAACCGAGATCTCCAGCGTAGTGGCAAGTTGGAAGGGAGTGACTGGTTCAGCCGAGATAAACAACAGGGCTTCCAGGGCAGATGGAATATCAAGTGGAATGGGATTTCCAGATTCGCTCATGCTATAATAACTCCATTACAAAGGGAAAGAATATGATTCCTCGAAAGATAATGCTTCTGATAAGTTTTGCTGTTCTATCCCTGTCTGTCCTGGCTTGCGCGATTAACATTGGCGGACCTGCCTACCCAGGCCAGCAGATCCCGATTTCAACCGAAGCTGTTGGCGAGCTCAATTCCGTTGTACAGACGGCTGTCGCCGTTGAACCAGAGACAGGGCAGGTGAGACTCGTTATAAATGAAGTTCAAATTACCTCGTATCTGGCTGCCAGACTCCAAACCGAAAACCAGCCGATCCTAACCAACCCGCAAGTTTACCTGCGCGACGGCCAGATCCAGATATATGGAACAGCCCGGCAGGGATATTTCCAGGTGACTATCGCGGTCGTTGTGACTGCCGGGGTTGATTCGCAAGGCCAGCTCACCCTGGAATTAACCTCTGCCGACTTCGGTCCATTACCAGTTCCAGCCGGCTTGAAAGATGCCGTCACTGCCGCCATTCGGGAAGCCTATACCGGTGCGATCGGACCGGCTGCAGTAGGCTTCCGCCTGGAAAGCATCACCGTTACGGATGGAACAATGACAGTTGTTGGGCGGACCAAATAGCGTTTGGATTATACCAGTATCCCCATGAATGTCTTTTTTTCGCATCCTGTCATGGATTGAGCCCATCATGCGTATCCTTCTCACCGGCGCGGCCGGGTTTCTTGGATCTCATCTCTGCGATCGCCTCCTGGCGGAAGGCCACCAGGTGGTCGGTTTGGATAATTTCATCACCGGCAGTCCCGCTAACATCGCTCAGCTGGCTGGAAACGAAAAGTTCACATTCATCAAACAGGATGTTTCAGAATATATTTCTGTCTCCGGCAAGTTGGATGCTGTTTTACATTTCGCCTCCCCTGCCAGTCCCAATCCTGATTCGCCTTACGGGTATTCCAATCTTCCCATCCAAACCATGAAAGCAGGTGCGCTCGGCACGCACAATTGCTTGGGCGTGTGTCGTGCCCTCGGCGCACGTTTTTTACTTGCCTCCACTTCAGAAATATACGGCGATCCGCTAGAACATCCCCAGACAGAAAAATATTGGGGTCACGTGGATCCCATTGGGCCGCGCTCCATGTACGACGAGGCCAAGCGCTTTGCCGAAGCCATGACTATGGCCTATCGGCTTGCCCATAACGTGGATACGCGCATAGCCCGCATTTTCAACACTTATGGCCCACGCATGCGGCTGGATGATGGGCGCGTCGTCCCAAATCTCCTGCAGCAAGCCTTGCGGGGCGAACCATTAACCGTCTACGGAGACGGCACTCAAACGCGCTCCTTCTGTTACGTGGAAGATTTGGTGGATGGCATTTATCGATTGTTGCTCTCTGAGGAACATCTTCCGGTCAATCTCGGGAATCCCCTTGAAACGTCAATTCTGGAGTTCGCCAGGATCATCAATTACCTTACTGGGAATACTGCCGGTATGGATTTCCGTCCAGATAAACGCTACGGCAATGATCCTCAACGCCGCTGTCCGGATATCACGCGTGCCCGGACACTGCTCGGCTGGGAACCAAAAGTGAGCCTTGAGGATGGGCTGATTCGCACGCTGGCGTATTTCAAGGAAAAGATGGGCATGCTATGACTGCCATTATTAGCGACCGGGTTGAGCGTGCACGTTTTCTAAAGTTCATGGTTGTAGGTGCCATCGGGGCGCTGGTGGACTTTGGGATTATGAACCTGCTCTCGAAAGTTTTCCAAATGCCGCTGGTCTGGGCAGGAGGGATTTCCTTCGTTTGCGCAATCATCAGTAATTTCATCTGGAACCGCTATTGGACATATCCGGACTCGCGTTCACGGCGCATATCGAACCAGTTGTTCATGTTCTTCGTCGTCAATGTAGCCGGCCTCGTCATCCGTTTACCCATTCTCCGTTTCCTCGAATTGCCGTTGCGTAAAGGTTTGCAGAATCTGGCACCTGGTTTTTTCTTATCACCTGAGCTATTGGCGAAAAATGTAACTCTGGCCATAGCGGTAGGGTTGGTTATGTTGTGGAATTTTTTCGTTAATCGCTACTGGACGTATAATGACGTTGATAAGGTGAAAGATGGAGCAATCTCACGAATCTAAACCCATGCGTCTCTCGCGTATCCAGTTGGCGCAGATGATGCAGCCGGAACATGCCAACAGCCAGGGGAATGTGCATGGTGGTTGGATCATGAAACTTGTTGATGAGGCTGGGGCGCTCGCCTCCACCCGTCATGCCGGACATCGTACGGTAACCGTTGCCATCGATCGGATGATGTTTCGGGAACCCATCCATATCGGTGATCTGGTGCTTTTAAATGCCGAGGTCACATATGCCGGGCATACCTCCATGGAAGTGGAAGTGGATGTAATAGCCGAAAATCCCATCAGCGGCGAGCAGATGCATACCAACACCGCCTACCTGGTATATGTCGCCATTGATGAAAATGGAAAACCAACCCGCATCCCGCCCCTCCAGGCCGAAACGGTCGCAGAACAGACTCGCATGGAGGCAGCCAGGCAGCGCCAACAGAATCGGTTGCAGCAAAAAGCATTGGAAAGAAGTCAATAACCTTCAACAGCAGCCTGAACACCCGAGGTTTTCCACTTCACCTTTTATCTAATCATTTTCTGGTATAATCCTGCCCGCATTGACTGGTCCCACCCGCGGCCAACCCTGCTGGTGCGGAGACCTGCTCAAAATCTAGAGAAAGGATAGCAAACGTCATGCCGCTTAATAAGGAATTAAAGACCAAGGTCATCACGGATTACCACCGCCACGAGAATGACACCGGTTCCCCGGAAGTCCAGGTGGCAATCCTGACCAGCCGCATCCTCCAGTTGACGGATCATCTGCGTTCCCATAAGCATGATGAGTCGAGCCGCCGCGGCCTGCTAAAACTGGTCGGCCAGCGCCGCAGATTGTTGGCATACCTGCGCAGGAGTGATTATCACCGTTACCTTGCGTTGACGGAGCAGTTGAAACTGCGCCGAAAATAGGAATTGGTTCGTCCGGGTAGATGGGTCGATGCCCATCTACCCTTTTTTTCGCAGTGCCGGACAGACACGGGTGTCTGTCCCCACAATTGGCCCGTCCGTCAGGAATTGAAACATGGCGACAACTTCGGTTGCTTCCATCTTTCAGTCCCTGAACAGGCGGGAAAGGAGATAATTTATGAAACCCGAAGTAAAACGCTACACCACCACCGTGGGCAGCCGGGAAATTGCCATCGAAACTGGCAAACTGGCCGCGCAAGCCGGTGGAGCCGTCACGGTCCACCTGAACGATTCGATTGTATTTGCCGCTGCTACCATGGGCAATGTGCGCGAGGGCATTGATTTCTTCCCGCTCAGCGTCGATTATGAAGAGCGCATGTACGCCGGCGGTAAGATCCCCGGCTCGTTCTTCCGGCGCGAAGGCCGCCCCTCCACCGACTCCATCCTGACAGCCCGGCTCACCGACCGGCCGCTGCGCCCGCTCTTCCCCGAAGGTATGCGGAACGAGGTCCAGATCATCATGTACTCGCTCTCGGCGGATGCGGAAAACCCGCTCGATATTCTCGCCATTAACGCCGCCTCTGCTGCGATCATGATTTCCGATATTCCTTGGAACGGCCCGGTTGCAGCCGTGCGAGTTGGTCGCGTCGATGGTCAATTGATAGCCAATCCTACCTTTTCAGAAATGGATAAATCCGACCTCGATTTACGCATCGCTGGAACACGGGATGCCATCCTGATGGTCGAGGCCGGTGCGGATGAAGTCCCTGAAGATGTCATGGCGGCCGCATTGGAATTCGGTCACAATTCCATCCAGCCATTGATCGATCTGCAACTCAAAATGCAAGCCGAAATTGGGAAACCTAAAAGCACGCTGGTTTTGGCCCTGCCCGATCAAGCCTTGCAGGAAAAGGTCTTTGCACGCCTCAGTGGTCCAATGAATGACTTGCTCGACAAGCCACTGATGAAAGCGGAATTCTACGCCGGGATGGACACACTTCTGCAAAACCTGGTCACTGAACTCATCCCATCCGCGCAAACCAGGTTGACCATCTCGGACGAAGAAAACGTGGAAGATATTCCGGAAGTTGCCATGCCTGGTATCCCAAGTCTGGTCACAGTTAAAGAAGCATTCGCTGAAGCCGAAAAACGGGTCGTCCGCGACCGCATTCTTAACTTGGGCAAGCGCCCGGATGGCCGCACTCCTTCCGAGATTCGGCCGATTTGGTGCGAAGTCGGATTCAGCCCGCGTGCCCACGGCTCCGGCCTGTTCACGCGCGGCGAGACCCAGGTCCTGACTCTGGCAACCCTCGGCACACTGCGTGAATCCCAGGAATTGGACACCCTTACCCCGATCGACTCAAAGCGATACATGCATCATTACAATTTCCCACCTTTCTCCACCGGCGAAACCAAAATGGTCCGGGGACAGAGTAGACGCGAGATTGGCCATGGGGCGCTGGCTGAACGTGCGCTTGAACCTGTCATCCCTTCCGAAGAGACTTTTCCCTATGCCCTGCGTCTGGTATCCGAGGTATTGGCCTCCAATGGCTCATCCTCCATGGCCTCCGTCTGTGGTTCAACCCTGGCTCTGATGGATACCGGTGTTCCGATCAAGGCGCCGGTAGCCGGTGTCGCCATGGGACTGGTAATGGATGGCGACCGCTATCAAATTCTGACCGACATCCAGGGTACCGAGGATCATCTCGGTGATATGGACTTCAAGGTTGCCGGCACAGAGCATGGTATCACCGCTCTCCAAATGGATATTAAGATCTCCGGCTTGAGTACTGAAATCATGAAACAGGCCCTGGAGCAGGCTCGCCTGGCACGCCTCTTCATTTTGGAGAAGATCCTTGAAGTCATTCCTGCTCCCCGGCCTGAACTGAAACCGCACACCCCGCGCATTACCACCGTCAAGATTCCATCGGACAAGATCGGC
>Ga0209253_10000100_pt1 | contig 58970 bp, 52 predicted proteins | sample FrelakmetBRP12BR_FD_187145 | JGI IMG/M metagenome (GOLD analysis project Ga0209253, IMG submission 187145) | Freshwater lake sediment microbial communities from the University of Notre Dame, USA, for methane emissions studies - BRP12 BR (SPAdes)... | ecosystem: Environmental > Aquatic >...
GGGCAGGCGGGCATCCGGGGCCTCGATGGCGAAAGCGAAGAACCGGAGCCCGCGCTCGCGCGTGATCTTCGAGTCGAGCTGCCGCAGGCTCCCCGCCGCGGCGTTGCGCGGGTTGGCGAACAGCGGCTCGCCCGCCGCCTCGCGCTTAGCGTTGAGCGTCGCGAAGCTGGCGGTCGGGAAGTAGACCTCGCCCCGCACCTCGAGAAGCGCGGGCCAGCCCTTCCCGGTGAGCCGCAGGGGCACGTCGGGGACGGTGCGGAGGTTGGCGGTGACTTCCTCGCCCACGATGCCGTTGCCGCGTGTCGCGCCCACCGCCAGGACGCCGTCCCGGTACGTGAGGCAAACCGCTGCGCCGTCGATCTTGATCTCCACCGTGTAGCCGGCGCTCCGCACGTCCGGCGCGATGCGCGAGTTGCGGTCCTCCCACGCCTGCAACTCCTCATCGCTGAAGGCGTTGGCGAGGGAGAGCATCGGCGCGACGTGGCGGTGCTTGGCGAGCCGGGTGGCGGGCTCGGCGCCCACGCGCAGAGTGGGCGAGTCGGACGTGCGCAGGTCGGGGTGAACGGCCTCGAGGGCCTGGAGCTCGCGGAAGAGGTGATCGTACTCGGCGTCGGACATCTCCGGCGCGTCGAGCACGTAGTAGGCGTGGATCGCGCGGTTCAGGGTGCGGCGCAGCTCCGCGGCCCGCGCGGCCGGGGCGGACATCTATCCCTTGGCCTCTTCGGCGATGACGGCGAGGGTGACGCCGACGAGCCGGTCCAGCTCCCGGGCCAAGGTGTTCGAGAGCGCCTCCTGCGCATCGGCGTCGCGGGCGGCGTGGGCGCCGAGAAGGCGCTGGAGGTAGCCGAGTATCACGAGGCGCTCGCGCTGGAGGCGCTGGGCGGGCTCCCCGACCTCCTTCGAGCGTTTCTGGAGCGACTCGTAGCGGTGCGCGTTGTTGAGCGCGCGGGCCGTGAGGTCGGCGACGAGTTGGGTGAACCGGATGTCGGACTCGCTGAACGGCGTACCGCCCTGGTAGGTGCGGAGGAAGATGCAGCCGATGGCGGTGCCCTTGTACTTGATGGGCACTACGGTGATGGAGCGGGCCTTGCGCCGCGTGAGGGCGCCCTTGGCGCGCTGCAGCTCGGGGTCGGACGTGGCGTCGGCCACGAACACCGTCTCGCCGCTCTCCATCGCGCGCCGGATCTCGGGATAGCGCGCGAGGTCCACCACGAGGTTGCGGATGCTCGGGTCCTCGTACGAGGCGACCAGGCGGACCGTCTTCCCGCCGCGGTCGGCGAGGAAGATGGAGGCGCGGTCGAGCCCGAACGTCTCGCCGAGGCGGCGGGCGATGGCCTGCAGGATGTCGGTGAAGTGCAGCGTCCCCGAGATCTCCTGCAGGATGTCGATGATGGTGAGGAGCCGCTCGCGCTCCTTCTCCAGTTCCTCGATGCGGGACGCGAGGGCTTCGGCGGCGTCCAGGGGTTCGGTGGTCATACGGCAAAGGTCTGCCGCGGCACCGGGGGCGTCAAGCGTGCCGGCGTCCGGGGGGCGGGTGCACCGACGGCCTGACCGTCAGCGCGCGAGGAGGCCGAGCCACAGTTGGTAGGCGCCGAAACCGGCCAGGGCGATCGCCGACAGGCCGACCAAGGCACGGTTGACGACCGGCCCGATCCGCCGTGCGGCGTGGAAGAGCAGGACGATCCCTGCGAGGCAGGCGACTATCGCCGCGTAGAAGCTCGCGACCAAGGCGACCCCGTTCGCCGGCGACTCGCTCCAGCCCCTCAGCAGCAGAGGGCCGAGCACCAGGCTCCATCCGAGGTAGACGTTCGGGTTGAGGAGGTTCACCGTGGCGGCCTTGAGCAGGCCGAGCTCGCCGGAGCGCGTGGCCGTGGCCATCGCGGCATCGTAGCGCCGCCAGGTCCGCCAGGCTCCGGCCGCGAGGTAGAGCAGGTACGCTCCGCCGAGCAGTCGAAGCCAGTGAATCAATCCGACGGGCATTGTGCTCAGCACCAGCAGGACCAGGATTGCGATCGGTCCGTCGCTGATCAGGGGGGCGAGCGCCCCGGGCAGGGCGCGGCGCCATCCGCTCGTCAGAGCCTGAGAGATGAGAAAGGCGGTGAGCGGCCCGGGCTGCACGGCGGCCGCGAAACCGTAGGTGAGGCCGGCGAGCAGGTAGACCGTCATCGCGCCTACGCCCGATCGCCCTCGGGCGCGGTGAAGCGCGGGTGCTCGACGTTGCCCGTGTTGCGCGTGCCGGCCGGCTCGAAGAGGAGCGCTGCGGCCTCGCGCTCGGCGGCGGTGCGATGCTCGACACCACGCGGCACGATGACGAACTCACCGGGCGCGAGGGTGACGACGTGGTCGCGGAACTCGACCCGCAACGAGCCCTCGAGGCAGAGGAAGAGCTCGTCGGCGCCGGGGTGGTGGTGCCAGATGAACTCGCCCTGGAACTTGGCCAGCTTGACCTCCTGGCCGTTCAGCGCCCCGACGACCTTGGGCCGCCAGTGCTCACGGATCTGCGCGAGCTGAGACGCCAGGTTCACCTTGTCCACGTGAGCACCTCCTCGGATCGTCATGACAAGTCTAACCTCGCCGACGTGGGCGTGGTGAACCACCTGGCTCGCCGGAGGCATCGAGCTGATCGTGTCTTGCCGCGCTGCCCGCAGGCCATGGATTCGCTCCCATGCGCGACGACACGCCCGAGGCCCGCGCCGCGGCGCGCAGGAATCGGCAGGTGCAGGTCTTTCGCCTGGGCGAGGATCTTCCGGGAGACGACCTCGTCGTCGGCGCGCACGCGCGCCGCGACCTCGCGCTGGAGCGCCGCCGAGGCGGTGGTGCGGACCAGCTCCTAGCGGAAGTAATCCTTGCCGTGCAGCGCGACGGTCGAATCGTAGTCGATGCGGTCGTTGCCCACGCCGTAGCAGTGGAACTCCTCGAGATGCTCCGCGACGGCGATGCCGAGCACGCGCCAGCGCGGCCAGATGCCGGGGAGATCGGCCCCCACGCCGAGCGCCGCCGTCTGCCCTAGGCGGGCGCCGGCGTCTCGAACCGCCGGGTCTCGAGCGATCGGTAGGCCGCCTCGACGACCGCCAGATCGCGGCGTGCCACCGCGAGCGACATCGCCGGCGTCGTGCCGCCGGTCACGCAGGTCACGAAATGGCGCAGCATCGCGTTGAAGCCCATCAGGTCGTGCACTCCCGGGAAGCGCACGCGCGTCCGCTTCCCCGCCACGACCAGCAGGAGGCCGTTGGTTTCGAAGACGACGTTGCCGTCGGTGCCGTACAGCTTCGAGAGCTGCACGCCTTTCAGCCGGTTCTTCAGGTACCACGAGTGCAACAGCTTGCCGATCGCCCCGTCGGCGAAGCGAACGACGACTTCGACCGTGTCCTCGAACGGCGCCACTGCTGGATAGGGCGCGGTGGGTCGCACCGCGAGCACGTCGCGAACCTCGCTGCCGCCGAGGCTCGTGAGGTAGTTGATCCAGTGCACGCCACCCTCCAGCAGCGCGCCACCTCCCATCATCGCCGCGTCGGCACGCCATCCCTGCACCGTGGACCGGTTGGTCCGGTTGAGCTCGAGCAGGAGCGGCCGGCCGATGTCCCCGCTCGCGATCACCTCGCGGAACACGCGAACCATCGGCTTGAAGAAGTAGTTCTCCGCGACCATCGCGGTCACGCCCGCCGCGCCAACGGCCGTGATCATCGCGTCCAGCTCGACGAGATTCGGCGCGGCCGGCTTCTCGACCAGCAGGTGCTTGCCGTGGGCGGCGGCCAGGCGCGCGTTCGCCAGGTGCAGGGCGTGAGGCGTGCAATCAAAGACGGCGTCCACGAGCGGCGAGGCGCACGCCTCCTCGTACGCGCCGAACGCCCCGGTGCCGCCGAACTCGCGGCGGAACGTCTCGGCGCGCTCCCGCTCGCGGCTGGCGAACAGCAGGTCGACCGTCCCCAGCGCGCGCAGCGCGCGGGCGTGACGGCGCGCGATCGCCCCGCATCCCAGCAAGCACATCCTGAGCCTCGTCATGCCGTCTCCGTCCGCCGGCGGACCGTGCTCCAGCCGGCCGAGATGTACGCGCCCACGCGCAGAGCGTTGGCGGCGATGGTGAGGCTCGGGTTCACCGCACCCGACGTCGGCATGAAGCTCCCGTCCACCACGTACAGGTTCGGGACGCCGAACACCCGGCACCAGGGGTCCAGCACCGCACCCGAGGGGTCTTCGCCCATGCGGCAGCTCCCCACCGCGTGCGAGAAGGTCGCAATGGGCTTGCGGATCCGGAGCCGCGCGCCCGCCTGGCGAAGCACACGCGCGGCCTCGCGGTAGAGGGCTCGCCGCGCGCCGCGGTCCCTCGCGGAGTAGCGGTGAAAGACGTGCGCCACCTCGTGACCGTACGGGTCGCGCCGGGTGGGATGAAGCGCCACGCGGTTGTCCGGGTTCGGCTCGTCGTGCGCGACGCACAGCGCGTAGAGGTGGTGCTCCAGGGTCGCAGCGCCGATCTGCCCGATCGGGAACGGCGCGTGCGACGTGAGATACTCGGCTGGCGGTACCTGGAGAGCCTGGATCGTGCCCCACCATTCGCGCCCGGCGTCCGGCGCTGCGCCGGCGGGCCCGAAATAGAAGTCGGTGATGGCGACCTGCTTATGGAAGCGTCGCTCCGGGTTGGTGCGGCGCAGCAGGATGCCGATGACGATTCCCGAGCAATGGCGCATCAGGTAGCGACCGATCAGGCGGCCGTTGGGTTCCAGCGCGCCCAGCCCGGAGCGGAGGAGCAGCGCCGGCGAGGCGATCGCTCCGGCGCTGACCACGTACGCGTCAGCCCGTACCATGAAGCGCTCGTGCGTATCCGCGTCCACGCAGACGGCGCCAGCGACCCGGCCGCGCTCGACCAGCAGACGTTCCGCGATCGCGCGGGGCCGCACAAAGGCGCCGCGCCGGATCGCCTCGGGCAGCACGGTCACCGCCAGGTCGTTCTTCGCGCCGATCTTGCAGGGGAAGAGGTCGCAGGTCAGACACTGGATGCACGGCGCGCGCCCTCCGCGCCCGGCGAAGTTGATGGCGAGTGGGAGGGGAAAGGGGTGGAGGCCGCGCGCCGCCGCCGCGTCCGCGAGCGCGCGTGCCGGCGAGCCGTACGGGGCCGGTGTCTCCGGATGGGGCCCGCTCCGCGGCGGCTCGGTCGGATCCTGCCCCGCCACGCCCGCCACGCCCAGCAGCTGCTCGGCCTCGCCGTAGTACGGCTCGAGATCGGCGTAGCGGATCGGCCAATCGACGAACGCACGCTCGGGTCGCGTGGCCGTCGAGAGCAGGCTGCCCATCGTGAAGTCCGCTTCGCGCATGCGCAGCGACGCCGCGCCGTAGATGACCGAGTTCCCGCCCACCAGCTCGTCGGGGTAGCTCGGCTTCAAGCCGGCCACCACCACGGGCGCGGCGCTCCGGTACTTGCGGTCGACCAGAATGGCACGGGTGTCCCAGGCACTGTCGTCCCGATCCACCCAGCGGCCGCGCTCCAGCACCAGCACGCGAAGGCCCGCGCGCGCGAGCTGGAGCGCCATCATACTGCCGCCGAACCCGGTGCCGACGACCACGGCGTCCCACCGCCCCGCGTCGCGTACCTCCGGCGAGGTCACGCGGTCCTCCGGCGGATCTCAGCCGTAGATCGTCCAGAGCCTGTAGCCGAAGAAGGCGGTGACGCCCGCCTCCAGCACCCAGGACATGGGCTGCGCGTAGTAGCCGCGCAGCATTCCCCAGCCCCAGTAGCCGGTGTCCTTGAAGAGGGCCAGGGTGTACCGTTTCTTCGACAATGGCCACAACAGCGGAAGGCCCACGGTGCTCCCGATGTCCGCAGCGTAGTGCGCCAGGATCGCCGCCAGCGCGAACAGCGCGTAGTGGGCGGAGAACGGCCAGATGAGCCCGGCGACGACGGCGGCGAAGAGGATGCTGTGGGTCACGGTGCAGTGGAACCCCGGCTTCGCGAGTCCTGCCTTCTCCACGAGACTGTCGGCGTTCGGCAGCCAGTGCATCGCCACGCAGAACGCCGCCGTTCTCGGGTTCCAGTCGTAGGTTGCGATCGTTAGCGCGAGGGGCAGGTGTCCGACTTGCATGGGGTTCTCCGGAAGGGTCGGGTTACGCCGCCGCGGCGGCGCGTGCGGCAGCGTATTGGTGCCACGCGATGAGTACGGCGACAACCACGGTGGCGCCGAGGCCCACACCGAGGATCAGGTCGCCGCTGAAGGGCAGGACCGCCCCGATGGCGGCATAGAACCACAGCCGCGGCAGCCGGCCCAGCGCCATGGCGGTGAGGTACCGCCGCATCGGGTAGTTGGCCAGCGGCGCCGCGATCCGCGCGATCCAGAAGGGGATCGGCGTGAGCGCGCAGACGAAGGTCGTCAGGAACGGCTGCACGTCGAACCACTCGATCGTCTTGCGGATTACGAACGAACCGCGGGCCTTCGCCATCATCTCCGAGCGCATCGCCGCGTCGTAGAGGTGGTAGTTCACGTACTCGACCATTAACTGGCCCGCCACGCCTACAGCGGCGACCAGGAGCGGTGGGTAGATCTGCCCGAACGTCATCAGGATCGGCTCGTAGCCGAACGGCGTGAGCGGGGAGTACGGGCCGTTGATGAAGAGGGTGAGCGAGAAGAACACCGCCAGGTCGCGGACCGGCACTATCGGGACGAACACCGTCAGCACGATGCCGAGGGCCCCCACCAAGCCGCTGGCGCGGAGCATGACATCCCACTGGGGCGGCGCCACAGGACGCATCGCCCAGGCGCGCCACCGCGATAGCCGCGTCGGACCGACGTCGGCTACCATCTAAGACAGGTGATCAACGATCCTCCGTGGCTCCGCGAGTCGATGCTCGTGCCAAGCTGACATAGACTACCGTGACGCCGGGCGGAATGCCAATGCCGGATCCCGCCGGGCTGGGCGCGTCGTACGCCACCACCCCATGCGGCCGTGGTCGGGGCCGGGAGGGCTTCTCGGCAGCGGCGGGGCGGAGGCCGGCGTAGCTGGCGCCGCCTCCCCGAGTTGCCGCGCCCGCTGATGCAGTGCTACGTTCTGCCTCCCGATTCCCGCGAGAGATGCCCGTGCGCCTGGCCCGTCCGCTCGCCCCCATCGCCGTCCTCCTCTGCACCGCCCTGACGGTTCGCGCCCAGCAGCCGGCGGCGCCGGCGCAGAATCCGCCGCAGCCCTACATCGAGGAGCTGCCCGGGATGGGCCGCCCCATCGACACGGCGGCCACGGCGGCGCGGCGCGCCCGCCTGCTGGACCGCCTCGGCGACGCCGTCGTCATCATCCCGGCCTCGCGCGGGCGGAACCTGGATACCGACTACATCCAGGACAACGACTTCCGGCAGAGCAACACCTTCTTCTACTTCACCCAGCTCGAACAGCCGTCGGCGTGGATCCTGATGAGCGCGCACGCCACGGAGCCCGACTCCGTCGTCCTGCTCCTGCCGGACCGCAATCCCCAGATGGAGCGCTGGACCGGCCCGAAGCTCGGCCCGGGTCCGCTGGCTGTGCAGCTCACCGGCTTCCGACAGGCGCTGAGCGTCACGCAGCTGGACTCCATCGTCACCGCGCTGAAGGCGCGCCACGTGCCGGTGTACGTGCCGGTGGACCGCTACGCGCAGGGGCTCGCTCCCCTGGACCGCCTGCGCGCCGATTCCAGCGTCGCGTTCCGCAACCTGCGTCCTGTCGTGGACTCGATGCGCGTCGTGAAGGACGCCGCCGAGCTGGCCGCCCTGCGCCGCGCGATAGACATCACGGCGGAGGGGCACCGGCAGGTGATCTCGAACCTGCGGCCGGGGATGTTCGAGTACGAGATCGAGGCGGTGCTCGAGGGCACGTTCCGCCGGCTCGGCGCTGACCGCGTGGGCTTCCCGAGCATCGTCGGCAGCGGGCCCTACAGCACCGTCCTGCACTACGATGTGAACCGCCGCCGCACGAACCCCGGCGACCTCGTGGTGGTGGACATCGGCGCCGAGTACGCGCAGTACACCGCCGACGTCACTCGCACCTACCCGGTGTCCGGCACCTTCACTCCGCGGCAGAAGGCCCTCTACGAGCTGGTCCTGGGGACGAACCAGTCGGTGATCGACTCGGTGCGGCCCGGCATCACGCTCGGCCGGCTGGGGCAGATCGCACGCGACCATATGCGGACGCATTCCGGGGACCTCTGCGCGCCGCAGACGTGCGAGGTGTACCTCATCCACGGAATCGCGCACCACATCGGGATGGACGTGCACGACGTGGGGCCCGGCAACCTGCCCCTCGTGCCGGGGATGGTGTTCACCGACGAGCCGGGCATCTACATCCCGGACGAAGCGCTGGGCATCAGGATCGAGGACGACGTGCTGGTGACGCCGACGGGCCACGAGGTGCTCTCGGCGGGTGCGCCGAAGACAGTGGCCGAGATCGAACGGATGATGCAGTGGCCGGCGGCGCCGACGCGGCGGCCCGGTCGGGAGGAGTGAGTCGATGGGCGAGCACGAAGAGAAGGCACTGGCTGCCCTCGAGGCGGACGACGCCGAGGGTGCGGACGCCGAGGCACGCGAGCAGCACTCCGCGCGGACCTTCCTGGCGGGCCTGGCGATCGGCGCGTTGGTCGGCGCCGGCGTGGCGCTATTGTTCGCGCCGCAGAGCGGGTCGGATACTCGCCGTGCCGTCTCGCGCCGGGCGAAACACCTGGCGCGAGAGGCAGGTGAGCGCTACGACGACGCGAAGGACAAGCTCCGGCGCGCGCGCCGGGAGAAGGAGTCCGAGGACGCTACCGACGACTGAGTCCCTGCAGCAGGGCCGTCGCCTGCTGCTTGTAGACCGGGTCCTGCGGGTCGCAGGCGAGGGCCAGTTGCCCCACGCGCTCGAGGTGCGTCCGTGCGTCCTGCGGCCGGTCCATGTCGATCAGCGTCTCGGCGAGGTCGAGGTGATGGTAGATGTCCTGCGGGTTGATGTTGACCGCCTGGCTCAAGTACTGCTCCGCGTTCTCCCACGTCGCCTCGTTGAAGATGGAGGCGCCGAGGAAGGTCTTCGCGAAGAACTTGGTGAGGCCGGGGAGGCGCTGGATCTCGGCGTTCCAGCGGCCGAGGACGTGGAGCGCGCCGTCGTGCTGGGGGTTCAGCTCCGCGGCCCGGAGCGCTTCGTCGCGGATGATCCGCGCGGACCGGACCCGCTCCCGCGGCCCCTTGGTCAGCGCCACGCGGCCGATCGCCACCGCCACCATGTAGTGCCCGTCCGCGCCGGCGGCGTTCACGCGCACCGCGCGCTCCGCCAGCGTACGCGCTTCGGCATACAGCGAGTCGCGCCGCGCCCGCTGATTGTCGGGCAGCCCGAGGCCGATGTCCACGAGGACGCGCGACGCCTTCCAGTTGGCATCGTAGCTCATCGAATCCAGCGACAGCGCCTGGCGGTAGTGCGTCAGCGCGGCCTGCGGGTTGCGCTGGCAGCGGGCCGCGTCGCCGGCGGCGATCTGGCCGGCGAGATCCTGGGCTGCTGCGGCGGTGGCGCACACAACGAGGGCGGTGGCCGCGAGGGCGAGTGCTCGCATCGGTTCGGCTCCGGTATGAAGGGGACGGCATAATGTTCGTGCCAGGCCTCATCGAGCGCAAGCGCGACGGCGGTGCCCTCCAGGCCGACGAGTGGCGGGAGCTGGTCGCCGCCTTCCAGGCCGGGCAGGTCCCCGACTACCAGATGGCGGCCCTGCTGATGGCCGTGTTCTTCCGCGGGCTGACCCGCGAGGAGACCGCCGCCCTGCTCGACGCGATGGTGGGGTCGGGGAGCCGGCTCGACTTCAGCCACCTCGGCGTCCCCGTCATCGACAAGCACTCAACCGGCGGCGTGGGCGACAAGGTGTCGCTCGTGCTCGCCCCGCTCGCGGCCGTGTGCGGTCTCGCCGTGCCGATGATGTCCGGCCGGGGCCTCGGCCACACTGGCGGCACCCTCGACAAGCTCGAGAGCATCCCCGGCTTCCGGACGGGCCTGTCGCTCGATGAGACCCGGGCGCAGGTCGAGCGCATCGGCGTGGCGATGATCGGCCAGACGCCCGAGATCGCGCCGGTGGACAAGCGCCTGTACGCGATGCGCGACGTCACGGCCACGGTGGAGTGCGTGCCCCTCATCGCGTGCAGCATCATGTCGAAGAAGCTCGCCGAGGGGCTCGGCGGCCTCGTGCTGGACGTCAAGCAGGGGAGCGGCGCCTTCATCACCGATGCCGCGCGCTCGCTCGAGCTGGCGCAGACGATGATCCGCCTCGGCGAGGACCGGGGCTGCCCCACCGTCGCCCTCCTCACCGCGATGGATCGCCCCCTCGGGCGCGCGTGCGGCAACGCTCTCGAGACCGAGGAGGCGATCATGGCGCTCCGCGGCGAGGGGCCCGAGGACGTGGTGGAGGAGACGGTCGCGCTGGCGGTGGAGATGGTGATGCTGGGGCGGGGCGCACCGGCGCGCGGGCGTACCGGCGCACCGGGGGACCGGCGCACCGGCGTACCGGCGTACCGGCGCGCCGCGCCGGACCGCACCGCCGTGGAAGTTGAAGTGCGCAAGGCGCTCTCGGGCGGGAAGGCTGCGGAGAAGTTCCAGCAGGTGATCGAGGCGCAGGGCGGCGACCCCGCGGTGGTGGAGGACCCCTCGCTCCTGCCCCAGGCGAAGGAAGTCGAGGTCTACTACGCGCCGAAGGGCGGCACGATCCAGCGCGTGGAGCCGCGGATCATCGGCCGGGCCATCATCGAGATGGGCGGCGGGCGGACGAGGGCGGATGACGACGTAGACCCCACGGTCGGCTTCGTCATCACCGCGCGTCCCGGCCAGCCGGTGCACACGTCGGAACCCGTGGCGTCGATCTTCGCCCGCGACCGCGCGGGCATCGAGCTGGGCCGGCGCGCCCTGGATCGGGCCATCGTGATCGGCGAAGGGAAGGCCGAGTCGCTGCCGCTCGTTTCGGCCCGTGTCACGGCGCAGGGGGTGGAGCCGCTGGCCTAGACACGGGGAAAGGGCGGCCGCGATCGTGTGCGTGACTCAGTCGGGGGTCGTCACCGTGAAACCCTGCAGCGCGATCATGGCGCTCCTCGTGAGCCGGGTGCGAGCGTGAGCGCCTCGCTTCTCACCGGCACCACAGGGTTCATCGGCTCGGAGGTCCTCCGGCGCCTCCTGCTGCGCGAGCCGGACCGGCGTGTCTACGCCCTGGTGCGCGCTGCCGGCGACGCCGATGCCGCACGGCGCGGGCGCGAAGTCCTGTTCAAGCTCTTCTTCGACGACGAAGCGGCGACAGCGGACGCGAAGGGGCGCGTCCGCTGGGTCCGCGGGGATCTGACCCGCCCCGGCCTCGGCCTGGCGTCGGCGGTCCGCGACGAGATCGTCGCCGAGTGCGACGAGCTGATCCACGCAGCCGCGTCCACCGACTGGGACCTGCCCCTGGACGAGGCTGCGGCCGTGAACGTCGCGGGGGTGCGCGCGATCGCGGAACTGGCTGCTCAGTCCGCCCGCGGCCCCCGCCCCGCGCGGCTCGTCCACGTGAGCACCGCCTACGTCGCCGGTCGGCGGGCCGGCGTCGTCCACCCGGACGAGCTGCCCGGCCCCGGGGGCCCGTTCAACAACACCTACGAGGCGACGAAGGTCGAGGCCGAGCGCTTCCTGCGGGAGCGGATGGGTGAGATGCCTGTGACGGTGGTCCGGCCGTCCATCGTGGTGGGCGACAGCGGGACGGGCCGGACCTTCAACTTCAACGTCCTCTACTTCCCGATCAAGCTGTTCTACCGCGGGCTGCTGCCGGTGGTTCCCGGACGGCGGTCCACCACCCTCGACATCGTGCCGGTGGACTACGTCTGCGACGCCCTCCTCGCCCTCGGCCGGGACCCGGCCGCCGTCGGCAGGACGTTCCACATCACGGCGGACGAAGACGCGATGCCCCTGATGGAGTTCGCCGACCGGATCATCGCCTTCTTCAACGAGCGCCGCGTGGTCCAGGGCCAAGCAGGGAGCGGGCAGCCGCCGCTCAGGCCCCCGAAGCTGATCGGCCCGCTCAGGTGGCGGGTGCTCCACTGGTGGTTGCGGCGGCGGCTGACGGAGAGGCCGAGGCAGCAGTTCGATGCGTTCAACCTCTACCTCCCGTACATCATGACCGACAAGCGCTTCGTGGCTGCGAGCACTCGCCGGGCGCTCGAGGGGCGGGTAGCCTATCCGACGATCGAGTCCTACATCCTGCGCGTGGCCGAGTACGCAGTGAGCCGGGAGTGGGGGAGGGGGGTCTCCTGGGACCCCACACTCCTCAGGGACCCCGCGTTCCTCAGGGATCCCGCGTGATCGGCAGGGCCGCCGCGCCCGCGTCGTGAATCAGTAGAGCGGCTTCTTCTTCGGGGTGCCCGGTCCCCAGTCGTCTCCCTCGAATCCGTCCTCCGGGCGCGCGTTCGCCTCGAGGTCACGCACCTCCTCCTCGGCGCGCTCGAGTTCCTCGTAGTCGATACCGTCGGTGTCTTCCCCGGCGCGCGCCGCGCTTGGCGGCGGTGCGTCCGCCGGCTCTTCCGCCCGTCCACTCGTAGTCCCGCCGGCCGGCCTGCCGCGCGGCTGCTGCTCGCTCTCGGCGATCCCCCGCACGAGAGTGATGAGCCCCCACGCAAGGAGGACGATGGCCAGGACGCTCAGGAGGCTCATCCCGTAACCTATCAGCCGTCAGCCGTCAGCTTGTCACCTCGATCACACCACCCCCGCGCACTCCCGGATCCTCCACACCAGCCCCCACGGCCCCCGGTCAGCCAGGAACCCCAGGATCCCGCTCCAGCCCGTCCGGTAGCGGAAGGACCACTGCTCTCCGGCCATCACGGCGAAGTCGTGCGCCCGCGGGACATCGGCGGCGAGGTCCGCGGCCGCCAGGATCGCGTCGCGCCGCGCGCCGCTCGGCCCGGCGAGGAGCTCCCACGGGTTGGCGCACAGGCCGGCCCAGCCCTGGCTCATCCACTCGACGCGGTAGCCGACGGGCACTCGCGGGCTGAGCACCGCACCGGTGAACTGGATGAGGTCCTTCGGGTCCACGGCGAGGCCCGCCACGCCGGTGGAGTAGGGCATGGCGCCCGCCATCCGCCGGGCCGCGTCGGCCAGCAGGGCGGCGCCGGCGGAGTCGCCGCGGAGCGAGGCCAGCGTCGCCAGCGGCACCAGGGCGCTGTGCGTGAGGAGGCGCGCGCCGATCTGGTTGATGCGCGGATCCGGGGCGCGGAGCAGGGCTTCGGCGAAGGCCGCGTTCTCGCCAAGGCGGACGGCGGCGCTGTCGAACCGGCGCCGGGCGACGGCCGCGACCGCGCCGGCCACGTTCGCGACCGCCGCGTCCTCCAGCGTGGTGCGGGTGGGCTCGAGGTCCGTCGAATCCCGCGCGCCGCGCTGGGCGGCGGGACGAGGGCGCACGGCAAGGAGCGAGTCGAGCGTCTCGAGCCGGGCGAGATGCCGGAAGAAGCGTGTGCGCGTGTGGTTGCCGAGGGCCTCGAGCAGTTCGAGCGAGTCGTCATCCAGGATGCCGCGTGCCCCCTTGCGCAGGGTCGCGTCGGCGGAGGTCAGGAGGGCCGTCGGCGACACGGCGTACGCGGGCGCCCCGCCGCGGTCCGCCGGCCGCCGGAGCCCCCGCAGCCAGCCGCGCGCCACAGCGTCCTGGACGGCAGTGTCCGGCGGCAGGTAGGCCCGCACCGCGCGCTCCGCGGCACGGATCGGGTCGTCCGCGGCGAGGCGGGCCTGGTCGGCCGTGAAGGCGACGGTCTTGGGTCCGAGCCGCTGGGTGAAGAGCACCGCTGCGACCCCGGCCACCGCGGCTTCCGCGATGGCGATCGCCGCGGCGATGCCGAGGGCCACCGTGAACACCTCGGCAGCACGCACGAGCGCGGGCAGGTGTCGGGGCGGCGCCGCGGCGGGCGCTTGCCCGCCCGGCGTTCCTCGGTACCAGCGCGCGGCGTCGGTCTCCGCGTGGCCGGAAGGCTGCACACGCCGCAGCGGGCCGGCGTAGCGCCGCTCGCGGAGCTGCGCCCAGGCGCTCGCCCCGACGGCGAGGAGCGGCGGCACGGCCACGATGAGCCAGAGCGGCAAGCCGACGAGTGGGGCGGCGCGGGTCGGCGACGGCTCGGAAAGGGCGAGCACCAGCGCCCACACGCCCAGCCCTGCTGCGACCCAGAGTCCGGCCCCGGTCCGCCAGGCGACCTGCAGGCGCCGGGAGCGGAGGATACCGTGGCGGTGTGGCACCTCGAGCGACGCGAACTCCCGTGCCCCCGAGAGGATCGAGCCGCTGCGGCCGTCGCGGTCCGCCGCGAGATCGGCGAGGGTCGTCCACTGCCAGCCCTCGCGGCGCAGGCGCATGCAGCGCGCGAGGAGCCGGGTGCCGAGGCCGAGGAACGTGAGCGTCCCGAGCGCGAAGACCGCGAGGCCGAGCGCGAGAGTGGTCTGCCAGACGAACAGCGGCACCGACGACGGGTCGGTCGCGGACGAGGCGCGCTCGACCTGGAACCGCCACAGCCAGTTGGCGTGGGCGCGCAGGATGGGTGGCGTGAGGAGGAGGGCCGTGAGAGTGAGGAGCGCGCCGGCCGTCGCCGCGGCGCCGAGCCGGCCGAGCACGGTGCCGCGGCCCCGCATCCAGTGCAGGCCGGGCGGCGGCCACTCGATCTCGCTCTCGATGCTCGGGAGGAGGCCGCGGGCCACTTCGTCGGCGGCCGGGCGGTCCGCGGCGTCCTTCGCGAGGCAGCGGTCCACCAGCGCCGCGACCTCCGGCGCGAGGTCGGTGCGGTGGACGCGCACCGGGGTAGGCGTGTCGCGCAGGTGCGCCGCCGCCCAGCCCATCGCGCTGCGGGCCTCGTAGGGCAGCTCGCCGACGAGCAGCTCGTAGGCCATGATGCCCAGGCTGTAGACGTCGCTCTTGGGCGTCACCGTCTCGCCGGAGGCCTGCTCGGGGCTCATGTAGATCGGCGTGCCGGCCACGGTGCCGGTCGCCGTGAGGCGCGTCGTCTCCGCTCCTCCCGCCGTGACCAGCGCCGCGCTCACGCCGAAGTCCACGACGTAGGCCCGTCCCGTCTCGTTCTCGATGAGCACGTTGGTCGGCTTGACGTCGCGGTGCACGAGCTGGCGCGCGTGCGCGGCGGCGAGCGCGGCCGCGACCTCGCCGATCATCCGGCGGGCCTCGCGCTCGCTCGCGCGCTGGTGCTGCTCCATCCATTCGGCGAGCGTCGGGCCGTCCACGAACTGCATCACGATGTACGGGAGCTTGAGTCCGAGCGTCTCGCCCTCGGCATAGACTCGCGCGACGTTCGGGTGCGAGAGCGCGGCGGCGGCGCGGGCCTCGCGCTCGAAGCGGGCCCGGGCGCGGGCGTCGGCCGCCAGCCACGGCGCGAGGACCTTCACCGCCACGAGCCGCTTCAGCGCCGGCTCGCGCATCAGGAAGACGGCGCCCATCCCGCCGGTGCCGAGGATGCGCAGGAGCTCGTACTGCGGCGCGAGGGAGTGCCGGAGGTCGGCGGTGACCAGCTCGATGTCGGATGCCTGCGCCGTATCCGCATCCGGCGCGTCGGCCGGCGTCGACACGAGCGACGCACCGCAGGTCGGGCAGGCGGCGGCGCCCTCGGGAACGGAAGCGGAGCACTCGGGGCAGTACGGCATCTCGGCTAAGTTATCGCTGCGCCGGAACGGCGCGCCAGCGTGGCGGCGGCCTTGTGGTCTGTGGCCATACGGTTACGATAGCACATTGCCCGGATCGAGTGAGGGACCGTGGACCCGGCGCTGCATCCGCGCACCAAGATCTGCTGCATCCAGAACGTCGAGGAAGCTTGGCTCGCCATCGAGCACGGCGCCGACGCCATCGGCCTCGTCTCCGCGATGCCGAGCGGTCCCGGGCCCATCCCCGAGCACCGCATCGCCGAGATCGCGCGTGCGGTGCCCCCTGGCGTGGATGCCTTCCTCCTCACCAGCCGGGCGGATGCGGCCGGGCTGGTGGAGCAGGTGCGTGCCCTAGGGGTTCGGACAGTGCAACTGGTGGACCGGGTTGAAACCGGCGCCTACCAAGCCCTCCAGGCTGCGGTGCCGCACGTCCGCCGCGTGCAGGTGGTGCACGTAAGCGGAGAGGAAGCCGTTCTGCAGGCCGTCGCCGCGGCGGGGAACGTGCAGGCCATCCTCCTCGACTCCGGCGATCCGTCGCTCCCGGTCAAGGAGCTGGGCGGGACGGGCCGCACCCACGACTGGGCGGTGAGCCGCCTCATCCGCGAGGCGATCCACGTCCCGCTCTGGCTCGCCGGTGGACTGCACGCGGGCAACGTCGCCGAGGCGATTGCGACCGTCGGGCCGTTCGGCGTGGACGTGTGCAGCGGCGTGCGCACGAACGGGCGGCTGGACCGGGTGAAGCTGGCGCGCTTCGTCACGGCGGTGCGCGCGGCGGCGGCGTGAGCGAAAGGACCCCGATGGGCGCGAACCTCTTCTCCGACGCGTGGGCGGCGGGCTGGGCGGCGGAGATCAATGCGAGCGCGGCCTACCGCGCGGCCGGGGCGCGGTGGGAGAGCGCCTTCGTCCTCGTGATGGAGCCCGATCCCGCGCTCGGCGTGCTGGCGCAGCGTAGCGTCTACGTGGATCTCTCGCACGGGGAGTGCCGCGCGGGCCGCGCCGCCGCTGCCGACGACGTCGAGAGCGCGACGTACGTGCTGCGTGCCCCGGCGGCGGTGTGGAAGCAGGTCCTCGGCGGCGACCTGGAGCCGGTCGGCGCGATGATGATGGGGCTGATGGAGCTGTCGCGCGGCTCGCTCATCTCGCTCGCGCCGCACGTTCCCGCCGCCACGGAGCTGCTCTCCGCCGCCGCGCGCGTGGAGACTGCGTTCCCGGAGGGATGGGACTGAGTCCGCGGGGCGGTCCGCCGCCCGCGCCCCTCGCGCGGCGTACCCCCGCTCCGTGCGCCCGTCTGGCGGCACCCGGGCGGACGCCATAGGTTTCCGCCTCTCCCTCCACAGCGAGTCCGTTCGGATGCCCGTTCGCCTCACGCCGGTCGCCGGCAAGCGCGAGCTGAAGCGGTTCATCTTCCTGCCCGAGCAGCTCCACAAGGACCATCCCCTGTGGATGCCGCCCCTCTACATGGACGAGTGGGACTACTTCAACCCGGAGAAAAACCGGGCGTACGGCTACTGCGACACGACGATGATGCTAGCGGAGAAGGACGGGCGCCTCGTCGGCCGCGTGATGGGCATCATCAACCACCGGCACAACGACCACGTGAAGGAGCGGACCGGCCGGTTCGCACTCCTGGAGAGCACCGACGACCAGGAAGTCGCCCACGCCCTGCTGGCGCACGTGGAGGAGTGGGCCCTTGCCAAGGGGATGACGAAGGTCATCGGACCGTTCGGCTTCAACGACCAGGACCCCGAGGGTTTCCAGATCGAGGGGTTCGAGCACCACCCGACGATCGTCACGTACTACAACTTCCCGTACCTCATCCGCCTCCTCGAGGCGGAGGGCTACGGGAAGGAGACCGACTACGTCGTCTACAAGGTGCCGCGCCCGAAGGAAATGCCTGAGCTGATGACGAAGATCGCCGAGCGCGTCGAGCGCCGCGGCTTCCGCGAGGTCGGGCTCAAGAGCAAGCGGGAGGTCAAGCGGTACATCGTCCCCGTGCTCAAGCTGATGAACGAGGCCTACCGGGGCATCTACGGGTACTCGCCGCTCGACGACCAGGAGATGCACGACCTGGCGAAGAAGTACCTGGTCTTCCTCGACATCCGTTTCCTCAAGATCGTGGTCAAGGACGGCGAGGTGGTCGCGTTCATGGTCGCGATGCCGGATCTCTACCAGGCGTTCGTGAAGTCGAAGGGGCGCCTCCTTCCCCTCGGCTGGATCCACTTCCTGCGGGTAGCGAAGCGCCGCAGGTTCGCGCAACTCGACCTGATGCTCGCCGGCATCACGGAGCTCTTCCGCGGCAAGGGGCTGGACATGCTGATGGGCCGGGAGATGCTGAAGTCCTCAATCGCCGCCGGCGTCGAGCACTTCGACAGCCACCACGAGCTGGAAACCAACCTCCTGGTGCGGGCCGAGATGGAGCGCCAGGGCGGCCAGGTCTACAAGAAGTACCGGATCTTCCAGAAGCCGCTGTAGGACCGGCCGCCCCCGCTGTAGCCCCGCCTGGCGCACCGCGGTGCCGGGTGGGGCTTCGCGTCCTGAGGCAGCGTGGGTCGGAGGCGCTATGGCGTGGCGGCGTCGAGGATGCGCTGTCGCTGGCCTGCCGTGAGCATGTCCCGGGTGATCACATCCCGGGCGATGCGCGCCGCGAACGAGTAGCCGCGTCCGTCGGCGGCGAGCCAGCGCTGCCACTCCAACTCGTCGAGCGCGCCGGTGAGCCGCTCACCCTCGATGCCCGTCGCGCGGCCGAGGGCCGCGGCATCGGCGCGCTCGCCGAGGACGGAAGCCGCGGCGAGCGCCGTCTGCGCGTCCTTGGAGAGGCGGCGGAAGCCGATGCGGATGGCCGCGACCACTGCATCGGGCAGGTCGCCGGGGAGTGTGGCGCTGAGCGTGCGGTGTTCCGCGGGCCAGGCACCCGACGTGCCGTGCAGGTCGAGCCCCAGCGCCACGGCGTGGAACAGCTCCACGGCGATCAGCGGGAGGCCGGCCGAGTCGGTCGCCACGCGCCGGGCGATGCGGTCGATCTCGATGTCGGTGTAGCTGGGGAGCGCCCAGCGGGCCAGCGTCTGCAGCGCGTCCGAAGGCAGGGCACCGAGCCGCAGCGCGGTGCCCGCCACGTCGCGCGGGATGCGGGAACGGAGCGCGTCGAGCTCATCGCGGGGGTTCGTCGTCGAGGCGGTGAACAACAGGAAGAGCGGTGCGCCGGCGACGTCGCGCAGCAGGCCGGTGAGTGCGTCGAGCGACGCCGCGTCGAGCCAGTGCGCATCGTCGAGGAACAGCACCAGCGGTCCCTCTTCCGCTCCCGCGCGCACCGCGTCCGCGAGAGCCGCCGCGGGTGCGGCGGGCCGGGCGCCGCGCGCCCCCGGGAACCGGTCGGCCCACTCGGGCGCCCGGGCCGCGAACGCGGCCAGTGCCTCGGCCGGCGCCGCGCCCACGCCCGGCGCCTCCGCCAGGCCGCCACGTGCGAGGGCGAAGAGCCCAGCCCACGGCTCCGAACGGTCCGCCGGCACCGCGCGCACCGCGCCGACCGCAGCCCCGGCCAGCCGGGCGCGGGCCACCACTTCCTCGGCCAGACGGGTCTTGCCGACACCGCTGTCCCCCTCGACGAACCCGACGGCCGCGTGCCCGTCCACCAAGCAGCGGTCCCACGCGTTGAGCAGCGCCGTCAGCTCCCGCTCGCGGCCCGCGAGCGGCGCGCGGCGCGACTCGGCGCCGCGGCGCGGTGTTGCCTCCGCTGCCGGGACCTGCCACACGCGCTCGCCGCGCACCCGGCCCGCGAGGGCCTGCGTCTGGGCGTCGGGCACGGCACCGAACGCGTCCTGGAGTCGCGCCGCGAAGGCCTCGAACGTCTCGAGGGCCGCGGCGCGCTCGCCCGCGAGCGCGAGGGCCGTGACGGTGGCCCGCACGGCGGCCGCCGAGATCGGGTCGATCAGCAGGGCCCGCCGCCCGCACTCTGCGGCCCACGCCACCTCTCCTGCCCGGGCCGCGTCGGCGGAGCAGCGCGCCAGCACCTCGACGGCGCGCCCGCGCCAGAGCAGGCGCTCCGCGGCGAGCCAGTCCTCGAACGCGGGGGCGTCGGCGACGGTTAAGCCCTCGAGGAACTCGCCCGCGACGAGCGGCTCTGCCGCCTCCCATCGTTCCGCCGCGGCGTGCGCGTCGAGCTGGTCCACGTCGAGCGTCACGGCGGCGTCGGCGAGGGACAGTTCGTCCCCCGACGCGTTCAACCCGGCCTCGCCAAGGCTGCGGCGGAGGACGCGGACAGCCTCGCGCAGCGAGTGGCGGGCGGAGGCGTCGGGGCGGTCGCCCCACAGCAGGCCCACCAGATGATCGCGCGTGCGTGCGCGCCGCGGCGAGCGCGCGAGGTAGACCAGCAGCGCGAGGTGCTTCCGCCACAGCAGCTCGGGGGGTGGCGCCGCGCCCTCGCAAGTGACCTCGACGGGCCCGAGCGTGCGGACGGTGATCATCGGGCGGCCGGGCACCCGAGGGTGCGCAGGTGCTGCGCCGCGGAATCGGCGCGCGCGGCGAAGGGTGCATCGCCTTCGCGCCAGTGTCGCGCGACGGCGGCGTAGTTCGCGCACGCCTCGTCGCGGTAGGCGGAGCCGAGGGACTCCAGCAGACGGGCCCGGCGCCAGCGCGCGAAGGTCCCGAAGGCGTAGTCGACCTCGACGGCTTGTGGCTTGAGGCCCGCGTAGGGCACGAAGTCGTTGTTCTCGTGCCACCGCAGCTCCCGCACCGCCTCATCCGCCAAGCGCGCCCCGAGCTGCCACTCCGCGCGCGAGAGGTGCAGCAGCATCCGGTAGAACGGATCCCCCCCGCGGAAGGCCGAGTCGAGGCCGACCAGCGGAGCGGAGCGGCGCAGCGCGGCCGACGGCACCCCGTGTGCCGCGAGGCCGACGACCACGTCGATGAACGCCCGCAGCGGCCCGCCCGCCGGCTCGGTGGCAGCGATGATGTCGCGGTAGCGCTGGACGTCGGGGCCGCGCCCGGCCCGGTGGGCCAGCAGCGCCAGCATCCACGCGGCGCGCGCGCGCAGCAAGGGAAGCGCCCCGGTGGCTCCGCTCGCCGTGGGATCGAGGGCCGCGACGAGCGACGGCCACCGGGCCGCTGCGTCCGCGGAGTCAACGAGGGTCAGAGCGGCGGGCAGCTCCGCCGCGAAGAGGGCGATGGCGGGCTCCGCCGCCCGGGCCGCGAGACGCCTGGCCACGGCGAGCGCGGAGTCCACCCGCCCCGTCGCAATCAGGCCGTACACCTGCGCGAGCCGGCCCGTGACCTCCAGGCCGGCGCGCGGGCGTCCGCGCGCGAACTGCTCGCCCATCCAGATCGTCGCCCGCGGCACCTCGAACGTCAGCAGTTGGGCCGGCGCAGCGGCGATGTCCGAGAACGCCGCGATCGCCGGTATCGCCAGGATCCCCTCGCTGAACGCGACGGCGAAGGGCTCGGCAGTGAACCGCCACTGGAACGCACCGTTGATGAGCGCGCCGATCGCAGCCGACATCGTGTCGCTCGGCGGCGCGGTCTCGGCATAGCGCGCAAGCGCCGCCGCGGCCCCGGCGGAGTCGCCCTCCGCGATGTCCACCCACGCGAGGTGCTCCCAGATGGGCCCGAAGTCGGGGCGCAGCACGGCCGCCTGTTCCAGGAGGGACTTCGCTTCGGCGCGACGCGCACCGGCGAAGGGGCCCCGGTGGAAGATCTCGTCGCCCGCGATGAACCTGCCGAAGCCCCACGTGTGGTAGCGGTCTATGAGATCGCGCAGCAGCGCGAGCCGCTCGGGCTCCGGGAGGAAGCTGGCGTCGATCAGCTGCCGGTAGTGCGGCGGGAAGGAATCCCGCGCCGCCCGATAGCGATGCGTGTGCGCCGTGTCCGCCTCGTGACCGAGCCAGCGCCCGACATCGGTCAGCCGCACGTCGCAGAGGAGGCAGGTCCTGTCCTGCTCGGCCGTGCGCAGGTAGGCCTCGTACGCGGCCTGCCACTGGGCGTGCGCGAACAGCAGCTCCGCGGCCAGGAAGGCCCGCAGCCCCTCGGTCGTCCGGGGGAGGGCGGCGCGCGGAAGGTCGCGCGCCAGCGGACCGTGGGCGTCTCGCCAGATACGCCACAGCACCTCGTAGGCGAGGTCGCCGGCGGCGCGCGGCCACTCGGCAACGGTCCCCGTGGTCTCCGCGCGGAAGGCGCCGATCCCCGGCGCGCCGGGCGCGGGCGTGACCAGGAGCGCAAGGCTGTCGCCGCGGACGGTGGCGAGGCCGTCGAGCAGCAGGCCCGCGGCGGTGTCGGCGGCCGAGTCGCCCCTGACGAGCCGGACGTGGAAGTCGGCGCTCGCGCCCAGGGCGCGGTGCAGCATCCACCCGAGAGAGTCGCCCAGCCACGCGGGCGCCCCGGCACCGATGACGCGGAACGGCCGGATGACGACCTGCAGCGATGCCGCGGACGAGGTCCCAGCGCGCCACGGGCCGGCGAACCACAGCGCGACCGCAGCGGCCGCCACGGCCAAGCCCGCGAGGGAAAGCAGGACCCGGCGCGTGTGCGCGGGCCCGGAGGCGCGAGCCAGCGCCCGGCGGAACGCCGCCGCGTCGGGCCAGCGGGCAGCGGCGCGCAGGGCGAGCGCGCGCTTGAGGACGGGGACGAACGCCCGCGGCACGCCGGACCAGTCAGCGCTCTCGGGCTCCTCGAGCGACGGCCAGCGCCGGCCCGTCAGCGCCTCATACAGCACCAGCCCCGCGGAGTAGAGGTCGGCGGCGGCCGTGACTTGCTGGCCCGTGGCCTGCTCGGGCGCCATGTAGTCCGGCGTGCCGATGGCGCTGCCGGGAACGGTGAGCGTCACACCACCGTGGGTCGCTGACTTGGCGATCCCGAAGTCGCCGAGGACCGCCCGGCCCTCGAGCAGGAAGAGGTTGGCCGGCTTGACGTCGCGGTGCAGGATCCCCTGCCGGTGCGCGGCGTCGAGGGCGGCGAGCAGATCGGTCCCGAGCGCGAGGACCTCCGCCGCCGGGAGGGGTCCCCGGGCGAGGCGGTCGGCGAGTGTCTCGGCCGCCACGTAGTCCATCACGTAGTAGGAGAACCCGCCGGCCTCGCCGGCGCGGTGTACGGGGATGACGTTCGGGTGGCTGAGGCTCGCCAGGATGCGCGCCTCGCGCAGGAACCGCTCGGCTGCCGCGGCGGTGGCGAGCTCGGGCCGGATGATCTTGATGGCCACCGGGCGGTCGAGTGCCGGGTCGCGGCCCAGGAAGACCATCCCCATCCCGCCGCTCGCCAGCTCGCGCTCGACCACGTAGTCGGGTGCGAGGGCGTCGCGCAGCCTTTCAAGCAGAGGAGATGTCGTCGGCGACCCTCCGGGCCAGTGCCGGTCACCCCGTCGTGCCGATAGCGTCTTGTCGGGAGCCCGGCTAATATGCGGGCCGAAGGCTGGGAACGCACGTCCCCAGGGCCTGCCGGGGCCCGCCGCCTACGGAACCATGACCGAACCCGCAGCCCCCCGTCTCTCGACCAGCGTCACGGCAATCCGCCGCCGCGCCCACGTCCGCAAGAGCCTCTACGGTCTCGCGGTCGGCGCCGCGGTGGCGCTGCTGCTGGTGGCGCTGCGCGGCACCTATGCCCTGCAGTCGCTCGAGCTCAAGACCGTGGACGCGCGCTTCCGCGTGCTCCACGACCCGGCGCGCGCCGACACGAACATCGTGATCGTGGACGTGGACAACCTGAGCCTGGACGTGCTCCGCCCGGCCCTCGGGCGTTACCCGTGGCCGCGCGACACCTGGGCGGCGCTCGTGCAATTCCTCGCCGTGGGTGGCGCACGGGCCATCGGTTTCGACTTCACGTTCCCCGACTACGACCTCAACGACCTCGCCGCCGACTCGGCGTTCGCCGACACGGCGCGCGTGGCCGGGATGGTCATCCAGACCCTCCAGTTCGAGAACCCGCTGGATTCGGCGGAGGCGCGCCGCCAGGCGGCGTTCCGCGACGACACCCTCGCGCAGCGGCGCCTGCGCGACTTCGGCTACGAGGTCGCGGGGGTGCCGCCGGACGCCGAGTTCAACGTGGTGACCCACCCGTACCGCGCGCTCCTCGACGGGTCCCGCGCGGTGGGCGCGATCAACTTCACGCCCGACCCGGTGGACGGGACGGCGCGCCGCTCGCCGCTCGTCTACCGCTACCGGGGCCGCACGTACCCGACCCTCGGCCTCGCCGTCGCGATGGTCGCGGACACAGCGCGCTTCGCCGGCGGGCCGCTGCAACTGTCTCCGACCGCACTCCGCTTCCAGCGGATCACGGTGCCGCTCGACCACGGGACGATGCTCCTCAACTGGCGCGGGCAGTACCGCGACCCCGCCCGCACGGCGCATCCCGAGACCTATCGCGTCTACCCCATTGCGCAGCTGCTGCACAGCCGCCAGCAGGTCCTCGATGGCGCGACGCCCGAAGTGCCGCTCGAGGCCTTCCGCGGCAAGGTGGTCTTCGTCGGCACGACAGGGGCGGGACTCTTCGATGCGCGCGCCAACCCGTTCGGCCCCAACGATCCCGGCGTCCTGATCCACGCGACGCTGGCCGACAACCTCCTGACGGGAGACTTCCTCGGCCGTGCGCCGGCGCTCGTGAACGTCGCCGCGATCATTCTCGCGGCGCTCCTGGCCGGCCTCGCCGTGTCGCTCATCACCGCGGCGTGGTGGAGCGCGGCGGCAGGTTTGGGGCTGACGGTGCTCTACGTCGGGCTGGCCTTCACGCTCTTCCGGTCGGGGGTCTGGATCGACGCCGCCACGCCGACCCTCGGCATCCTGCTCACCTTCACGGGCGGGATGGCGGTGAACTACATGACGGAGGGGCGGAAGAAGCGGCAGATCCGCGAGATGTTCTCCAAGTACGTGGCGCCCGAGTACGTGGCCCAGCTGGCGGAGGACCCGTCCAAGCTCGACCTCTCGGGGCGGCGCGCTGAGCTGAGCATCCTGTTCAGCGACATCCGCGGCTTCACGTCCATCTCCGAGAAGATGCAGCCGCACGAGGTGATCGAGTTCCTGAACGAGTACCTCTCCGAGATGGCCGCGATAGTGAAGCACTCGGGCGGCACGCTCGACAAGTTCATCGGCGACGCGGTGATGGCCTTCTGGGGCGAGCCGGTGCGCCACCCCGACCACGCCGTGCGTGCGGCGGACTGCGCGCTCGCGATGCGTGACGCGACGGCGGCGCTGGCGCGGCGCTGGGTGGCCGAGGGGAAGCCGGACATCCGCATCGGCATCGGGATCAATACGGCCGAGGTGGTGGTAGGAAACATCGGTTCGCTCGAGCACAAGCTGGACTACACGGTCATCGGCGACGGCGTGAACCTCGCCTCGAGGCTGGAGAGCCAGAACAAGGAATTCGGCACCACGATCATCATCAGCGAGTTCGCGCTGGCGAAGCTGGACGACCGCTACGACGTGCGCCAGCTGGGCGACGTGAAGGTGAAGGGGAAGGAGAGACCGGTGGCGATCTACGAGCTTCTCGGGCGGCGGACGGCGCCGGTGGGTGGGGCGTGAGCGCGCGGACACGGCTCTCCGGCGCGGCACTCGCGGCTCTCGTCGTCCTCGCGGCGGTCGTCCCCGCGGCGCGGGCTCAGAAGACACAGTGGTCCGACGCCGTGTACGTGCCGGGGCGCTGGCAGGGGGGCCGGCTCGTGCCGGCGCGCACCGCGAACCAGGCGACGGACACCCTCGCGCTCGTGATGCGGGTGGATTACTTCGCGAAGCCGCCGCGGTGGCGCGCCGAGATCCGGCGCACCGCCGACGGCCAGAACTTCGCCGACCCGCAGGTGGTGCTCGGCAACGGCGCGGACGTGCAGGTCGTGACCGCGCTGGGGGCCACGCCGCTGGCGCGCCACGCGCTGGGCGGCGACTCGCTGGTGCGCGCGGCGCTCGTGGTGGACGCGAACGGCCGTCCGCAGGGCGCGGCAAACGGCCGCATCGTGGACCGCGCGGCGGACGGGTCCGTGCAGCGCGTCGTGTTCCGCCGCACCCAGCGGAGCGCCGCGTTCGACGACGCGATGCTCGATCCGCGCAACTCGTCCGCGGGGCGCAACTTCCTCTCGAGCCGCATCGCGGCCGTCGGCGACCAGCGCAGCACCGCGGTCGTCGCCACGGCCGGCGCGCGGGGCGTGGACCGGGTGCAGACGCCGCGCGGCGAGGTGCCGGTGACGCCCGATTCGCTGGCCATCCTGCGGATGGAGCGCTTCGTGGTCGGCGCGCTGACGTTGGAGGAGTTTCTGCGGCAGGGCCGGCTCGGGCCCTACGCGACGCGGCCGGAGGCGAGACGATGACCGGGCGCACAGGTTGGCGCGCGGGCGCGGCACTGCTGCTCGGCGCCGCGTTCCTCGCCGGCTTCGCGCAGCCCGCCGAGGCGCAGGGCCTGCGCGACCGGCTGCGCCGCGTGGTGCGCGGGGCGGCGCAGGTCGCGCAGACGATGCTGCCCATCAGTGCCGACAAGGAGGTCGAGATCGGGCGCGGCATCGCGGCGACGGTCGCCGGACGCTACCCGATCGTGTGGGATCAGGCGCTGACGACGTACGTCAGCCTGGTTGGGCTCGCGGTGGCGGGCGAGGCGCCGCGCCCCGACATCATCTACCGGTTCGGGGTGCTCGAGACACCGGACGTGAACGCCTTCGCCGCGCCCGGCGGCTACGTCTTCATCACCCGCGGTGCGCTCGGCATCATGGAGAGCGAGGCGGAACTCGCGGGGGTGCTGGCGCACGAGATCGGGCACGTCAACCGGCGCCACGTCATCGAGGGGATCCGCAAGGCGGACTTCATGCGCGAGGTGCGCGACCAGGCGGGCCTCAGCGGTTCGACACTGGACCGGGCGGTGGGGGCGGGCTCCAACGTCCTCTTCAGCGGCTACTCCCGGGAGGACGAGGCCGAGGCCGACAGCCTGGGCGTACTGTACGCGGCGAGCGCGGGGTACGACGCGACGGGGCTTCCGACGTTCGTGTCGCACCTCAACAGCCGTGCCGGCCAGGGCCCGCTGACGGAGATCTTCGCCACGCACGAGCGCCCGCAGGGCCGGCTCGAGCGCCTCAATCGCATCATCCAGCGGGAGAGCCTGACCGGCGGCGTGCAGCTCCCCGAGCGCTTCGCGCAGAACGTGCGGGGCCGCACGGCGCCGGCGGCCCAGCCGCAGGCGAAGCCCGCGCAGCCGCCGGCCCGTCCGCCGCTGCCCGCGCAGCCGCCCCAGCCGGCGCCGCAGGTGAAAAAGCCGGGGACCTAAGGGTCCGTCGGCTACCGCCGCACCGTCAGCAGCACCCGACCCAGCACCTTCCCGACGGTCACGACGCCGGCGCTGTCCGTTCCCTCCACGAGCTGCACGGACACCTGCGCCCGGACGCCGGCGCCCTCCACGTCCGTGACGAACAGGTCGTGCCGCAGCCCCAGCACCTGCTGCGGCTGCGGGACGCCGCGCACCCAGACGACCGGCCCGCGCCTTCTGTCGAGGGCGCGCAGGCGCGCCAGCATCGAGTCCAGCGGCGCCACCACCACCGTGTCCCCGGCGTGGAGAACGCGCACCGCAAGCGGCGTCGGCGACCAGACCGCCACGTAGCTCGACTCGGCGGCGCTCCCCGCGCGCTCGCGCAAAGGAATGAGGTAGTCGTATCCCCGGAGCGGGATGGCCGCCGTCTCGGGCATCGCGTAGCTGAAAGGCCTGACGCCCATCAGGCGGCTCGGTCGCTCGTACCGCAGCCCCACGTGCGTGACGACGGTGTCCGCCCACCGGTCCACCTCGTCGCTGTGCACGCGCCCGTTGATGCCGGCCGCGACCACCGCGCGGCGCACGGTCGTGTCGGGGAACCACGGCGCGATGGCGTCGGTCCCGTGCACGGCGACGAGGTAGCGCACCGCGCCCGAGATCTCTGCGCGGTCCGCCGCGCTCACCTCGCGCGCCGCCCGGCGCAGCGTCCCGTCGTCCAGCATCCCGTTGCGCGTCAGCGCCGCGCGCAGCCGCCCCGCCTGGCTCGCCTGCGACATCGCGTAGCCGCCCCAGGGGCCCGCCAAGGTGACGAGAGCGACGACGGCCAGCGACGTCGGGATGACGGCGATGTTCCGCGAGCGCGTCACGCCGTAGTAGACCGCGAGCGCGGCGAGCCAGATCGAGAGCACGATGAGGAAGTAGCGCGGCTCGGTGAGGCCGTACTGGTGCACGCGTTGGTAGAGGGCGAGCCAGAGCATCACGACCGACGGGAGGATCGCGATCCAGAACTGCCGCGTGAAGGTCGCGACCCAGCGCTGCCCGCCGTTCTCGCCCGCCGGGTGGACGAGGAGGAGCGCGAAGATGCCCGTCGCCGCCACGCCCGAGACGAGGTAGCCGATCCAGCCGCTCGGCCATTGCCACGTCACCACGACCTTGCCGAGGTACAGTGTGAGAATCACGAGGTAGGCTGACACCAGCGGCACGAGGATGAACTGCGCGAAGACGCGGATCACCGCCGGGTAGTCGCGCCGCGCCTCGAGGGCTTCGACGTCCTCGGGCACGCCGCCGAGGAAGAACCAGGCGCTGAAGACGAACGCGACCACGGCCCACAGCCGCCCGTATCCGGTCGGCGGCACGTCCACGCCAAAGAGGTTGTCGGCCGCCGCGAGGGCGAGCACCAGGCCGAGCCACAGGGTCGCGGAGAACGCCGCCGTGAGGACGCCCCGCTCGAGGAGGATGCGGCTGAACTGCCAGAAGGCGTTCGGCAGCCCGCGCCGCGCGAACGGCAGGATGACGACGAGGAGGTGGAACGCGACGGCGAGCTGGACGAACCGGCCGAAGAAGATCTGCTCAGACCACCACTCGTAGCCGGTGAAGAACCCCGCGAGCACCAGGATCCCCGCGAGATGGAGCCCCAGCGCAGCGCCGCGCCGGTGCAGCCGCTCGGCGAACATCACGAGGGCCGTGAACAGCGGCATGCCGAGGGCGGCGGTGGCCATCAGCCGCACGTGCGTCCAGTCCGGGCCGACTTCCTCCATTATGAGGATGTTGGCGGCGGCGGCCACTGCTGCCGCGACGATGACGAGCGGGAAGCGGCGCAGCGTGCGCTGAGCATCGGCGACGGCGTCGCCGAGGGAGGGCAGGGCGATGGGCATCGAGATCCCCGGTTGTGGGATGGTGCCCGAACGTGGGGCGCGTTCCGAACTACGTCAAGATTGCCCGGGACGCCCGGTGCATCCGGCCGCCGCCGGCCCCCCCGGTACCGGGTCGATCTCAGGCGCCGGATACTCGCGGCGGCCGAGGAGCTGTTCGTCAGGGACGGGTACGAGAACGTCTCGATGCGGAAGATCGCTGCCCGGATCGAATACTCCCCCACGACGATCTACCGGGTGTTCCGCGACAAGGCGGAGGTGATGGAACACCTCATCGCCGAGGGATACCGCGGCGTGCACGAGCGGTACGAGGCCATCCTCGCCCACCGGCCCGACTCGCCGCTCGAGACCCTCAACCTGATCATCCGCGAGTACGTCGCCTTCGCCATCGCGCACCCGAACCACTACCGGCTGTGGTTCGCGACGAGCGAGCTGCGGGCCGGCGAGGGTGGCCTGGAGATGCGCCACGGGAACACGTCGTACCGCGTGTACCACACGTGGCTCGCGCGGATCGACGAGTGCAAGGCGGCGGGCCTCCTGCCGCGGCGCGACAGGCTCGCGCTCTTCCAGCTGATCTGGGCCGCCGTGCACGGGCTGATCTCGCTGCGCATCCACCACCCGGGTTTCCCCTGGCCGCCGCTCGACCGGCACGTGGACGCGCTGTTGTCGCTCCTCGATCGCGGGCTCCGCGGTGCGCCGCCAGTCGACACTCGAACGGGTGTGCCAGCCTCGCGTCCGCGGCGTCCGCGGCGGCGCATCGGGAGAAATCAATGAAGCGTCTCAGCACTCTCGCCCTGGCGGGCGCGTTCGTCATGCTGGCGTCCGTGGCAACGGCGCAGGATCGCCGCGTCACCACCACCCGGCTCACGGAGAAGGTGTACCTGCTCTCCACCGATCAGGCGAACTACTCCACCAACACGCTCGCCTTCGTCGGCCCCGACGGCGTCCTGCTCGTGGACACGCAGAAGCGCGAGGACGCGCCCGCGCTGAGGGCGGCGGTCGACGGGCTCGGTGGAGGGCCGGTCCGTTACATCATCAACACCCATCGGCACATCGAGCACATCGGCGGCAACGCGCTCTTCGGCGCGGACCCCGTAGTGATCGCCCACGCGCTCCTCCCGGCGAAGCTGCGCAGCAGGAGCTTCCTCTTCGAGGAGTTCCCGCCCGCAACCTTCCCCGACATCACCGTGGCCGACTCGCTGACCCTGTTCTTCAACGGCGAGCGGATCCGGGTCGTGGCGCTCCCCGGCAGCCACGACGACAACGAGCTGATGGTCCATTTCACCGAGTCCAAGGTCGTCCACCTCAGCTCCCTGGTGAACGGCTTCAACTTCCCGTCCGTGGACGAAGACGGCGACGCGCTCCGCTTCCCCGAGCTCGCGGAGCGGGCGATGGCGCTCCTGCCCCGCGACGTCGCCGTCATCTCGGGGCACAGTCCGCGCGGGGAGCACCGCGCCGGGACGTGGAACGATCTCCAGTCCTATCGGGACATGATGGCCCGGTGCATCGAGATCGTCCGGAACGACCTCGCGCAGGGGAAGGACGTGGCCGCGCTCCAGCGGGACAGCGTGCTCCGCCAGTACGCGTCGTATGCCCGGAGCTACGTCAGCGCCAACGACTGGATCGAGACGCTGGCGCACCGCCTGCGGCAGCCACGGGACACGAGTCCGACGGTGTGGGCTCCCCTGCACGAGACGTGGAGGGCGCAGGGCGCCGCGGCCGCGGTGACGCGCTTCTCGGCGCTCCGGCGCGACCACGCCGCCGAGTACCAGTTCGACGAGTACACGTTGCTGGTGATCGGCATCAAGCTGGTCTCGAACGACCACCCGCAGGACGCGGTCGTGTTCCTCGAAGGGAGCCTGCGGGAGTACCCGAATGGGCCGCTGAACTACCGCGCCCACTACGAGTTGGCCTTGGCGCACGGGCGGCTGGGGAACACCGAGGCCGCCAGGCGGGCGTGCCAGAGGGCGCTGGAACTGAACCCCCGCTACGCGCCGGCGACCGCGCTGCTCGCGGAGCTGAACCGGGGATAGGGCCGGCGTTGCCGTGGCGGCGCCGGAGGCCGCGCGATTTCGCCCCTCGGCTGCGACGATTGCGTACCTCGGCCCGCCGAGCGTACCGTTACGATGTGACCGGACTCGGGAAGGAGCCTCGATGCCGGTCACGGCGAAGCTGTCGCAGAAGTTCTATCAGCGCCTCGGCGACGACGTCGCCAACGAGCTAGTGGACTGGTTCAACGCGGTGGACACGACCTACAAGGCCGATCTCCGAGACATCGTCGAGGTCCAGGCACTGCGATTCGACGCCAGGCTGGAGCAGCGCCTGGCGGAGACTCGTGCGGACCTCCGGTCGGAGATCGCCCAGCTCCGGTCGGAGATGCGCGTGGGGTTCGCGCAGCTCCGCTCGGAGCTCCTGAAGTGGATGTTCCTCTTCTGGCTTGGCACCGTTGGGGTGACGCTGGCGAGCATCGTGACTCGTTGACCCGCTGACGTCGTTTCCGACCGGGAGGGCAGCCCCACGAAAGGGCCGCGGACACGCTCTGCGGCCCGCCTTCGTTCGAGGGGTGCGCTAGCCGCGTCGCGCCGCACGACGCCGGAACCTCGGCGGTTGCCTGCCGACCGGCGGCTACCCGCAGTAACCGACCGGGAACCCGACCCTTTCGCTCGTCTATCCTTCGGCGCGACAGCGGGTTGCGGCGCCCATCGCTGCTAGCCGCCGCGGGCGCCGGGCCATACGTTAGCGCATCCTCACATCGGCGGTGGAGCGTTGGACGCCCTGGACCGTCGAAGGCCGCCTTGGCCGACCGCTACGCCATCGAGCGTGAGCTCGGGCAGGGCGGGATGGCGACGGTGTATCTCGCCGAGGATCTGAAGCACCACCGCAAGGTCGCCCTCAAGGTCCTCCGGCCCGAGCTGGCGGGATTTCTGCGCGTGGTGACGCATCCGAGGGTCTTTCACCCGCCCACGCCGCTCGCGCCGGCGCTGGCGTTCACGCACGCGTTCCGGGAACGGGCCAACGCCGTGCTCCTCGCGCCGGGTGCGCGCCATTGGACCATCTTCACCAAGCTGTGTCGGGAGTCGGCTGCGCGCGGCAACCTGGTGCCGGACGCCTGGCTGGCCGCGCTGGCCATCGAGTCCGGCTGCGAGTTCGTGACGACGGACCGCGACTACGCCCGCTTTCCGGGCCTGCGCTGGCGGCATCCGCTCGACGGGGCACAGTCCTGAGCGCGGTCCTGGTAGACCGAGTCCCGTTGTGACGGACGCCGTGCAGCGCCTGTCGGCCGCGCTGGCCGACCGCTACACTATCGAGCGCGAGCTAGGGCAGGGCGGGATGGCCACTCCCGGAGCCCGCCCCCGGGCCGATGCCGGCCGGCCACCGCGTCAACGCTGGTGGTCGCCGGTTCGAGCTGACGAGGCCGGGCTGCGCGTGCTGGCTCAGCGCTTGCGGCCCCGATGGGCTTGCCGAGAGTGCCAGCCGCGGCCGGGCATCCTAGTTGACGCCGCAGAAGCTCGCGCGATAGATGGCGTTGATGTCCCACATCTCAAAACGGTAGAGGAAGAAGGGAAAGGGGCCCATAGATCCTCTGACCTCACCCGCTCGCGCCAGCGCGAGACTCTGCTCGGGGGTCAGGAGCGCGGTCACCACGAGCGGGACCCCACGGACGTTGGCGCCCACCGCGTAGTCGACCCGCGGCTCCAGGATCTCCATCTGCGTGGAGCCTTCGACCTGGAGGACCAGCTGCACCTGCTCCGGCGCCCGGTAGATCGAGTCGACAAAGCGGAGGGACAGCTCGATCCGAGCGGAATCGGCTGGTCGCAGCTGGCCGGGAAGCTCGATGCCGGCTTCGGTCCCGACGAGCTGGCTGGAGGTGCTCACCTCCCACGACGCCGTGCGAAGGCGCGTCCGGATAGCGGTGGTGTCTCGCGTCGGTGAGTAGCTGACGCGGACACTCACCTGGTGCGAGCGCCAAAGGGAGCCGAAGAGGCTGTCGGCTCGCGCACACCGGCGGACGGACATCACTCGCCACTGACCCGCGTCGCGTGCCTGGGCCTGAACGCTGGGGGCTATGACGGCCTGCAGCCCCAGGAGTGGGACGGTGAGTGCGGCGAGCAGGGATACCGGCCTCATAGCAGACCTCCTATCGCTCGAGGGAATGCGCCTCAGCGGCGGGCGACCCGCCCGCCAACCAACACCCGACCTGTCACGTCTATCTGCGTCGGTGGTAGGGCATCGCTTGGCGGCAAGCCGTCAGGGCCATCGGCGTTCATCTGCTGAGACCCTTGCGCTGCCCCATACTGCGGCGCCGTCAGCGCAGCGTCAAGCGAACGTCAACAGCGAACGTCAAACGCCTGTCAAGTGCCAATGCGGGCTTCTTGCTGCGGATTCTCCGGTCCGGCGACGTAACGGCGGCCGGCGCGAAGGATCTGTTCGGCTACATCGACCTGGGCCTCAATCCCGAGGTCCGGCTGCCACTCAACACCGGACGCGTCGTGTGGATGGCTGCCGGTGCGGTGACGGCCGCGTTCGGCGAGAATCAATACGTCGGAGGCACGAACGTCGGCGACTTCGCACTGGCAGGGGCGATTGCCGGAGCGACGGTGTCGGTTGATGGAAGGGCGATCGTGGAGAACGGCGTGCTCAAGTAGATCGTCCCGCAGGGGCCAGTCTACCCGCCGGGGGCCGCTCGGAACCAGAGCAGCCCCCGCTGCTCTTCCTCGCTCCACCGCCTTGACAGCTATACTGCCATCGCTATATTGCTAACAGTATGAAGACGACATTCGATATTCCCGACTCGCTCCTGAACGAGGCGCGTCGCGCGGCTGCCAAGCGCGGGACGACCCTGCGCTCACTCGTCGAGGAGGGTTTGCGCCGGGTGCTGGGGGAGCGCCACGGGCCCCAGGGCTTTCGCCTTCGCAAGGTGACGTTCGCCGGCGCGGGCCTGCGTGACGACCTGGCGGGCGCGGGTTGGGACGAGGTTCGCCGCAGGGCCTACGAGGGACGCGGCGGGTGATCGCGCTCGACACGAACATCCTGGTGTACGCCCACCGGGAGGATTCGCCGTGGCACGAGGCCGCGAGCACGCATGTCGCCGAGCTGGCCGAGGGGCGGGCGGCGTGGGCGATCCCGTGGCCTTGCCTGCACGAGTTCCTCGCCATCGTCACCCATCCCCGCATCTACCAGCCGTCCACACCGCTCCCCGTGGCCTTGGACCAGGTGGGGGCGTGGCTCGAGTCGCCGAGTGTGGTGCTGCTGGCCGAGTCGACGGGGTACTGGAACATCCTCGGCGCAACCCTCACGGCCGGCCAGGTGACCGGACCGCAAGTCCACGACGCACGCGTGGCGGCCCTGTGCCGCCATCACGGAGTGCGAGAGCTGTGGAGCGCGGACCGGGACTTAAGTCGCTTCCCCGAGTTGAGTGTCCGGAATCCGCTGGTCGGCTGACGGACAGGGGGCCGCAGCACTCGCCGCGGCCCCCGTCTCCCGTAGCCTCTTACCTCTTACCGCCTCACACATCGAGGTTCTTCACATACTTCGCATGCTCCTCGATGAACTTCCGCCGCGGCTCCACTTCGTCGCCCATCAACGTTTCGAAGAGTTCCGAAGCCTCGCGCGCCGACTCCATCTCGACCTTCAGAATGGTGCGGGTGCTGGGATCCATCGTCGTCTTCCAGAGCTGGTCAGGATTCATCTCGCCGAGACCCTTGTAGCGCTGGATGCCGACGTTCCCGCGACCCGAATCACCACCCCCCAGCCGCTTGACGTATTCCTCCCGCTCCGCCTCGTCGTACGCGTAGTACTCCTCTTTCCCCTTCGCCACGCGGAACAGCGGCGGCTGGGCGATGTAGATGTACCCCGCCTCGATCAGCGACTGCATCTCCTTGTAGAAGAACGTCAGCAGGAGCGTCCGGATGTGCGCGCCGTCCACGTCCGCGTCGGTCATGATGATGATCTTGTGGTAGCGCGCGTCGTCCAGCTTGAAGTCCTCCCCCACGCCCGTGCCGAGGCAGGTGATGATCGTCCGGATCTCCTCGTTCGAGAGGATCTTGTCGATCCGCGCCTTCTGCACGTTGAGGATCTTGCCGCGCAGCGGCAGGATGGCCTGGAATGACCGGTCGCGGCCCTGCTTCGCCGAGCCGCCGGCCGAGTCGCCCTCGACGAGGTAGACCTCGCACAGCGCCGGGTCCTGGAGCGAGCAGTCGGCGAGCTTGCCGGGCAGGAGGCCGCCCTCGAGCGCCGACTTCCGGCGCACCAACTCGCGCGCCTTCCGCGCCGCCTCCCTCGCCAGCGCCGCCGAGCACGCCTTGTCCACCGTGGCGCGCGCCACCGACGGGTGCTCCTCGAGGTACTGGCCGAGGAACTCGTTGACCACGCTCTTGACGATGCCTTCCACCTCGCTGTTGCCGAGCTTCGTCTTGGTCTGCCCCTCGAACTGCGGCTCGCGCAGCTTGATGGAGAGCACGCAGGTCAGCCCCTCGCGCACGTCGTCGCCGGAGAGGGTGAAGTCCGCCTTCTTGAGGGCGCCGCTCTTCTTCGCGTACTCGTTGATGGTCCGCGTGAGCGCCGACTTGAAGCCCGTGAGGTGGGTGCCACCCTCGTGAGTGTTGATGTTGTTGACGAAGGTGAGCGTGTTCTCGGCGTAGCCCGCGTCGTACTGCAGGGCCAGCTGGAAGTCCACGTCGTCGCGCACCGTCTCGATCATGATCGGCTTGGGGTGCAGCGGCTTCCGGTTCTGGTTCAGCCACTCCACGAACTGCACCAGCCCGCCCTTGTAGCAGAACGTCTCCTCGCGCGGCGCGTCGAGGCGCTCGTCCTGGAGGACGATCGTGAGGCCCTTGTTGAGGAACGCCAACTCCCGCAGGCGGCCGGCGAGGATGTCGTAGTCGAAGCGCGTCTCGGTGAAGATCGAGGTGTCGGGCTTGAAGCGGACGATCGTGCCCGTGCCCTTCACCTTGCCGGTCACCGACAGCTTCTTCGTCGTCTCCCCGCGCGCGAACGTCATGTGGTGCCGCTCGCCGTCGCGGTCCACCGCGATCCACAGCCGCTCGGATAGCGCGTTCACCACGGAGATGCCGACGCCGTGCAGGCCGCCCGACACCTTGTACGTCGAGCGATCGAACTTGCCGCCGGCGTGCAGGACGGTGAGCGCGAGCTCCACACCCGGGATCTTCTCCGTGGGGTGGATGTCCACCGGGATGCCGCGACCGTTGTCCTTGACCGTGATGCTGTCGTCGGGGTGGACGTTCACTTCGATCCGGTCGCAGAAGCCGGCGAGCGCCTCGTCCACCGAGTTGTCCACGACCTCGTAGAGGAGATGGTGCAGGCCCCGCGACGCCGTCGAGCCGATGTACATCGCCGGCCGCCGGCGCACCGCCTCGAGGCCCTTCAGGACCTGGATCTGTTCCGCGTCGTAGCCGGTCACCTTGTCGGTTCTGGTCATATCCTTCCCAGTGGTCAATGCCGTCAGCCGTCAGCGGTCAGCCGTCAGCAAGGCGCCGCCGTTCTCTGATGGCTGACGGCTGACGGCTGATGGCTGCGGCTCGGGCCGTTACGAGCCGCAATTGCACCGGCGTCACTTCGAGGTTCACGAACCGCGGCTCCTCGAGCGGCGCCACGGTCTGCGCCGGCCGTGTGCGCAGGTGCCAGCGGCGCCGCAGGTCCAGGAACCGCCGCCAGAGCCGCCGGCGCCCGGCCGCCGCGCGCGCCGTGAGCTGCGGCCACGGGCCGCCCGTGCCCTTTTCGGCGAGCACCGCCAGCAGCACGTCGTGGTCCCGCAGGTCGCCGAGGCAGTCCTGCAGCTCGTGGGCGAGAGTGCGCTCGGCGTCGTACGCGACCCCGCACGCCTCGCCGTGGAAGTCCAGCGTGTACCGCAGCCACTTCACCGCGATGCGGAGGTCGTGCAGCGCCTCGGCCGAGGGCCGCGCCTCCCGCATCGCCTCGTGGCCACTCACGCGCTGGGCAGAGAAGTCCACGGCGTCGGCCATGAACCGCGCCGCCCCCGCGTCCACCTGCCCGGCGAACGCCGGCTTCTTGACCCACACGTCGAGGGCCTTGCCCAGCCGGCGCGTCCGCCCGCGCCGGAGTCCGCGGCGCAGGCGCCGGTAGGCCCGCGCCCGCTGCTTCGCCAGGTCCGCGAGCAGGCCGCCGACCCGGGCCGCCTCCGCGCCGACCACGCGCGGGAGGTACTGCTCCCCGATCAGCTTGACCCGCACGTCGAGGTCCCGCACCCGGCCGAGCTGGCGCGCCAGCCAGCGCAGGCGCCGGCGCCGCGCCGGCTTCGGCATCACCGCGATGCCGCGGAAGACGGCGAGGGCCGCGCGCAGGCGGCGCGTCGCCACGCGCATGTCGTGGACCGGATTGGGCGTGCCCTCGCGCACGACCCGGCGCTCCTGCCGGCGCAGCGCACGCACCTGCCGCGCGATGGCCTCGCGCGCGGCGTCGCGCACGGTGGCTGCGGGCGGCACCGCGATGCGGTCAGCGGGCAACCGTCGGCCGTCAGCCGTCAGCCGTCGGCCATGAGCCCTCAGTCGTCGGCCGTGAGCCGTCAGGGTGCGCCGCGCGGCCTTCACGCGCGCTCCTCCCCCACCAGCCACCGGATCTTCCGGATCTTCCCGTCCTTCCGCTCGCGGTTCACTAGCTCCAGGATGTCGGGCGCCATCAGCGACAGCTCCTGCCGCCACGCGCTCGAGGGCACGCGCACGAACAGCGTGCCGTCCTGCGTCACCGAGTCCGCCACCGCCGCTCTCGCGATCTTGGGCCCCACGAGTCCCGCCCACTCCTCCACGACGGACGCCTGGCCGACCCGCTTGGCGAGCCCGGCGGAGCGCAGGTAGCCCTGCAGCACCTCCGCGACGCGCATCGGCTTCGTCGGCTTGATGGTCCGCCTGCGATACGTCACGCGTTCTCCCTCCCACCCGGAACTTCGGCCGTCAGCCGTCAGCGGTCAGCCGTCAGCCATCACGCAGTACCCCGTTCTCGATCCTCCACTTGGGCAGCGACCGCACCGCCGCCGGCATCTCGCCGTCCCGCGGCACGGTGGCGAACACCTGGCTCCCCGCGCGCTCGAGATCCGTCACGAGGTCACCGAGCCGCGCGCTCCGCTCCGCGTCCAGCTCCGCGAAGGCGTCGTCCAGGCAAACGGCGGGCGGTTCGCCGCGGGCCTCGGCGAGCGCCGCGGCCTCCACGAGTCGCAGCGCGATCGCCGCGGTGCGCTGCTGCCCAGCCGAACCGAACGCGCGCAGGTCGCGCCCCTCGAGCGTGAGCCGCAGGTCGTCGCGGTGCGGGCCCACGCCTGTCCTGCCGGTGGCGAGATCCCGCTCCCGCGAGCGCCCCAGGGCGGACTCCAACTCCGCCGCGTCGTCCGGGCCGCCGGCCTCGAACGACAGGCCGGGCGTCTTTCCTTCGCCCATCGCGAGACAGAAGTCGCGGTACGGGCCGGCCCACGCCTCTGCCCACGCGCGTCGCGCCGCGGCCACGCGCGAACCCGTCCGCGCCATCAGCGTCTCCCAGGCCTGCACCTCCGCCGGCGTGGCGCGGCTCCGCTGGCGCAGGGCCCGCGCGTACTGCGCGAGGGCCTCGACGTAGCCGGGCACCGTGAGCGCCAGCAGGACGTCCAAGTACCGCCGCCGCTCACGCGGGGCCCCCGCGACGAGCTCCGCGTCGAACGGGCTCAGCACCACCCCGCGCACGTGGCCGATCGCCTCGGCCAGCCGCCCCGCCACCAGCCCGTTCACCGTGACGCGCTTGGCCCGTGTCCGCGCGTCGTAGCCGGCGGCGACCGTCCGCGTGTCCGCCCGTCCACCCGTCCCCCCGTCCGCCACCTCCGCCTCGACCCGGAACCCGTCCGCCCCGAACCGCGCCAGGTCGCGTTCCCGCGCGCCGCGGAACGAGCGGAACACCTCAAGGTAGAGCAGCGCCTCGAGGAAGCTCGTCTTGCCGTGCCCGTTCGGGCCCACCAGCACGAGGCCCTGCTCGGGCAACGGGATCTCGCCGTCCGCGAGGTTGCGGAACGACTGGACGGCGAGCCGGACGACGCGGGCTATCGCACCCTCACTGCCACACTCGGCGTGACGGTTTCGTGGTCGAGGATGGCCGCCGCGGGGGGCTCACGGCCCGGTCCGGGCGGCGCGTCCGACGGGGCTGGATCCGGGCCGTGGCAGGCGCCGGTCAGCACGTCGCCGCAACCATCAAATATAGCGCGAAAACGCTAGCGGAGGGTGCCGCCGACCGCCGCGAAGACGGTGTCGGCGGCGGCGAAACCGATGTAGCTGACCACCCGGACGACCACCTGGATCCCGGTGCCCGTGGACATCCCCGCGGGCACCTGCCAGATCAGCGGCATCGTGGTCTCGAAGGGCTCGGACGAGAAGAACGTCGAGTCGCCGATGAGCCGCTCGTCGGCGCTGTGGATGGAGACGACGATGGAGTCGAGCCCGTTCTCGTCGTAGGCGTAGATGGACCCGAGGATCGAGCCGGGGCTCGCGATCGTGTGGTCCGCCTCCAGCGTCACTTCCACTGTCGGCGGCCCCGGCCGGGAGCGCGGGTCGGTGCAGCCGGCGCCGAGGGCGATCATGCCCGCCAGTGCGCAGGAGAGGCGTGCGCCCACTGCTCGCCGCCTACTTCCCTTCGAAATGCGCGGTCCGCTTCTCGAGGAACGCGTTCAGCCCCTCTTTCACATCGCGCGTGCTCGCCACCAGCCCGAAGGCGTTGGCCTCGAGTTGCAGGCCCTCGGCGAGCGTCATCTCGAGCCCCTGGTGCACCGCCTCGATCGTGAGCGCGACGGCGACCGGCCCGTTCGCGAGGATCTGGCGCATCAGCTTCTCCGCCTCTGCCATCAGCTGGTCCTGCGGCACGACCTTCGTCACGAGGCCGATGCGCAGCGCCTCCTGCGCGTCGATCGTCTCGCCGGTGAGGAGGAGGTGTAGCGCGCGCCCTTTGCCGACGATGCGCGGCAGCCGCTGCGTGCCGCCGTAGCCCGGTGTGATACCGAGCTTGACCTCGGGCTGGCCGAACCTGGCCGCCTCGCTCGCGATGCGGATGTGGCATGCCATCGCCAGTTCGCACCCGCCGCCCAGCGCGAACCCGTTCACGGCTGCGAGGACCGGCTTGCCCACCGTCTCGATCGCCGTGAGGACGGCCTGGCCGTTCAGCGCACGCTCACGGCCGTCCAGTACGCCCTGCTTGGCGAGGTCGCCGATGTCGGCGCCGGCCACGAACGCCTTGGGTCCGGCTCCGGTGAGGATCACGCCCTTGACCGTCGCGTCGGACTTGAGCGCGAGGACGGCCTGCCGCAGATCGGCCACCACCTGATCGTTGAGCGCGTTGAGCTTGTCGGGACGGTTGACGGTGACGAATGCGACGCCGTCCTTCACGTCCACGAGGAGGGTCTGATAGGTCATAGCGGTGAAAGTAGCGGGGCAGTAGGTTGGCCGCTATGCACGTCGAAGCCCTTGGCTGGAGCGCGTCGGGGACCCTGCGGATACTCGACCAGACTCGCCTTCCCGGCGAGGAGCGCTGGCTCGAGATCGACCGGCTGGCCGCGCTCGTGGAGGCCATCCGGAGCCTCCGGGTGCGCGGCGCGCCTGCCATCGGCATCGCCGCGGCGATGGGGCTGGTCGCGGTCTTGCGCTCGCGCGGCGCTGCGAGCGATCCGGGCGCCGAGCCCGACCGGGCCGCGGGCTCCGGCGCACCGGCCCGCGAGCGCTTCCTCTCCCTCGTGGACGAGACGGCCGCGGCCCTCGCCGATGCGCGGCCCACCGCCGTCAACCTCCGCTGGGCGATGGACCGGATGCGCCGCCGGGCGCGCCGGGCGCAGGGCGGCCCGGAGGCGGTACTGACGGCGCTGCGCGGGGAAGCGCAGGCCATCTGGGACGAGGACCGCGCGACGTGCAGCGCAATCGCCGGGCACGGACAGGCGCTGATGCGGCCGGGCATCCGCGTGCTGACGCACTGCAACACGGGGGCGCTGGCGACGGGCGGGATCGGCACCGCCCTCGGCATCGTGCACCTGGCCGCCGAGCGCGGGCTCGGGCCGCACGTGTGGGTGGACGAGACGCGGCCGCTGTGGCAGGGTGCTCGCCTCACGGCGTGGGAGCTGTCGCGCTCCGGCATCGGCCACACGGTGCTCCCCGACTCGGCGGCCGCGACGCTGATGGCCGAGCGGAAGGTGGACATCGTACTCGTCGGGGCCGACCGTATCGCGCGCAATGGCGACGTGGCGAACAAGGTGGGCACCTACGCGCTGGCGGTCCTGGCGAGGCATCACGAGGTCCCGTTCTATTCAGTGGCCCCCACATCATCGTTCGACCCGGCCTGCCCCACTGGCGCGGAGATCCGCATCGAGTACCGTGCGGCGGCCGAGGTCACGGCCCCGTTCGGCGTCCCCGTGGCGCCGGCGGGCAGTCCCGCGTTCAATCCGGCGTTCGACGTCACGCCGGCCGCGCTGGTGACGGGCTACGTCACGGAGCGCGGCATGGTCCACCCACCCTTCGAGGAGTAGAGATGCGCGCCGTTCGCTACTACGGACCCAAGCAGCCGCTCCGCCTGGAAGAGGTACCGCGCCCGGATCCGGGACCGGGCGAGGTGCTGGTTCGCGTGGCGGCAGCGGGCGTCTGCCACACGGAGCTGCACTTCCTGAGCGGGCTCCTCAACCTCGGCATCGCCCCGCTCACCCTCGGCCACGAGGTCGTGGGCCGCGTGGAGCGCGTGGGTCCGGGAGTGAATGCGCCGCGCGCGGGCGACCGGGTGATCGTCTACTACTACGTGGGTTGCGGGCGGTGCGCGCACTGCCTCGTCGGTGACGAGAACCTGTGCGACGCCATCCAGGCCGAGTACGGCTTCGTGACCGACGGCGGCTTCGCCGACTACGTGAAGGTGCCGGCGCGGAACGCCGTGCCCTTGCCGGATCACCTGTCCGACGAGGTGGCGGCGCCGATCGGTTGCGGCGTGACGACGGCCGTACACGCGTCGAGCCTGGCGCGGCTCGCGATGGGCGACGTGGCCCTGGTGTACGGCGTCGGTGCGGTCTCCTACGGGCTGATCCAGCTGGCGAAGCTGGCCGGCGCTGAGGTCATCGCCGTCTCACGCACGCCGGCCAAGCTCGAGAAGGCGAAGGCCCTCGGCGCGGCGCACGTCATCAACGCGACGGAAGGGAAGGTCGCCGAGCGGGTGCGTGAGATCACGCACGGCGCCGGCGCCGACGTCATCTACGAGCTGGTCGCCACGAAGGAGACGATGGCCGACTGCACGCAGGCCATCGCCAAGCGCGGGCGGCTGGTCTTCATCGGCTATTCCGAGGACAGCTACACCGTGCACCCCATCCAGCTCGTGATCACCGAGGCAAGCGTGATGGGATCCGTGGGGAACACGCTGGACGAGCTGGTGCGCGCCGTGGACCTGGTGGCGCGCGGGAAGGTGCAGACGGTGGTGGACCGGGTCTTGCCCCTCGGCGATTTCCAGAAGGGGATCGATGCGCTGTCGAAGGGAGAGTTGATAGGGAGGGTCGTCCTGAAACCTTGATTTCCGGCAGCGCGCAGTGGGCGGCGCCAAGTGGACGCGCGGACGCGAAGTGTACCACTTGGCGTCCGCGCGTCTGCGCACTACTTGTCACTATCCGCTGCCCACTGCGAGTGAGCAGTTGCCAGGCGCGACTCTACCAGCTGATGCCCCCCGCCACCACCAGGCGTGTCTCGACATTCCCCTTCAGGACGCGCTGCATCGGGTCCTCGATCGTCACGAGCGTGAAGCGCCCGCCGACGTCGATGAAGAGCCCGCTGAACGGCAGGAGCCTCACGCCGAACTCGACGCCGGGCTGGATGGCGTTCAGTGTGCGGCGGATCGGGTTCGGGCCGGGCCAGATGGGATACGGTGGCATCGTGCCCGGGGGCAGGATCACCGAGTCGGAGGACTCCAGAGGCACCGGGTCATCAGGTCCGTACCTGTAGTAGTAGATGCCCTGCTCGTCCCAAGCGCGCCAGTGGTAGCCGACGAACTCCCCGACGTAGACCATCATCCGGCTCGGCCCGTTCCGGAACGCGAGCACGGATGGGTAGTACCGGATGGCGAGGTCCAGCGCCCAGGCGCGATAGCGCGGCGGGGTATTCCAGTACGGGTACCAGCACGAGGACATCTCGGGGGCGCAGTAGTACGGGTCGTACAGCGTCCGATTCAGCGGGTACAGGTAGTACTCCCGGTCCACCGTGTGGGAGTAGGAGCCGGAGAGCCCCACCGTGAACCGCTGGAAGGCCAACGCCTCGAGGCTGCCGCGGAATCGGTCCTTGGCCAGTGCCGCGACGTCGAACGACACGCTCCGCGTGGTGGGGACGGCCGGTGTGCGCGCGGGCTCCTGGGCCCGGAGGGCGGGGGCGGCCAACAACAGGACCGGGATGAGCGCGAGCGACAGACGAGCCGGACGCGTCAGATGCATGGGCGTCTCCTTGGGACCGACAGCCGGGACGGATACCGCGCTTCGTATCCTGCAAGACCCTCGTCAGCCCCATCGCGTCACTTGTCAGACGTCAGCCGTCAGCCGTCAGCCGTTCCCCATCACCTCCCCGCCAGCTCGCGCACGGTGGCGCAGACTGCCGCCGTCGCCTCGCCGAGGAACGCGTAGTCCAGCGTGTCCGGCGTATCGCTCGCGCGGTGGTAGTGCGGGTTCCGCAGGTCCGCGGTGTCGGTGACCATCAGCGCCGGGTAGCCCGCGTCCCAGAAGCGGGCGTTGTCGGAACGCCGTGTGTCCGGCACCAGCCAGCCCTTGAGCGGCACCGTCAGCGTCTGCACCGGGACGATGCCCTCCGCGGCCCGCGCGAATGCGGCGAGCAGCTCCCCGGAGCCCCCATCGCCCACCGCGGCCAGGAAGTCCCCCACCTTCGGGATCTTCTTCACGATCTGCACGGCGGCCGGCACCACCTGTGTCGGTCCAGTGAACCCCAGCATCTCCAGCACGAGCGCTCCCGCCAGCTCCTGGCCGCGCGAGCGCAGCCAGCGGGCGTACTCGCGGCTCCCGATGCGGAAGCTGCCGAGGTAGTCCTGGATCTCCTCGAGGTTGAAGCCGACGAACTGCACCGTCGCCGCCAGGCGTTCGCGGCGCAGCAGCCGGGCCACCTCGAGCATCGCCGCGACGCCGCTGGCGTTGTCGTCGGCACCGGGCGAGCCGGCCACCGAATCGAAGTGCGCGCCGACCACGACCCACGGCCGGGCGGGGTCGCTCCCGTCCAGTGTGCCGAGGACGTTGTGGTACTCGCCGCCACGCCAGGCGAAGAGCTGGCGCTCGACGCGCAGTCCCGCCGCGCCGAGCTCCCGGGCGATGTGGTCCTCGGCGGCGCGGAGGGCCTCCGGACTCGCGCGCGGATGCCGCGGCAGGGCGAGCCGGCGCACGTCGGCCCCGAGGCGGCCGAGGTCTGGCATCTCGTGGAGGCTGTCCGTATCCTTGAAGTTCATTCGAGGATCACCTCTTGGAGGATCCGATGAGGCGTCGCGTGCTCCTGGTCGCGCTCCTGGCGCTGGGCTGCAGCAAGGCGGGCAACGAGCAGCAAGCCGCGAACTCCGGCGGGGCGCAGGACAGCACCCGCAACGTGATGGAGCAGCGGGTCCTGCGGGCCGCGATGCTGTCGCTGCCGTCGGCCGGTGTCGTGCCAGAGAGCCTCCCCGATCCGACGTCGCCGGGCGCGCGAGTCCTCGTCCAGTATTGCACGCAGTGCCACGCTTTGCCATCGCCCACGGCGCACGGGGCGCAGGACTGGCCGTTCGTCGCCCGGCAGATGTGGCTCTTCATCGACGAGATGAGGGGTGAGCTCGGGATGCAGAGCCCCTCCACGGCGGAACGCGCCCGGTTGCTGGCCTACCTCCAGGCCAACGCGCTCCAGGTGGCGGCGTCGCTGCCGGCCGGCGCCGGCAAGGCGACGTTCGAGGCCACCTGCTCGCGTTGCCACGTGCTCCCCGATCCGCGCCGCCACTCGCCCGTGGACTGGCCGAACGTCGTGATGCGGATGGAGCGCAACATGGAGCGGTTCCGGCTCTCGGGCGTCGGCCGCCAGATGGCGGAGTCCATCGTGACCTACCTGCAGATGGCGTCGGCGAGGCGGTAGCGCGTTGCGCGCCGTCCTCGCCCTGGACCAAGGCACCACGGGCAGCACCGCCCTCGTCGTCGACGAGGGCGGTGGCGTTCTGGGACGCGGCTACCGCGAGCTGACCCAGCACTACCCCCTCTCCGGCTGGGTGGAGCACGACCCCGAGGAGATCTGGTCCACCACGCTGGCCGCCGCTCGCGAGGCGATCGCCACCGCCAAAGTCGCGCCCGCGGGGCTCGCCGCCATAGGCATCACCAACCAGCGCGAGACGACCATCCTCTGGGACCGGAAGACCGGGGCGCCGCTGCACAACGCCATCGTGTGGCAGGACCGGCGCACGAGCGCGCGCTGCCGGGAGCTCGACGTCACGCTGATCAGGGAGCGCACGGGGCTCGTCCCCGACCCGTACTTCTCGGCCACCAAGCTCGAGTGGCTGCTGCGCAGGACGGGCGCTGCGGCGGCGACCGGCTCGGGCGCCGCCGGCGCCGCGTTCGGCACGGTGGACACGTGGCTGGTGCACAAGCTCACGCTCGGCCGCGCACACGTGACCGACCCGACCAACGCCTCGCGCACGATGCTCTACGACATCGAAGCGGCCGCGTGGGACGAGACGCTGCTCGAGTGCTTCTCGGTGCCGCGCGAAGTCCTGCCCGAGGTGCGGCCGTCCTCGGGCGTCTTCGGTGTCGCGGACAAGCAGTGGTTCGGCCGGGAGATCCCGATCGCCGGCATCGCGGGCGACCAGCAGGCCGCGCTCTTCGGCCAGGGGTGCTACGCGCCGGGCATGGCCAAGAACACCTACGGCACGGGCGCATTCCTCCTGCTCAACACCGGCGCCCGGCGCGCGCACTCGGCGCGCGGGCTCCTCACGACTCTCGCCTGTGACGCGGAAGGCCGCGCTGTCTTCGCGCTCGAGGGCTCCGTGTTCATCGCGGGGGCGGCGCTGCAGTGGCTGCGCGACGGGCTTCGCGTGATCGCGGCCGCGCCGGAGACCGAGGCGCTGGCGCGCAGTGTCCCCGACACCGGCGGCGTCGTGTTCGTGCCGGCGTTCGTCGGCCTCGGCGCCCCGCACTGGGAGGCCGAGGCTCGCGGCACCATCGTGGGGCTCAGCCGCGGCACGACCACGGCGCACCTGGCGCGCGCGGCCCTGGAGGCGATGGCGTTCTCGACCAAGGAAGTGCTGGAGGCGATGCTGGCGGACAGCGGCCTGCCGCTCGCCGACCTCCGCGTGGACGGCGGCGCCTCGGCGAACGACTGGCTGATGCAGTTCCAGGCGGATGTCCTCGGGGTGCCGGTCCGCCGGCCCGACGTGGTGGACTCGACCGCGATGGGCGCGGCCGGCCTGGCGGGCCTCGCCACGGGCGTCTGGCGCTCGACCGAGGAGTTCATCGCGGCGCGCCGGTACCAGACGTTCGAGCCGGGGAGGATGCCGTTGGTGGCCTGGCGGGAGTGGCATCGGGCGGTCAGGACAGCGCTCTTTTGGGCGAGGGAGGGACGGGTGGGGGGGTGATGGCGAGCCAAACCGTCCCATTTGTGGCCGGAACCCCGCAACCCGACCCCGGTATTACTTTTGCGAAGTGTTTCGCTCGGGTATATTCGCGGCACCAACCAGGCAGACGAGTGAGCTCATGAAGGCAGGCACGAAGTTCATCATCGGCGGCGTTCTCGTTCTTGCTACGGTCGGCTATCTGATGGCCACCGGGATCAAGGAGACCGGCGTCTACTACCTGACGCCATCGGAACTGGCTACGCGGGTCGAGGCGGACCGCTCGTTCTACGACGTGGGCGTGAAGATGGGTGCCCGCGTGGTGACGGGTTCCATCACGCGCGACGTAGCGACGCAGACGATCAGGTTCCGGGCGACGGACGGCCAGCACACGTGGCCGGTGGTATACCGCGGGCTCGCGCCCGACACGTTCACCGACGAGGTGGACGTCGTCTTGGAGGGCCGGCTGCAGTCCGACGGGGTCTTCCACGCCACCACGCTGCTGGCGAAGTGCGGCTCGCGGTACGAAGCCGTTCCCGCCCGCACCGGAACTGAGGCATCCTCCTCTTGATGACCGATATCGGCAACATCGCGCTGTGGATCGCGCTCCTCATCGGCTTGTGGGGGAGCGCGGTCGCTTTTGCGGCGGGCCGGAGCCGCCGCGCCGATCTGGCCCTGAGCGCCGAGCGCTCGATGTTCGCGGTGTGGGGCCTGCTGGCCCTCGCATCCGCGGCGCTGATGAAGGCACTGCTCGCGCACGACTTCTCCATCGAGTACGTCGCCGCATACACGAGCCGCAACCTGCCGGTCTTCTACACGTGGTCGGCGTTCTACGCGGGGCAGAAGGGGTCGCTGCTATTCTGGGCCATCGTGCTCGCGACGTTCTCCGCGGCGGCGGTGCTGATGAACCGCGGCAGGTACCGCGAGCTGATGCCGTACGTCACGGCGGTGCTGCTCGTCATCATCACGTTCTTCGTCGCGGTGATGGTGTTCGCGTCGAACCCCTTCGAGAAGCTCGGCTTCCTCCCGCAGGACGGGCGCGGGCTCAACCCGCAGCTCCAGAACCCCGGGATGGTCATCCACCCGCCGATGCTGTACCTGGGCTACATCAGCATCGCGGTGCCGTTCGCCTTCGCCGTCGCGGCGCTGGTCTCCGGCAAGCTCGACACCGGCTGGCTCCAGGCCATCCGCCGCTGGACGATCATGAGCTGGCTCTTCCTCTCGGTCGGGGTCGTGCTGGGGATGTGGTGGGCCTACGTGGAGCTGGGCTGGGGCGGCTACTGGGCGTGGGACCCGGTGGAGAACGCCTCGCTGATGCCGTGGCTCACGATGACCGCGTTCCTCCACTCGGTGATGATCCAGGAGAAACGCGGGATGCTGAAGAAGTGGAACCTGGGCCTGATCATCGGCTCGTTCCTCCTCTCCATCTTCGGCACCTTCATCACGCGGAGCGGCGTCATCTCGAGCGTGCACAGCTTCGCTCAGTCCAACGTCGGCTGGTTCTTCCTCGGCTTCCTCGTGCTGGCCGGCGTGGCGTCGTTCGCCCTGCTCGCCTACCGGTGGCCGGTGCTCGCCGCGGAGGCCCGGCTCGAGTCGATGGTGAGCCGCGAGGCGGCGTTCCTGTTCAACAACCTCATCTTCCTCGTGATCACCTTCTCGGTCTTCTGGGGGACGCTCTTCCCGGTCCTCTCGGAGGCGGTGCGGGGCACGAAGGTCACGGTGGGGCCGCCGTTCTTCAACCAGGTCAACATCCCGCTCGGGCTGCTGCTCCTGTTCCTCACCGGCGTCGGGCCGCTGATCGCGTGGCGCCAGGCCAGCACGGCGAACCTGCGGCGCCAGTTCCTGTGGCCGGTGGCCGGCATGCTCGTCACGGGCGCGCTGCTCGCCGTGCTCCGGATGAGCGACGTGTGGGCGATCGCGGCGTTCGCGCTTGCGGTATTCGTGACCGTGACGGTCGCGCAGGAGTTCGTGCGCGGCACGCTCGCGCGGCACCGCCAGTACGGCGAGGGGTGGCTGCTCGCGGTGGTGCGGCTCGTCGGCCGCAATCGCCGGCGGTACGGCGGCTACGTCGTGCACCTCGGCATGGTGATGCTGTTCGTGGGTTTCGCGGGGATGGCGTTCAAGAGCGACACCGAAGTGACGCTGAAGCCCGGCCAGACCACCGAGGTCCGTTCGCCGTACGGGCACGTCTACCGGTTCACGCACCAGGGGATATCGCAGTACGAGCAGCTCAACCGCTTCGTCTCGGCGGCCAGCCTCGACGTGTACCGGGACGGCAAGTACATCGGCGTGATGAAGAGCGAGAAGCGCCAGCACATGGACTCGATGGGGCAGCCGACCTTCGAGCCGTCCACCGAAGTGGCGATCCGCAGCGACGTCCGCGAGGACCTCTACATCATCTTCGCCGGCTCGGTGCAGGGGACGGAGGAGGCGGTGTACCGCATCACCATCAACCCGCTGGTGTGGTGGGTGTGGTACGGCGGGATGGTCCTGGCCCTGGGCGGGCTCATCTCGATGTGGCCGACGGGCCGGGCGCCGACCCCGGTGAAGCGTCGTGCCGACCAGGCGGGTTATGTGGCGCGTGTCGAAGCGTAGCGCCCTCGCGGCGCTCGCCGCGATCGTCGCGCTGACGGCGCCCGCTGCGGCGCAGGCGCCGCCAGCGCCGCGCGCCCCTTCCTCGCGCCTCCCGGCGGCGGAGATGGCGGTGAGCCCCGCGGTCAGCTTGAGGCCGGGTGGGCAGGCGCCCGCCGCCGACACCAGCCGCGGCCGCCTCTCGGCCCCGCAGATGGCGGGGCGGTCGCGGGCGCCGGTCGTTGCAAGGACCGACGACTCCCTCGTGAAGGCCATCGAGCAGCAGCTCCGCTGCACCTGCGGCTGCAACCTCGACGTCTACACCTGCCGCACCACCGACTTCACGTGCGCCACTTCGCCGGCGATGCACCGCGTCTTACTGGCGCGGCTCGACTCGGGGATGACCTCGGCGCAGGTGATCGCGGCGTTCCAGCAGCAGTACGGCGAGTCGGTGATGATGGCCCCGCCGAAGCACGGCTTCAACTGGGCGGCCTACTTCATGCCGTTCGTCGGGCTCTTCATCGGCCTCGGCATCGTCGCGGCGGTGATGCGCGGGTGGTTCCGCGTGCGTCCCAGGCAGCCGCTCGAGGGCGAGGCACCGGCGGAGGCCGGGGCGGCACCCACCGCGTCAGACGACGAGATGCAGCGGCTCAAGCGGGAGCTGGAAAGGTTCGAGGCGTAACGTGCTCGCACTCATCATCGGGGTGCTGGTCGCGCTGGCCGCCGTGGCGCTGGTTCTCGACCCCCTCGTCCGTCCGTATGCCATTCGTCCCGAGCCCCCGTCGGCCGAGCCCGAGAACGACCCCGTCGAGCAGCGCAAGGAACTCGCACTCGCGGCGCTCAAGGAGATAGAGTTCGATCGCGCGACGGGCAAGCTGGACGACGCCGATTACGAGAGGATGAAGGCCAATTACACGGCCGAGGCGCTCGAGGCGATCCGCGAGGTGGACGCGGCGGCGGCGCCGGCGCCGCTCGAGCCCGCAGTAGCGCAGGTGCCGGTCGGCGCCGGCGCGGGGAACGACGCGGTCGAAGCCCTCGTCGCCGCGAAGCGGCGGGTGGGGAAGGGGCGGAGGTTCTGCACCGAGTGCGGGGCGGAGTTGGAGGGCGCCGGCAAGTTCTGCGTGGCGTGCGGGGCGAGAACGTAGGCCGTCGGCCGTCAGCCGTCAGAGGGGGCGGGCCGGGATTCTCGGCCCGCCCTCTCTGGTATCTGCCTTAGCCGCCGCGCTTTCCCGGCAGGGCGCCGGCGGTGCTCCTCGGCGCGCGCGTGGCCGCGGGGCCGTCCGTTGCGGGGTCTCGGCCCGCGCTGCACATTGTCACGCACTTCGATGACCATCGTGGGTCCCCGTTCGTTCGTCACGGCTCTCGTCGCGGCGTGCGTCACGTTGGCCGGCCTCCCACCGGTGCGGTCGCAGGCGCAAGGCCGGCCGTCGCCGCTCGCCGCGGCGGAGAGTGCGCTGGCGCACCGCGCGCTCGACCGCGCGGTGAGCCTCGCCTCCACGTATACCTATCGCCATCCCGACGACCCGCGCGGCTGGATGGTGCTGGGCAAGGCGCGCCTCGCGCGGTCGTCGGGCTCGGCCGAGCACCGTCTCCAGGCGATCTGGGCGTTCCGGAAGGTGCTGGCGGCGGAGCCGACGAACCTCGAGGCGTGGGACCTGATGGGCCGCGCGGCGATGCTGCTCGGCGGGCTGGATGGCGAGCGGATCGCCGGCGAGGCCTTCGAGCGCCTCCTCGCCCTGGCGCCGGAGGACCCCGACGCGTGGGCGAACTGGCTCACCCTCTACCGCGGCCGCGGCGAGCGCGCCCGGATGCGGCGGATACTGGAGCGCCACGACTCGCTCCCCGAGGCCCGCGCGCGCATCGCACGGCTGCTGATCGAAGAGGAGCGCTACGACTCGGCGAACGCTGTGCTCGACCAGCACCTAAGGGACGATCCATTCGATCCCGGGTACCTGGCGCTGCGAGCACAGAGCGCGTTCGAGGCGGGCGACACTGCCACGGGCGATACGATGTATGCGCGCGCGCTGCGCGCCGCGGGCCGCGACGATCGCGGGGTCCTCTGGTCGCAGGTGATCGGCATCGCATCGCCGGCGGAGATCCGCGCCTGGGAGGCGGGCTTCCCACCGGTGCTGCGTGAGGGGTTCCTGACCAGCTTCTGGGCCCGGCGGAACCCGGACCTCTTCGCCGGCTGGAACCGGCGCATCGCCGAGCACTTCGCGCGGCTGCGCGAGGTGCGCAAGCGTTTCCCCCTCCAGCACCCGCTCAGCGCATACCAGCGCAACGACACGACCCGCGCTCTCGACGCCCGCGCGTCCCGGGAGGAGGACCTCTTCTACATGATGTGCGAGGCCCAGGAGTTCCCCGGCGCGCCGATGAGCAGCGAAGACCGCCGCCGGATGCCGTTCCCCGAGTCGGGGTTCTGGAGCCACCTGACCGGGGCGCAGCGGGACGCGTTGGGCGCGAGGGAGCCCGATGATCTGGACTTTCGACTTCCGCCTGCCATCGCGCCGTTCCCGAAGGGCATCCCGGACGTCGATCCGACGGCCGCCCACGCCGGCTACAACCTTCACACGGGCCTCGACGACCGGGGCGTCGCCTACCTGCGCTTCGGCGCCCCCGCGCACCGGGTGGTCGGCGGGAACAACCTTGAGATCGGCGCATGCCGATCCTCCGGTTTGGAGCGGTGGGACTACCCCGGTATCGGCGCCGTGCGGTTCTTCCGGCCGAGCGCCGTGCGCGGACGGGTCGGCGACATGGTCTTCCGGCCGCAGAACGAGGCCCAGTTCGGGGGCACGGTGGCGGCCCTCACCCGCGACGCGACGTCGGTCCCGGCGGCCCTCCCGTTCGGGATGTGGCTCGCGGAGTTCGCCAACGCCGAGGACGCGCGTCGCACCGACCTGGCCGTCTTCGCCACCCGCAGCGTCGTGGCGGCGCAGCTCGTCGCCGGGTTGGGGGAGCCCGCGCCCCCGGAGTTCGACAGCCTGGCACTCGTCACCCTCACCGCGCCGCCGGGGTCCTACGTCCTCGAGGTGAACACCCGGTCCGGCGATTCCCTCGGCCGGCTCCAGCGGTTGGTGCGGATGCGCGACTTCTCGGAGGGCCGGCAGCTGAGCTCGCTCGTGCTGGCGCAGGCGTGGTCCGACACGTCTGTCGACCGGCGGGTCGTGTTCGCTCACGCCCAGCGCGATCTCGTCTTCGAGCCGCGCAGCATCATCCGCGCGTACGCCGAGGTGTACGGCCTGCCGCCAGCCGGGTCGGGGACGGTCCGCTATCGCGTCTCGTACGCGCTGTACCCGACGGATGACGTGCGCCGGGACGTGGATCGGGATTCGCTGCCGAACGGCAGGGTCATCAGCTTCGACCGGGAGCGTCCCGCCCGCGGCCGCACGACGGTCGAGTGGGTCGATCTCTCCCCGGAGCTGGTGCGGCCGGGACGGTACCTGCTGCGGGTGACGGTGAGCGACGCCGACGCACGCGTCATCGGCCGGGGGCAGGTTGGATTCGAGATGAGATAGGTGACGAGTGATGCGCAAGGCGCCTATCACCCGTGCCCATTACCTGTTCCACCTCCTAGCGAACCGCCCTACGAGGCTGCAACATTCCCTCCAGGCCGCCCGTATTGCAGGATGTCCCCATTCCGAAGGTCCAGCCCCATGATCCGAAGCCTGACGACTTCCGCGCTCCTCCTCGCGTCTCTCGCGACCTCCCTCAACGCTCAACAGCCGCCGCGCACTCCCCCGCAGAACCCGCCCCAGGGCCAGCAGCCTGCCCCGGGCCAGGCACCGGGCGCCCGGCCGGCGCAGCCCGAAGGTCCGAAGCCCTACCGTGAGGTGATCCCCGCCACGGCGGTGCCCGATTCGGGCGTGTTCATCATCTATCGCATCAGCGAGAAGCTGTTCTACGAGATCCCGCGGGCGATGCTCGGCCGCGAGTTCCTCTGGGTCTCCGACCAGCGCGGTACCATCCGCGGCGTCGGCTACGCCGGCGAGGAGATCACCGACCGCGTGGTCCGCTGGGAGAGGCTCGGGAACCGGGTGCTTCTGCGGCTCGTCTCGTACGACATGGTGGCCGACAGCAACCTCCCGGTGAGCCGGGCGGTTCGGCTGTCGAACCAGGCCCCCATCGTCGTGAGCTTCGACGTCGCCGCCTTCAGCCCCGAGGACAGCAACGTCGTCGTCGAGGCCACCAAGCTGTTCACGACCGACGTCGCCGAGCTGAACCTGCGTCAGGCCCGCGGGGTCCGCATCCGCTCGATGGATGCCTCCCGCTCCGCTATCGAGCGGGCGCGCAGCTTCCCGCGCAACATCGAGGTCGCCGCGTACCAGACCTTCGCGGTCGACTCCGTGCCCGGTCCGGCCGGCACACCGGCCGACCGGTCGCTGAACAGCCTCACGATGTACATGAACTTCTCGATGGTGCTGCTGCCCGACCAGCCGATGATGTCACGGCTGTGCGACAACCGCGTCGGGTTCTTCTCGATGCGGCAGGAGGATTTCGGCCGTGACGAGCCGCGGGTAGCGCAGCGCTGCTACATCACCCGCTGGCGCCTGGAGCCGCAGAACCCGAACGCCGCGGTCTCCGACCCGGTCAAGCCCATCGTCTGGTACATCGACCCCGCCACGCCCGAGAAGTACGTGCCGTGGCTCATCCAGGGCATCAACGCGTGGGAGCCCGTGTTCAGGAGGGCCGGCTTCAGCAACGCCATCATGGCGCGCCGGGCGCCGACCCCGCAGGAAGACCCGGAGTTCGACCTCGACGACGCGCGGTACACCACACTCCGCTGGCTGCCGTCCACCATCGAGAACGCCTACGGGCCCTCGGTGACGGACCCGCGCACCGGCGAGATCCTCCAGGCGAACGTCGCCTTCTATCACAACATCACCTCGCTGCTCCAGGCCTGGTACTGGGCGCAGGCCGGCGCCGTGGAGCCCCTGGCCCAGCGGCTGCCGTTCCCCGACCCGGTGATGGGCAGGATGGTCGCCTACGTCGCGACCCACGAGATCGGCCACAGCTTGGGCCTGCCGCACAACATGCTGGCGTCGAGCGGCTATCCGGTGGATTCGCTCCGGAGCCCGACGTTCACGAGCCGCTACGGCACCACGCCGTCCATCATGGACTACGCGCGGAACAACTACGTCGCGCAGCCGGGCGACGGCGTGACGAACCTGATGCCGGGACTCGGCCCGAACGACGACTACGTCATCAACTGGGGCTACCGGTTCATCCGGGGCGCCACGACGCCCGACGCCGAGCGGCCGTTCCTCGACTCGCTCGCTCGCTTGCAGGACAACAACCCCTGGTTCCGCTTCGGCAACATGGACGGCATCGACCCGCGCACCCAGCGCGAGGCCATCGGTGACGACCCCGTGCGGGCCAGCGGCTTCGGCGTCGCGAACCTGCGCCGGCTGGTGCCGATGCTCATCCGGGCCACCACGACCGACCGGCTCGACGACTACGACCTGCTGAACGACATGTACGGCCGTCTCATCGGCCAGTGGGCGCTCGAGATGAGCCACGTGTCCGTGATGGTCGGGGGCGTGTATCGCCACGAGAAGTACCCCAATCAGCCCGGCGTCATCCACACCGCCGTGCCGCGCGACAAGCAGCAGGAGGCCGTGCGGTTCCTGCTGGACAACGTCTTCACCACGCCGTCGTTCTTCCTCGACCCCGACGTGCTCCGCCGCGTCGAGCCCACGGGAAGCGTGGAGCGCATCCGGACCCGGCAGGCGGCCGTGTTGGTCGATCTACTGCTGGACTCGAAGCTCTCGCGGCTGGTGGAGCAGCAGGCCTTCGCGACGGCGCCGAGCCCGGCCTACACGATCGCCGACCTCTTCGGCGACCTGCACCGGGGCATCTTCTCCGAGGCGGTGGCTGTGCGGCCGAACGTGGACGCGTACCGCCGCAACGTGCAGCGCACCTACGTGGACCAGATGGACCGGCTGATCAACACTCCTCTGGCTGCGGCGACGCCGCCGGGCGGTGGCTTCCCCGGCTTCACGCCGCCGCCCCCGCGGCCGGCCGATGCCCGCGCACTGGCGCGCGCCGACCTCGTTGACCTGGACGGGCAGCTCCGCACCGCGATCCTCCGCACCACGGACCGCGTGACCCGGGCCCACTTCCAGGACCTGCGGGCGCGGATAGACCGCATCTTCAACCCGTCGCGGTAGCCTCGCGCCGGCGGTAGAGAACGCGACGGGCGCCGATCTCTCGGCGCCCGTCGTGTGTCCGGCCCCCCGGCTTCCGCTAGAAGAAGAACCCGAACTCCACGCGGCCGCCGGCGCCGCGGGCGGCCTTGAACGAGCCGCCCAGCGACCTGCCCGAGAACTCGATGTACAGCACTCGGCTCTCGATGCCGATGCCGCCGGTCAGGCCGGTGCCGTAATCACCGGCGCTGATCCAGCCCACGCGGAGCGGTATCTGCCGGATCAGGCGCAGTGTCGCGCCCGCTTCGAGGATCTGCGGGGCGGCGAAATCCCCCGTCACGCTGCCCGTGAACGCCGCGTCCACCTGGAGCATCGGCAGCACCCATGCGCTCGCGGCCAGCCGCAGCACGCGCGGGAGCCTGACGGTGACCGCTGTCGTGTCCTGCACCCGCAGGTCGTACTCGGGCCGCAGCCTCCACTTGACGAGGGTGTCAATCGTGCCGCGCACGGTGTCCCGGAGCAAGATGGACGTGTCGCGATACATCAGGATCTCGCGTAGTTGCCTGAGACTCGCCGCCCGCACGTTGTCAATGCGCAGCCGCCGCCGGATCGCTCCCTCGACCTTCACGGAGCCGACGTTGGCGAGCATCGCCTCGAATGCGACGCCCGTGCGCGGCAGCTCGAAGCGCACCGCGAGGTCGGTCGCCATCCCGGAGCCCCGCAGCGCCAGCGCGCTGTCGGCGACGTTCGCCCGCGTGGTCGAGTCCCGCGCGTTCGGAGCGAGCAGTTCCTCGATCTCCACGCTCGCGCTGATGCTGTCGTTCGTGATCCGGATCGCCCCGTCGCGGGTGACCGTCGAGCGCGAGCGACCGTAGCCCAGCGGTTTGAGATAGCGCGCACCAAGTCCCACGATGACCCTGAGCCCAGGCTGGTCGCCGGTCGCCCCGAACCGGAGGACGGCGTGCACGCCTGCTTCTGCCGTGGCGAGGCCCGCCCCGCGCGTCTGTCCCAGCGCGAAGTCCTGTCGGGCGCCGTTGCCGTCGCGCAGCAGGGCCACAGCGTTGTCGTCGAGACTGAAGGAGCCGTACGCGTGCCCCTGGGCGGAGAAGCCCAGGCCGAAACGGCGTCCGAACGGTCCGCCAAGGTGGACCGCCCCGCCGCCCTGCACGAAGCCGGAGAGCCCCTGGCCTTGCGGCACGAGGCCCAGGGCATCAATCGCCGCCTCGGCCGTGAGGCTGTCGTTCTTGTCGAGGAGCATCAGCGCGCCGATGTCGCTGAAGTTCAGCGCGTTGTTGTCGGCGGTGGCGCCAGCGGAGAACACGACCCCCCAGTGCGGCACCAGGACGTATCGGAACGGGTCGAGCCCCAGGTGTGGCGAACGGCGGTAGGCCGGCTGCACGCCACCGCGCGGCCGCAGCGGTGCCGGGGTCGTGTCCTGCCCGATGCCTGTCGTGTCGGAGGCCGCGAGCGAGTCGGCCCGCAGGCTGTCCGCGGCGAGGCTGTCCACGCGGACGCTGTCGGCCTTCGTGGTGTCGCGCGGCGCCGGCGCCGGCGGCTCCTGCGCGGCGAGCCGGCCGGCGGCCGCCACCGAGAGGGCGGCTGCGAGGAAGAGGGCGCGGTTCACTGGCCACCTCCCGCGCGCAGCTCGACCGTGGCGTGGGACTTCACCAGCAGCCGGTCGGTGGTGCGGATCGCAGCGCGGCCGGCGCCGCCCGGCAGCGGCCTCAGCCGGATGCGGATGCCGGTCGTGAACTTCCGGCCCAGCAGCGGGCGCGTGTCGTTGTTGGTCAGCGAGACCGTCTGCGAGCTGGTGGCGGGCGTCGTCACGCGGCCCGTGGCGTCCACCGGCGAGCCGGCGACCGTGATGCGCCCGAGGTTGACGCGGCCCGGCTCCGTGAAGACGTCCGCGGTGCTCCGCAACGAGTCGACGATGGCAAGGTCCACCGTCATCCCGAACGGGGTGCCGTTCACCAGGTCGATGACCACCACCGCGCTGGCCAGGCGGTTGACGAGGCTGGCCGAGTCGGCGTCGCTGAGGCCGGCGCCCGTGGCGTACTCGGTGCGGGTGAAGACGATGCCGCTGTCGGGGAGCGTGATGTCCATCCCAACGGTGAGCTGCAGATTCACCGCCGCGCTGTCGTTACGGGTGATGCGGCTCTGGCTGCCGTCGCCTGCGACCGCAGTCCCCGCGGCGACGACGGCGGCGCGCACGTTGTTGAGCAGCAGGTGCACGAGCCGGTCCACCAGCGGCGCCATCTGGAGGCTGAGCGTCGCGCTCCCCGCCCGGGGCACGTTCAGCCGCGTCTGGCCGGCGGGCGCCAGGGTCACGAGGATCGGCTGGTTCGTGACGCTGTCGCGCTCGAACGCCGGGTTGCCGCCGGCGTCGCGCAGCATCTGTCCCAGGGTGTTGAGCCGGACCACGCCGAGCTTGACGTTCGAGAGCGCGAGCGGCGTCTGCGCGGTGTTCCGGATGGTCAGCGCGCCGGTCGCGTCGTTGATGCGGGCTCCCTTCACCGCGTCCTGCAGGTCGCCGAAATTGAGCTGGCTCTTCTGGATCTCCTGGTACTCCTCGATGGCGACGCTCAGCTCCGGCGTGAGGGTCGGGTCCAGCCGGCCCGCGGCCGCCTGGATGACCAGGCTGCCGGTGCCGTCCACCACCTCGGCGTTCGTCGTGAGCGCACTCGTGATGGTGGCGGAAGCGGCCGAGACCGTCCCCGACACCGACGCGGTGACGGCGGCGGGCCGGATAGTGGCGCCGGCGAGGTTCACGCTGGTGGTCGTCGTGCGGTAGGAGCCGTCACCCACGGCGGCCGGGATCGTGACGGCGGCCGTGACCGTCGTTCCGCCGCGCGTCACGCCGTTCAGCGTGAGGTTCAGGCTCGCAGCGACGGGCAGGCGGTTCTTGACGGTGAAGGTGAAACTGCTGCTGCTGACCAGCACCGTATCCACGGCGTTGATGCGCGCCTCGCCCGCCAGCACCGGGTAGGACTGGGTGAAGGTCTCGTTGAGGTTCTCGAGCATCACCGACGCCATCGTCAGCGTCGTGGTGCCGAGGTGGACGGCGAGCGTCTGACCGGCCTCGATGACGCAGGCGCCGGCGGGCGTCACCGTGGGTGCGGCGAGGACGAGGTACCCCCGGAACTGCCGGCCCGCGGCATCGATGGAGGCGGTGACCGTCGCACCCGCGAGCACGGTGGTGGCCGGGAACGAGAGCACCGTGGCGCCCGTGGAATCGGTGATCGTCTCGGTCACCGTCGCGGCGCACGTTGTGTTGTTCTGGATCCGCGCGTTCACCGACCCGCTCCCGATCGTCGCCGCTGCGACACGCGAGCCCTGCGGCGTCGTGAAGCGGAGGGTGTCGAGCTGGTAGGTCGGCGGAGCGAGCTGGATGCCGGGGACGGGGCCGGCGAGGCGCGGCGCGAACGTGACGTTCACCGCGCCGCTTTCGGGTGCGGCCGTCAGCATCTGGTCGTAGCTGAACTGAATCGTCTGAAAGGTGATGTTGTTGAACACCAGCTGCTGCCCGATGGCGCTCGCGAGGCTCTCGGCCGGGAGCCTCTTGCCGAGCAACCCGCTCAACGTGGTCACTGTGTCCGAGTCCGGCAGGAATCTGGAGACGTAGAACGTGTCCTGGCTGATCGGGATGGCCAGCGAGACGGTGCGGGCCCCGCCGCGGCCGAGTTGGTCCCTGGCCGCCGTGACGGAAGCGGGCTCGCAACCGGCCAGCGCGAGGGCCAGGGCCAGCACGCCTGCGGAGACTGAGGAGAACCGTGCGTTCATCGTGTGCCTCTTGGGGGCCACCGCGCCGCGGCAGGGGCGCCGCGCGCGAAGCATCCTGAATGCTAGCGCAGAGGGGCGGGCTGCGCCCGTGACAGGCATCACGGGCGCGCGCCTTGACGCACCGCCACCGGAGGTCGAAGCTTCGGCTTCGGTCCGTCACCATCACACGCCCTCGCCGTGGGGCGCGCCCTTCGGCCTCCCTCGCCTTCCGGAGCTCCCGATCCGATGATGTCAACGACGCCGGTCCGCGCCGCCTTTTCAGTGCTCGTCGCCCTCG
>Ga0209253_10000101_pt1 | contig 58939 bp, 53 predicted proteins | sample FrelakmetBRP12BR_FD_187145 | JGI IMG/M metagenome (GOLD analysis project Ga0209253, IMG submission 187145) | Freshwater lake sediment microbial communities from the University of Notre Dame, USA, for methane emissions studies - BRP12 BR (SPAdes)... | ecosystem: Environmental > Aquatic >...
CCGAGCAAATGGGGCGGGTGGGGGGGTCTTTAGCGAGGACGGACGGGGACGCACCGTGACAGGACCCACGCCTCGCTGGGGAAATCGCAGCGTGACTTCGAGCCAGATCTCCCGAGCCTCGTCGAGGGGAAGCCGTGGAAGGCCCCTATTCCAGAACAAAACGATCATGGAAACGGAGCTGCTTATGCGGCTTAGTGCGGCAGGCCGAAAACGTAATACACCAGGCAGAGCAGTCCCAGCACGACCGCACCTGCGTTCAACTGTTTCCAGCGCCCCGCCAGGACTTTGAAAACGGGGTAGAGGACCAGTCCGGCTGTCAAACCGTTGGCGATATTGTAGGTAAAAATCATCATGACAATCGTGACGAACGAGGGGATCACTTCTGTCATGTCGTTAAAATCAATTTTCTTGATCGACCCGATCATCAGCACGCCGACAGCGATGAGCGCCGGGCCGTAAGCATATCTCAGGTGCTGCAAAGGCTGGATTAAAGGAATAAAAAATAGAGTCGCAACAAAAAGCACCGCTGTTGTGACGGCCGCAAGGCCAGTCCGCGCACCTTCCCGGATACCGGTGGCCGATTCGATATAGGCCCCGCTGGTTGACGTCCCGACTGTGGCGCTGAACATGCACGTCACCGCGTCAACCATCATGGGACGCTCGATGTTGGGAAAATTACCTTTTTCATCGACCATATTGCCCGCCGCGCCTACTCCCACGAGCGTGCCCAGAGTATCCAGAAACCCCATCAGAAAAAGCGTGAGGAGGATCGGCAGCATGCTGAGCTTGAGCATTCCCAATATGTCCAGCTTTAAGGCAATGGCTCCCAGGCTGAACTCACCGACGAAAGGAAGCGCCGCAACAGCATGCGGTGCCTCTCCGAGTCCGGTCACGTATCCTAGCACTGCGGTGGCAGCGATCCCGACAAGGATTCCGCCCCGGACTCTGTGATAAAGCAAAATGCTGATGACAATAAAACCAAAGAGCGCCAGGAGAACGTGGGGCGACCGGAGGTCCCCGATCTTGACCGGCACATCGGGAGCAGAGAGCACTGAGGCGCCGCCGCGGAGAAGCTTCTCCGGCGGCATTCCGGCGACAGAACTCGTCACGATCCCGGTTTCATAAAGCCCGATAAACGCCAGGTACAACCCAATTCCGACGGCGAAACTGTGTTTCAGGCTTGAGGAGATGGAATTCGCCAGCCACGACCGGACCCTTAGAAGAGTGATGAGCGCAAACACAAGTCCGCTGATAAAGACCGCGCCCAGCCGCTGCTGCCAGCCGATTCCCAACAGCGCCAGGCCGAAGGCAATGAACGCGTTCTCCCCCATGTAGGGAGCCACAGCAATGGGCCGGTTCGCATAAAAGCCCATCAAAACCGAGCCAAAGGCGGCCGCCAGGATTGTTGCGACCGTGCTCGGACCCTGAGGGATTCCGGCGAAACTCAGGATTGCCGGGTTGACGACGATAATGTAGGCCATGGTGATGAAAGTCGTCGCTCCCCCCAGGATCTCTGTCCTGGCCGTGGTCCCGTTTTCCTTCAGCTTGAAGATACGCTCGGAAAGCGGAGAAGCCATGTTGGGCCTCCTGCTTAGATCTGTTCTTGGTTTAGACTCAATTCGCTAACGCCTCTCCGAAAGATATTCCGGCAAAACACGAATGTCAAGCAGGCCAATTTATTTTGAGCGGGATGGATGCCGGCCCGAAGCCCCCGTAGCGGAAGGGGGACCCGTCGGCTTTTTTCCGACGGGGGGAACCGACGGGACTGGTTCCCCGGGGTCCGGGGGCATGGGACGGCTTCATCCCGCTAAGAACTAAGAAGAGGTAGCCTCGATTGTTGAGTTCACATGAATAACATTGGCGCACTGCTAGGAGCCATGCTGCTTCCTTTGTTGACAGAAGGGCGTTTTTGGCTTCTAATGAAGGCTCTTTAATTGGAGAGGAAAAGGCATGATCGCTAAAGTCAAAGACAGAATCCTGGAAGTCAAGGACTTCCCCAAGCCAGGGATCGGTTTCAAGGACATCACGCCTGTTGTCCAGGACGCAGCCACATACAAATATGCCATTGACCGGATCGCGGCCTGGGCTAAAAAGAAAAGGCCCCGGATCATCGCCGGAATCGAGTCAAGGGGCTTCCTCTTTGCCGCTCCGGTCGCGCACAAGCTGGGCTTGGGGCTTGCCATTATCCGGAAAAAAGGGAAGTTGCCGCGCCGAACCGTCGTCGTTCGGGCGCCCAACGAGTATGCCGTCGAACATTTCGAGATGCACGCCGACAGCATCCAGCCCGGAGAGCGCGTCCTCATCGTGGATGACCTGATCGCCACCGGCTCCTCCTCCATCAGCGCGATCGACCTCGTCGACAAACTTGGAGGGCAAGCGGTTGGTTTTGCCGCCCTCGTTGAGCTGACTTTTCTCAACGGCGTCGAAAACATCAAGAAAGCCCATCCCGAGGTTGACATCTTCGCGTTGATCAAGTTTGAAAAATGAGACCGGCGCGGGCCAGTTTGTAAGACAGCCGAATGAGACACCCGCTCTTAATATTAATCCTCAACGTTGCTTTCATTTTCAGCCTGAGCTGCGCGCCGGCCGCGGTCTACAAGCCTCAACTGAGTCCATACAGCCCCAGCGAAGCGAAATGGGTTAAAAAGACGCTGGCCAGAATGACCCTTGAAGAAAAAGTCGGCCAGATGATCGGCTGCCGGTACAACGGCCTGTTCGTCAACCAGGACAGCGATTACCTCCAGGAGCTCGTGGGCCTCGTCACCAAAGAAAAAATCGGCAGCTTGACGATCTTCGCCGGCGAGGTTTATGAAACCGCCCACCTGACCAATTATCTCCAGAGCAAAGCAAGGATCCCACTGCTCATCGCCGCCGACTTCGAATGGGGCCCGGCCATGCGCATCAACGGGACAACGCTTTTCCCTCCATTCATGGCCCTGGGAGCAACGAATTCCGACGACCTGGCCTACAAAATGGGTAAAGTTACCGCTGTTGAGGCCAGAGCCATGGGCATCCACATGACCTATGCTCCTGTCGTGGATGTCAATATCAACCCGGATAATCCCGTCATCAGCACGCGCTCGCTGGGCGAAAAACCCGAGGACGTCAGCCGGCTGGCCGTGTCCTTTATCAAGGGGTGCCAGGAAAACGGGATGATCGCCACGGCCAAGCATTTCCCCGGGCACGGGGACACGGACGTGGATTCTCACAGCAAACTTCCGACAATAAAGGCAGACAAAAATCGACTGCAAGAAGTTGAACTTTATCCTTTCACTCAAGCTGTCCAGGCGGGCGTTCTGTCTGTTATGACATCTCATCTCTATGTGCCCGCGTTGGACCCGACCCCAGGGCTTCCGGCGACGCTTTCTCCTCTGATCCTGACCCAGCTTCTGAGAAAAGAGCTGGGGTTTAAGGGGCTTATCGTCACGGATGCAATGGACATGGGCGGCATAACCAATACCTACACACCTCAGGAAGCCGCGATGAAAGCGGTGGAGGCAGGCGTAGATATGGTCCTCCTTCCTCCGGATCCTTCCGGGGTTATCGAAGCTTTGGTGGACTCCGTTTCATCCGGCGCGATCAAGGAACCAAGGATCAACGAGTCGGTCGAAAGGATCCTGGCGCTGAAGGCCAGACTCGGGCTGCAGAAGAACAGGTTCGTGGATATCAGCCAGTTGCCCTTGAAGTTGGCCTCAAAGGAGCACCTCGAGAAGGCGAGACTCACTTTCGAGAAGTCGGTGACCTTGGTCAAAAACGAGGGAAATATCCTTCCTCTTTCTGCGGCGGCGCAAAAGAAAAAAATGGCTGTTTTTTCTCTAAGCAGTGATCCCGACGACTACTACGCCGGAAGGCCGTTTATCGAAGAGATCGAGAAGCGAGTGCCCGGGATTTCGAGCTTCTACGCCGACGCCTTCACGGGGCAGGAATACATCCAGGAAGCGAAGGCCAAGGCAGCCGACGCCGGCATAATCATTTTGGCCCTTTTTTCGAGCTTGCGGACTGCGAAGGGAAGCGTTGATCTTTTACCGAAACACATCGAGCTGGTCAAACAGCTGGCCTCGGGACGGTCAAAAGTTATCGTTCTCTCCTTCGGCAGCCCTTATTTCCTGAGGCACTTCCCCGATGTCGAGGGCTATGTTTGCCTTTATAGGGGAACGGCTCAGGCTCAAGAAGTCGCAGCCAGAGCTATTTTCGGCGAAATTAATGTTGAAGGCCGGCTCCCTGTTTCCATCCCGGGTCTCTATCCCAGCGGGCACGGATTGATCCTACCTCGGCAGCTCGAATAGAGAGCAACGAAGTCCTGAAACCCTTTCTAAAGAAGATCTTTCTGCATTCTGAGGAAATGAGCTATCTCCGGACGTCATTTATAAGCAGAGAAAAAAAAGATGAACGCCCTTTGAGGGGTGAGGCATGCTTAAACTGACCGGCCTCAAGAAATTCTACCAGATGGGGACGACGACCGTTCGCGCCCTTAACGGAATCGACCTGCATATATTGCCGAACGAATTCGTGGCCGTGATGGGTCCCTCTGGCTCGGGTAAATCCACGCTCATGAATATCCTGGGCTGCCTGGACCAGCCGACCGAAGGCTCCTACGTCCTCAGCGGAAAAGAGGTGAGCCAGCTCAGCGACGATGAACTGTCCTTCATCCGGAACAAGCATTTGGGATTCGTACTCCAGAATTTCAACTTGCTGCCCCGCTATACGGCCCTCAAGAACACCTACCTGCCCTTGAAATACTCCAAGGGGCGCACGGCGGCCGGCATGCAAAAGGCCGCCCGGATGCTGGAGCTGGCAGGGCTTTCCGGACGTCTAGACCACCGGCCGGCCCAACTCTCCGGCGGGGAGTGCCAGCGGGTGGCCGTCGCCCGGGCCCTGGTCAACGAACCGGACATCATCCTCGCCGACGAGCCGACGGGCAACTTGGATTCCGCAACGGCGCACGAGATCATGGCGTTGCTGAGCGATCTCCACCAGCGGGGTCAGACGATCGTCATGGTGACCCACGAGACCGATATCGCCGCCTACTCGGGCCGGGTCATCACGTTGAAAGACGGGAGAATAGTCCATGAGTCGCGGAACTTCTGAGTCTGATCGCCGGGAGCGGAGAAACGGCTCGCCGCGTCGAAGAATGCGTATCCGGACCGTATCCATTCTAGCAGCAGTTGCCGTCCTTGTCCTTGGGGCCTCTCTGGCCTTCCTCCTCCCCCGGACGGACCGCTCGCCCCGCCCTGAGGGAACCAACTCGAGCGTGAGACAAGGCAGCTTCCAATCCTCCGTCATTCTCAGCGGAACTCTGACAGCCCTTCGCTCGGAAGAATTCAAGGTTCCGATCACGGAAACCTGGCGTGCTCAGATCAAGTGGATGGTAAAGGAAGGCGAATCCGTAAAACCCGGCGACCCCGTGGTCCGGTTTGACACCGCCAATATCGCCTCGTCGATCGAGGCCGCCCAGGACTCGCTGCGGGCGAAATTGGAGGAGCAATCTCAGAAGAAAACAGAGTTCGAAAACCAGAAATTCGAACTGGACATCAACGTTAAGAAGGCCGAAAACGACAATCGGCAGAGATCGCTCGACGCCTCGATCCCCGAGGGGATCGAATCCAAGTATGAATATGACCGCAAACAGCTCGAAAAGAAAAGAAGCGACCACGCCCTGGCGAGCGCGCTAACGAACAGGACCGTCAAGCTGGCCGAATTCGATAGCCAGCTCGAAACCCTTGCTATTGAAGTCGAGGAGCTCGGGGCCCAGCTAAAGAAACTGAATGACAGCCTAGACCAGTCGATTCTCGTCGCCCGGACAGAGGGCGCGGTGCTCTATGGCGCGGACGAATGGACCGGCCGGAAGGTCCAGGTGGGCGACACAGTGTTAGCGACCGCTACGGCGGCCACGATCCCTGACCTGACTTCACTCCTTGCCCAGGCCTGGATCAGCGAAACCCATATCCAGCGTATCAAGGCCGGGCAAACCGTCGATCTCTATCTCGATGCCTACCCGGACAAACGGTACAAAGGACTCATCCAATACATCTCCGCGGGCGCCGAGCCCGTGCGGCGGTGGGGACGATCGCACTACTTCAGGGTTGATATCAAACTGGGGACACTCGAACCGGAGATCATGAAGCCCGGGATGAGCGTCAGGTGTGAAGTCCGCGGCCCAGAATACAAGGACGTCCTGATCGTTCCGCTGGAGATGACGTCGTTTGACGGGCAATCCTTCTGGGTTAGGCCTGCGGGCGGCAACGCCTTCAAGCTGACAGCGCTGGATTACAGCGAATTCGCTGTCGCCGCCAGCGGCCGGGACAACCCGGCCCTCAAGGCTGGAATGACCCTGACGAGTATCGGGCCGGTCCCGCTGGATGTCACGGAGACGAAAAGCGATGAAAAGAAATAAGCGGAGTGCGTCGTCACCTGTTCTTCGGGTCATCCCCGCGGCGGCTGTGGCCGTGGCCCTCGCGTGCGCCCTTTCGCTGCCGTCCTGCACCCGCACGGGCAAGGCCCGCGTCGCCAAAATTGTCAAAGGCTCCTTTGATATCAAGGTCCATGCGACCGGACAGCTCCAGTCTGCAGCTTCCTTTTTCGTCGGTTGCCCATCCGTCGAGCGCGTGTGGCGGTACACGATCTCCTCTATGGCGCCCGAAGGCACAGCGGTTAAAGAGGGCGACTTAATTCTTGCCTTTGACGCCCGCGAGATCACCCAGCGGCTCCAGCTCAAGCAGGCGGAACTCGACACCGCTCTCAAGGAGCGCGAAAGGATGCGGCTTGAGGAACAGCAGAATCGGGAAGATCTCGGCCTCCAATACGAGGAGGAGAAGGTCAATAAGCAGAAAGCCGTACGGAAAGCGGATTGCCCGGAGGACTTGATCGCGGCGATGGAACTCGAGAAGCTAAAAATGGAGCTCGAGCTGGCCAGCCTGCAAGAGAAGCTCGCGGAAAAACGTCTATCGGCCCAGATCTCAGGAATGAAAAGCCGGATCCAGGTGCAGGAATCCAAGGTCCGGCTGCTCACCACCGAAGTGGACAGGCTCGAACGCGATGTCCAGAAAATGAACGTTTTGGCTCCCAAGGCGGGAATCGTCGTCTACACGCTGGCCTGGAATGGTAAGAAAAAGATCGTCGGCGACATGTGCTGGCTGGGCGAAACCATTCTCGAATTGCCCAACCTGAGCCGGATGCAGATGAAGGCCGTGATCCTTGAAGTTCAAGCGGGCCGAGTCAAGACCGGGCAGAAGGCCGAAGTCCGGCTCGATTCCAACCCGGATCGGGTGTACAAAGGTGCCGTTATTTCCCTGGGCAGCGTCTTCCGCGTCAAATCGGACAGCCAGCCAGCGATCGTCTTCGATGCGGTGATCGACCTCTCCGACTCCGATCCCAAGCTGATGCGGCCAGGCATGGCCGCCGGCGTCGACATCGTCGTCTCTTCCAAGAACGATGTCCTGCAAGTGCCGGAGGCAGCGATCGTCTACAACGAACGTGGGGCCGCAGTGTGGAAAAAAAGACTTTTTTCGCTGACCCTAACGCCGGTCACCCTCGGGGTCCGGTCCTCGGGAATGGTCGAGGTCTTGAGCGGACTCGCGGAGAATGATGCGGTCGTCATGCGAGCCGGGGCGGCGGAGGCCGGGCGATGAGATCGAAATGGCGGTTAGGTGCGCTTTTCCTGGTCACGGTTCTCACGGCATGCTGCGGCCGACGAGTGGGCGCGACCGTCGCCAACGTGAATGTCCGCAAGGAAACCTTCGAAATCCTCATTCCGGCATTCGGCGAGCTGCAGGCGGCCAAGTCTACGCCGATTGTCGTTCCGCCCGAAAGCCGGTTTGGCCTCCAGACCATCGCCTGGATGATGCCGGATTTCTCGATGGTCAAGGGCGGCGAAGTCGTCATCCGGCTGGCCAGCACGGAATTGGCGGACCAACTGCGGACCGAGCATGCCGAAATGGCCAAGCTCAATCTCGAAATCGCCCAGAAGGAGAAGCAGCTCGAGAAGGAAAAAAGCGACTTAACGGGTGAGATTTCCGTCACGGGGATTCAGAGGGAACTCGCGGATGTCTATGCGGCGCGGGACGAGACGATTTTCCCGAGAAACAAGATCATCGAAGACGCCGTCGATCTCAACTATCAGACCCTCCGCGAACAGCATTTCCAGAGGAAACGGGAGCAACTCGAAAAGCGCATTAAGGCGGAAGTGCAGCTCCTCCAATCCAAGGCTCGCGCCCACGAGGTGAAGATTAAGCAGTTCCAGGACCAATTGAACAACCTCGAACTTCGGGCTCCGCACGATGGAATGATGATGATCGGCAAAACGTGGAACGGAGAAAAATACCGCGTGGGGAATTACGCCTACCCCGGAATGAAACTGGGCTCCCTGCCCGACCTGAGCATCATGGAAGCTAAGCTCTACGTCCTGGAATCCGAAGCCTCGGGGCTCAAGGAGAACCTGCCAGTCTCGTTGAGGCTTGATTACGAGCCTGGGCGGGTCTTCACCGGCAAGGTTGTCGGAATCGACACGATTGCCAAGCCGCTCAGCGAACAGAGCCCGTTAAAGTACTTTGAGGTCAAAGCCAGCCTCGACGTCACCGTACCCCAGTTGATGAAGCCAGGGGTCCAAGTGAAGGCCTCCATTTTCGTGGAGAAGCTGACCGGCGTCATCGCGGTCCCGAACCAGGCCCTTGTGTTCGAGCAGGACAAAGCGTTTGCTCTAGTCAAAAAGGGATCCGGGGTCCAGAAGCGGCCGGTCGAGATCGGCACCCGGAGTCTCACGCTAACGGTCGTTACCAAAGGACTGAAAGAGGGCGAGGAGATCCTGCTGGGCACACCGGTGGCGGAGGCCAAGGGAGAAAAGTCGCCGTGAAGATGAAATTCGAACTCGCGGAATCGGTGGAATCGCTCCTTCACCATAGGCTGCGGACGCTGCTTACGCTTCTGGGCATGATTTTCGGGGTGGGGGCGGTGATCGCCATGCTGAGCATCGGCAGGGGAGCCGAACGGGAAGCGCTGCAGATCATCGACACCATGGGTTTGCGCAACATCATCATCAAAGCGAAGGTTTTCGAAGAGAGTAAACTCAAGGAAATCCGGGAGAACTCGCCGGGATTGACGCTGCAGGACCTCAACGCGGCCCGTGAAACGCTGCCCTTCCTGAGTACCTACAGCGCGACCAAGCAGGTCAAGGCCTTTGCCGTTTTCAGTCGGGCCGGCGAGTGCGATGCCGAGGTCTGGGGCGTAACTCCGACCCACCTGGAAATGGCCAACCTGAGCATGGGCGCGGGCCGGTTTCTTCTTCCGTTCGATGACCTCGTCTATGCCCACGTGTGCGTGATCGGGTCGCGCGTCGCCCAGATCCTGTTTCCCGGCCAGTCGCCTCTCGGTCAGCCGATCAAGATCAACCATGTCTGGATGACCGTGGTCGGAGTGCTGAAAGATAAGAACCTCCTCAAAGACGAGTTCCAGGGCATCGTTCTCAAGGGCGAGCAGAACAATATCTATGTTCCGATCCAGACCGCGCTCAAGATGTTCCGGTTCGGAGACTATGAGTCTGATATCGACGAATTCCGGGTTCAGCTCAAGAAGGAGATTTCGAGCGCCTCGGCTGCCGTGACCCTGGCCTCCCTGATGAAACGCCGTCATAAGGAGATCAACGACTACGAGATGATCGTGCCGGAGGCCCTGCTCGAACAGCACCGCAAGACACAAAACATCTTTACGATCGTCATGGCCTGCATCGCCGGGATCTCGCTGCTCGTGGGCGGAATCGGTATCATGAACATCATGTTGGCCTCGGTGCTCGAGCGGACGAGGGAAATCGGATTGCGCCGAGCCGTGGGCGCGAGGCAAAAAGATATCCAGCGTCAGTTCATCGCTGAAACGGTTTCTATTTCATCTATCGGCGGGACGGTGGGAATTTTGTTCGGCTTAGCCCTGTCCATGGTTATCTCCGCCTTCACTGGATGGCCGGTCGGCTGGACGATCACTGCCGTGTTGCTCTCGTTCTTCGTCTGCACCGTCATCGGCCTAGTGTCCGGGATCTATCCAGCGCTCCAGGCCTCGCGGCTGGACCCGATCGAAGCTCTTCGGCACGACTAGGACGTGGCTCCGCATCTCCCGGGCCGTTCTAGAGCCAACGCTCGGGGAAGTCTCCGAGGCTTTCGGCAGGGTCGGCGGCACCATGGCCTTCAAAGAATTGTTCCCATTTTTTATTTGTATGCAGAAAAATTCTGCTTATGGATGAGTGGACGAACCGGGAAATTGAAAAAAATCGCCGAAAAATATTAAATAGCCCTAGATTCCCAGGAAGAGGAGGTCACTGATGCCTCAGACTCAGCTCGCCGACTTGAAAGAAAGAATCGACCGATTCCCTCGCCAACGCCTGATCTCACTTCCGACTCCCTTTCTTAAGCTTGAGAACCTGTCCCGCCAGCTCGGGGGTCCCGAAATCTATATCAAGCGTGATGACCTGACCGGGCTTGCCTTTGGAGGGAATAAATCACGAAAGTTGGAGTTCATCATCGCTGATGCCCTGGATCAAGGCGCAGATACCATCCTCACCTGGGCCAGCCTTCAATCGAACTGGTGCATGCAGACGGCCGCGGCGGCGCGCCGATTCGGCCTCAAGCCCGTCTTGATTCTTTTCCGCACCTCGGACATCGTCCCTGAGTATGACGGAAATCTGTTGCTTGATTACATTTTGGGCGCGGATATCCGCATCAAGGAAGCCGAAAGAGGAAAGGTCGTCAGCGAAGAATTCGCCCGGAAGTCGGTTGAAGAGGTCGCCCGGGAATTGAAGAAAAGCGGGCGGAAACCTTATGCGGTAGCGGTTGGGGGCTCCGCGCCAGGGTTCTCTATGAAAAAGCCTCTGGGCGCTTTGAGCTATGTCGCTGCGTTTGTGGAGATGATCGAACAGGCAGGGGCGGGAGGTATCAACGTAACGCATATCGTCCATGCCACCGGCTCGGGCGCGACTCAAGCGGGACTGGTGGTTGGAGCAAAGGCCCTGGATGAAAAAATCAAGGTTGTCGGCATCAGCGTTTCCGACGAAAAAGAGGCCTTTGCCCGGACCGTCTTGGAAATTTGTGGCGCGACGCAAAGAACTTTGGCCATCGACTGCGCCATCTCCAGAGAGGACATCGTTGTCTTTGACGAATACATCAAGGACGGCTATGGCATTCTTAATAGGGAAACGGCTGAGGCCATCCGCCTGGTATTCACCCAGGAGAGCATTGTCCTTGACCCCGTTTACACGGGAAAAGCGATGGCCGCGCTCATAGACCTCGTCAAAAAGGGCTATTTCAAGAAAGACGACAAAGTTGTCTTCTTCCATACAGGAGGGACGCCGGCGCTGTTTCCGTACAGGCAAATGCTGATGAAGCTCCTGGAAGAGAAGAAAAAATAAAAGCGGCCTGACTTTATTTCTTTTCTGAGCTCTTCAAGAATCTCAGGAATTCGCTGTCCGTGGAGAGAAGAAGCCAAGTTTCACTGTCCAGACTCGTGCGGTAAGTCTCCATCGTCTTCAAGAACTGATAGAATTCGGGGTCCAGGTTATAGGCTTGGGCATAAATGCGGGTGGCTTCTGCGTCGGCTTTTCCCTTGATCTCCTGGGCCGTTCTGTAAGCCTCCGACTGGATTCTCTTCAATTCTCTCTCTTTCTGACCGCGGATCTCAGCGCTCTTGCCGTCGCCCTCAGACCGGTATTTCGAGGCGATCCTCTTCCTTTCTGCGATCATCCGGTCAAAAACTTTCTGCTGGACTTCATCCACATAATTGATGCGCTTGATCCGGACATCCCTGAGTTCGATCCCGAATTCCGCCGTAATCTTGGACGCGTTCTCCAGGATCAACTGAGCGATCTTCTCCCTCCCGACATTAATCTTGGCCACCATCTCCGACAATTCTAGCAGGGCGGACTCTTCGGTCCACTCGAAAGTCCGGTTGGTCGAGCGGACCACTTCGATAAGGTCAAATTTGGCAATTATATTTCTCGTCTCACCATCGATGATGTCATCCAGCCTGGATTGAGCTCCTCTCTCATCCCTCAATCGCTGATAAAAGACGAGGGGATTTTGGATCCTCCAGCGGGCATAGGAATCCACCCAGATGTATTTCTTGTCCTTGGTCGGGATCTGATTGGCATCCCCATCCCAGTCCAGCCAGCGCTTCTCAAAGTAATTCGTTTTTTGGATAAACGGGACTTTGAGATGCAATCCGGCAGTTGCGATTGCGCCTCCTATGGGTTCTCCAAATTGGGTGATGATAACCTGGTTTGTTTCGGAGACCTTATAGACGGCGTCGAAGACGACAAGAAGAGCCACAAGGGCCACACCAATGAGCAGAAGGGTTTTTGTTGAAGCGCTCATTTCTTCACCTCCTCTCCGAGGTTGAGGAGCGGCAGGACGCTCTTCAGCCTTTCGTCCACAATAATTTTTTTCTTGATCCTGGAAAGGACATCGTTGATCGTCTCAAGATAGAGCCGCTTGCGCGTGACCAGGGGAGCCCTGGCATATTCTTTGTAAACCGACGCAAAAAGCGCCGCATCGCCCTGGGCCCGGTTGACCCGTTCAGTGGCGTATCCTTCGGCGCTGCGGATCGTCTGTTCGGCCTCACCCGACGCCCTGGGGATCTCCTGGTTGTAATCGGACCAGGCCTCGTTGATCTTTCTTTCTTTTTCCTGGAGAGATTCATTGACTTCGTTGAAGGAGGGCTTGACCGGGTCCGGAGGGTTGACGTCCTGAAAGATGAGCTGGTCGACCCCGATCCCGATCTCATAGATATCGCACAGCTTCTGCAGCTCATCCTTGGCTTGAGCGGCGATCCTGGCTCTCCCGACAGTGATGACCTCATCCACAGAATTGTCGCCGACGATCCCGCGCACCACGGCTTCATTCATATACCGGAACGTGTCCTCGACGTTCCTGATTTTGAACAGGAATTTGTAGGGATCCTTGATCTTGTACTGGACAATCCACTCCACCACGACCACGTTCAAATCGCCCGTGAGCATCACGGCTTCTTTGATCGTATCAGGAGTGACCCGGAACTCGGACCGGACACCCGGCCGGGACGTCCTGAAACCGAATTCCAGCTTGAGCTGCCTCTGCACCGGAACTCTGGTCAGCGTCTCAATCCCCAGCGGCAATTTGAAATGTAGCCCGGGATCAGCAGTCCTGGTGAATTTGCCGAACCTGAGGATCACGCCGATCTCCTCCGGCTTGATTTGATAGATGGAGCCAAGCAGAAGAATAACAACGACGATAGCCAAGGCAATTCCTTTGACCACGCCGAGCTTGAGCTTGGGGAATTTCGGGAGTTTAAAATCCATAGGATTGAATTCTCTGCTCATTAGCACCTCCTTTCAGGGTATTTTTTACTATACCATACAATAAAGGATCAGGTCTTCATTCTTGAGAACAGGCTCTTTTCGAGCCCCTTGACCGTGGTCCGAATAACAGGGATATTCTGTCTCTCTAATGTTTCCATGGACTTGAGGCCGCTTCCGGTAATGACGAGCACGGCTTCGTCCTTAGGCTTGAATTGCCGGGTCCTTGAAAGCCTGATGAGCGCGGCCAGCGTCGTTGCCGAAGCGGGGTCGGCGAAAATCCCTTCATATTCGGCCAGCGCTCTCTGGGCGGACAAGATTTCTCTGTCCGTAACAGAGATGATCAAACCACCGTTCTCCCGGATCATCTTGAGCACGAGATTTCCCGCAGGCGGGGAGGGGTTGGAGATTGCATGAGCGATCGTCTGAGCTTTGGTCAGCCTCCGGAATGTCTTCTTTCCGCAGGCATAAGCCCGCGCAACGGGAGAACAGCCCTTGGCCTGAACGCCGACAAAGACGGGCAGAGTCTTGATCAGTCTTTCCTGTTTCAAATCCTCGAACGAACGGATGAGGCCGATGATGTGGCCTCCCGAGCTGACGGGTACAAAAATGTAGCGGGGGGCGCGCCGGCCGAGCTGGAAAAAAGTCTCGAAGCCCGTGATTTTATATCCTTCAATTCTGAGCGGATCTATCGAATTGATAAAGAAAATCCTGTGTTTTCGGCCGATCTCATAGCTCCGGCGAAAGATCTTCCCATAATCTCCTTTGACTTGGAGAAGCGCGGCGCCATGGATACCCGTCGAAAGCGTCTTCTCGGGCGTGGAATCCTCTTTAAGAAAGACAAATGTTTTCAGCCCGGCCTTGGCTCCGTACGCCGCCGTGGAAGCGGCCATGTTCCCCGTCGAGACGGTGCCGATTTTCTTGATTCCCATCGCAAAGGCTTTTTGGACGGCCACCGAAGTTCCTCTGTCCTTGAAACTGCCGGTCGGGTTCATGGTTTCATTCTTGGCTAGAACGGATGGAAAGCCGTATTTTTTCATCAGGCGCCGCAGCGGGACAAGAGGGGTATTTCCTTCTCCGAGGCTGAGCGTCCGATCAACTTTATCCAGCGGAAGGAAATCGAGAAATTTTTCCAGGGCCAAGTCCTTTTTCCGCGCGAATTCCCGCTTCCGGCGCATCGTTGAAAAAACCATCGGCTCCCCGCATTCCGGACAAAACGGATCCCACAAATCCCAGGGATGGTTCTTGCGGCAGAAAAGACATTCAACCTGGTCCATTCCATACTCCTCGTCCAGAAGATTTCCTTCAGTCTAATACATATCGAGCGCCTATGCAAAAAGCCGGCAACGCTTGAGGTAGTGTCTCCATTTGGGATCCTTGTCGGAAGGGGCAAATCTTTGGGGGTACGACGCAGTTACTCATTTCAACGCAATCAATAAAGTGACATTCTCCGGGGCGGGATGAAGCCGCCCCTAGCCCCCGGACCCCGGGGGAACCAGTCCCGTCGGTTCCCCCCGTCGGAGAACCTGACGGGTCCTCCTTCCGTTACGGGGGCTTCAGGGCGGCATCCATCCCACCCCATATAGGATGGCACACGAATTATTGCCTTCACCCCCCAACGTTTTGCGACTTACATCCTTGTCCCGCGGGTTGTAAATTTGAGGCAACAAGGGTAAAATCACGGCTTGAAAGACCACGGAAGATGAAAAACGAGGACATCTTCATGAGACAGGCTCTGGCTGAGGCGAAAAAAGCCCGGAAAAAAGGTGAGGTTCCGGTCGGAGCAGTGGTTGTTTCCGAAGGCAAAATTATTGGCCGCGGTCATAATCAGCCTCTCAAGCGCAACGACCCGACGGCTCATGCCGAGGTCACAGCCATAAGAATGGCGAGCCAGGCAATAAAAAATTACCGGCTCGCCGGTTGCGACCTTTACGTGACTCTCGAGCCGTGCGCAATGTGCCTTGGAGCAGTCGTTCAGACAAGAATCCGGAAGCTTGTTTTTGGGGCCAAAGACCCCAAAGGGGGAGCCGTTCGATCCATAATGAGGTTTCCATTCTCCAGGATGAATCACTGCCCCGAAGTCAAAGGAGGCGTCCTCGCGGAAGAATGCGGCCAAATTCTGCGGGATTTCTTCATGTCGAAAAGAACATAGGAGAGGTGGCCGAGTGGTTGAAGGCGACGGTCTCGAAAACCGTTATCCCGAGTTATTGGGATCGTGGGTTCGAATCCCACCCTCTCCGCCAGTTTGATAAAAATTGAACTGATTTGAGAAAATACACGAAAAAGAAATATCCGACAATTGGCGTCTGCGGTTTGGATTGTGGTTTATGCCCGAGATATTACACCTCTGGCACTTCAAGATGTCCGGGGTGCGCCGGTCCCAATTTCTTCAACAAACATCCCTCTTGTTCCTTCATAACCTGTTGTGTCCAGAAAAAAGGTCTCGAGGTCTGCGCCGAATGTTCTGAATTTCCCTGTTCAAAATTCAAAAGTGATGAGGAATACCAGCAATTGACTGAATCTTCCTCTTACCCACCGTACAAGAAGGTCATGCCGAACTTGAATTTTATAAAAAAGAACGGGATTGAAGAATTCATAAAACAGCAAAGAAGTCGAATTCAATTGCTTGAAACAATGATAAAGAATTTTGACGATGGCAGGTCGAGGAGTTTTTTCTGCAAAGCAACAGCCTTGCTTGAACTAACAGGCCTAGCAAGTTCATTAGACAAAGCAACTCAGAAAATCAGAACAGATAAAATCAAAAGAAATGATGTTAAGAGCAAGGCACAGATTCTTAAAGCAATTATTAACGAAATCGCTTTTAAAGTAAGAATTGGAACTCGCTAAGAAGAAATAAAAGATTTCGCCGCCAAGGAGATAGACCAGTTGCGACATTCCTTGGGAGCGACCGCGAGCGGCTGATGGGCGAAAAAACGGTCAACCTTGTCTTGATGGGATTTGGCAATGTCGGCAGGGCTTTCTTCGCTCTCCTCCAGGAAAAAGCGGGGTTCATCCGGACAAAGTACGGGCTCGACCTCCATCTCAGGGCCATTCTTGAGGTCAATGGAGGACTCTTTTCCTCTTCATCAATAAACCAAGAGGACGTGACTGGAAAATCTGCCGCAGAGCTGGCCCGCAGTCCTCTCTGGAACCCTGCCCTTGCCCTGGAGACTGTTCTTGGGGATATTGAGGCCGGTGTCCTGGTCGAATGCACCCCCTCCGACATCAAAACAGGAGGGCCCGGACTCCGGCACATCAGGACGGCCCTGGACAATGGCTGGCACGTGGCCACGGCCAACAAGGGACCGCTCGCCGTTGATCTCAAGAACCTGACGCAGAAAGCGGAGACAAAGCACGTCGAGCTGAAGTCGAGCGGCGCCACAGCAGCAGCCCTGCCCACTCTTGATGTCGGCTTGGTCTCCCTGGCAGGTGCAGAAATCCTGGCCGTTGAAGGAATTCTCAATGGGACGAGCAATTTCATTCTCGGAAGGATGGAGCAGGGGACAGGGTATTCCAAAGCCCTTGAGGAAGCCCAGGCCAAAGGTATCGCCGAGCGCGACCCCAGGCTGGATATCGAGGGCTGGGATACGGCGGTGAAACTCCTTTTGATCGCAAATATAGTAATGGGGCTTGAGCTTTCTCTCGCTGACATAAAAGTGCAAGGCATCACGAACGTTCCTCCTTCCCTTCTTGAAGCGGCGAGAAAAGAAGGGAAAGCCCTCAAGCTCTTGGGAAAGGTCCGCCGCAAGGACAGCAATATCAGCGCGGCGGTTTCCGTTTCCGCCATTGACAGGTCGCACCCTCTTTTTGGAGTGGATGGAACGAACAAGGGCGTTGTTTATTATACGGATAGCATGGGCGCAATCGCAGTGACAGGCGGCAAATCAGACCCGCGCGGTGCCGCCGCCGCCCTCCTCAAAGACATCATCAACATCTACCGCTAAAAACGATGCCACGAGGTAAGCAGCTCCGTTTCCGTGAAACTGAGACAGTGGTATAGAGAGGGTGACGCGGCTGGGGGGCCCCCCGACGACCGGAGCGTTTGGTGCCTCCAGAACTTCTGTCTGCGTGATAAACAGAATGCGCCGCGAGGATGTCGGGGGGAAGCCACGGCAGGCCCCTATTACGAAACAAAATGATCACGGAAACGGAGCTGCTTGCTGCTAGCGGGTGAAAATTGACCTGGGTCTGTTTTTCTGCTAACTTGATATCCTAAAAATTTGCTTTTTGTCCGCTTTTTGCCATCGCGGAGAGGTGTCCGAGTGGCTTAAGGAGCACGCTTGGAAAGCGTGTGTGCGTCGCAAGGCGTACCGTGGGTTCGAATCCCACCCTCTCCGCCAGAAAGACCGTTAAAGAGAGGAGCAATCATGGACAGCCGAGATTATATCGTCATCGAAGACCTTTACGGTGCTCACAACTATCATCCGTTGGACGCAGTCCTGACCAAGGGAAAGGGAATCTGGGTCTGGGATGTCGAAGGGCAGAAGTATCTTGACTTTCTGAGCGGCTATTCCGCCGTCAACCAGGGCCACTGCCATTCCAGGATCATCAAGGCGGTCCAAAGCCAGGCGAAAAGATTGACCTTGACATCCCGGGCTTTCCGGAACGACCAGCTGCCGCTCTTGGCGAAAGAGCTCTGTGAAATGACCGGGTATGAGATGGTCCTGTTCATGAATTCGGGAGCAGAATCCATCGAAACGGCTATCAAGACCGCGCGAAAATGGGCCTATCAGAAAAAAGGCGTCCCTCAGGACAAGGCGGAGATCATCGCCTGCGCCAATAATTTTCACGGCCGGACCGTCACCATCATCAGCTTCTCCACCGAGCCCCTCTACAGGAATGATTTCGGCCCGTTTACTCCCGGGTTTGTGGTGATCCCTTACGGAGACATTGAAGCCCTGCGGAACGCGATCAACCCCAATACTGCGGCCTTGCTCATTGAGGCCATTCAAGCCGAGGCCGGCATACTCATTCCGCCGGCAGGATACCTTAAGCAGGCCAAAGATCTCTGCGCTGAAAAGAATGTCCTCTTCATCGCCGACGAGATCCAGACAGGACTTGGCCGGACGGGAAAGATATTCGCTTCCGAACATGAGGGCGTGAGAGCAGACATGGTCGTTCTGGGCAAGTCTTTGGGAGGCGGCGCCTATCCGATCTCGGCGACGCTCGCCTCGCGGGACATTCTGGGGGTTTTCAAGCCCGGCGAGCATGGGTCCACCTTTGGGGGTAACCCCCTGGCCTGTGCTATCGCCAGAGAGGCCCTGCGCATCGTCAAAGAGGAAAACTTGATCGAGAATGCCGCAGAGCAAGGAACCTATTTCCTGGAAAAATTGAAGAAGATCAGAAGCAAGTTCATCAAGGAAGTCAGAGGAAGAGGGCTCCTAATCGGTATCGACCTCAAGCCCGAAGCCGGGGGCGCTCGCCGCTTCTGCGAAGAGCTTAAAAAAGAAGGGCTTCTCTGCAAGGAAACCCATGAAAACGTAATCCGATTCGCTCCTCCTCTCATCATCAAACCCAAAGAGCTGAACTGGGCATTCAAGAGGGTCAAGAGCGTTTTTAAACGTCTGAGCTGACGAGACCGCCCGAATACTGCAGGTGCGTCCTGGCAAGGGTTAAATGATATGCCTAAACTGAGTTGCAAGTGTAATCTAAAGAGGACATAATCAGGCCATAGCAGATAATAAACCGGGGAATAGAACCGGCAAATTTCTTGGCACGATAATTGCTATAAAATCAGTCGGATAAAAGGAGAACGCTATGACAAAAAAAACCTGGATCATCCTTTTAGGCCTTTCTCTTATAACCAGCTGTGTTGTTTATATCCCTTACGGTGGAGAAGGGGGGCCTCCGCCGGGTGAGCAAGAAAGAACATATGAGCAGGATTACAGGGGATATCCTGAAGAAACGGATATTTCTTTTTTCTATGACTACCTCTCTCCCCATGGGATTTGGGTCGCACTATCGCCATACGGCTATGTTTGGGTTCCTCGGCATGTGAGCTGGAAATGGCGGCCATATACGTCCGGCCGTTGGGTTTGGACACAGTACGGCTGGACCTGGGTTTCATACGACCCTTGGGGCTGGGTTCCCTATCACTACGGACGTTGGGGTTGGGACAGGCATCTCGGCTGGTTCTGGGTTCCGGGGACCGACTGGGGTCCGGCCTGGGTGACATGGAGATGGAACAATCTGTACATCGGCTGGGCCCCTCTTCCTCCCGAGGCGGAATTCCTCATGGGAACGGGGATTACCGGCCTGCCCTATGATTTCCCGGCCGACGCCTGGATATTCATCGAGGGCCGCAATTTCCAGCATGAATACATTGACCGCTATGTCCTCCCCTTCGAAAGAAACACAACGATCATCAAGTTTACGGTCAACAAAGCCAACCTCTCGGTGAAGAACCGCCGGCTGATCAATCCCGGCGTTGATATCGAGCAAGTTCAAAGGGTCACCCGCGCCGACGTTTCCAGGTATGAGCTTGAAGATGCCAGGCGGCCTCAGGAGACTAAAGTCATCGACGACGTGGTCACGATATACCGGCCTCCAGTCAAAAAAGATGAGGCAGCGAAACCAAAGGCATTCTGGCCTAAAAACGAGGCTGAGGAGAAACTGCCGGAGGTCAGAATCAAAGATTTGGAAGAGAGGACCTCTCCAGACGAGGCGGAGGTCAGCCTGCAGCGAGACCAGGAAAAGGAAATGCAGCTGCTCGAGCAAAGCCAGCAGAGGGAGAGCGCTGAATTAAAGCGAAAAGCCGAAGACGAAAAAAAGCTGGCTGCCACTGCGGCTGAAAAACAAAAAATAGAAAAGGACTACGAAGTCAAGTCCAAAGAATTGCAGAAAGATCATCAGGGAGAAAAAGCCAAGCTTACGGAACGCCAAAAAGAGGAAGGGAAGGTCATCAAGAAAAGCCCGGAAAAGAAGGAGTAAGAAAGCACGGACTACACTGGCCGGGTTGCCTCTTTGAGGGAAACGGCAATCACGGCGCTCAGGATAATGATCCCTCCAAGAAGCGTCCTTAAGGCCGGCACTTCACGGAGGAGAAACAAAGCCAGAACAATTCCATAGACCGGCTCAAGCGCGCTGATGATGCTTGCCGATTGAGCCCGGACATAGCGCATGCCTTTGATAAAAAGTGTATGACTGCCGGCCGTGCATATCACTCCCAGTATGAGCAAAAGCAGCAAGTCTCTCGCCATGACGGGACTGCGGTAGAAAAAGAGGAATGGCCCGAGAAACAGGCAGGCCAAGAGATCCTCAAAAAAGGCGATGGCCAGGCTCGAATAATTTTGGGACAGACGCCGATTAAATAAAGTCAGGATGGCAAAGGCCAAACCGGAAAGAAGCCCCCAGAGCACGCCCTGATAGACGATATCGGCCGGGTCAAAGCGGGGGATGATGAGAAAGACGCCCAGAAGACAGAGAGCTGCGAAAAAGAGGTTGCGCCTGTCGAACCTCTCTTTGAATAGGAGCGGCTCCAGGAAGACGGTGAACGCAGGGAAGCTTGAATAAGACAAAAGCCCGACCGCCACAGAAGATACCTGAATCGATTTGAAAAACGCCACCCAGTGGACGGCCAGTACCGCAGCAAGAAAAAAGAGAAGAACGATGGATTTGCTCAGGATTTCTCTGAGGCTTTGTTTCGACGCCAGAAGGACAATCCCGAGCGCCAGGCTGGCAAAAAAAACCCTGGCCAGAACGATGAGAAAAGGGGAAAGGGCGACCCACTTGCCGAACAAGCCGGCCATCCCAAAAAGGACAGTCGCCAGGTGAATCTCTAAGAGTCCCTGCCGAGTTTTCCCAGCCATCCTCCTGTCCTTCCGGATATTATAAGCGACCTCTCTTGCTTGAGCAAACACACCGATACCAAATGGGACGAGAAAGGGTGGCACGGCGGGACCAAAATACTCATTTGAAATAGTCCGAAAATGTGCTAAAATGTTGTTTACAAAAAAGGAAACGCCTTTCCTTCTAGTTATCACAATCAAAGGCATGTCATACCAAATATACGCCCGCAAATACAGGCCGAAGAATTTCGAGGAAATGATCGGCCAGAAGCCCGTTGTCCAGACTCTCCAGAATGCCATAAAAAATGACCGCCTCGCCCAGGCCTACATCTTTTCGGGGATGCGCGGCGTGGGCAAAACAACCGTTGCCCGGATCCTGGCTAAGGCGCTGAACTGCCAATATGGACCCACGCCGACGCCCTGCAACAAATGCGAATTCTGCCTTGAGGTCAATGAAGACCGCTCGGTCGACGTCCTCGAAATTGATGGCGCGTCCAGCAGGAAGATCGAAGATATCGGGCCTATTCGGGATACGGCCAAGTACAGGCCGATTCACAGCCGGTACAGAATTATTATTATCGATGAAGTCCATATGCTCTCCGAGACTGCCTTTAATGCCCTCCTGAAAACCCTGGAGGAGCCTCCTCCGCGCACGGTTTTCATTTTTGCCACCACGGAATTTCATAAAGTCCCGGCCACAATCATTTCCCGTTGCCAGCACTTTGAGTTCAAGAAGATCTCCCAGAAAGAGATCATCAACCATCTGCTCGATATCGCCCAAAAAGAAAAAGTGACCATTTCCGCGTATGGACTCAGCTTAATCGCCGAGGCGGCCGAAGGAAGCCTGAGAGACGCTCAGAGCCTGCTCGACCAAGCCGTGGCTTTTTCCGGCGAAGTCATTCAAGACAATGACCTCAAAGAGATTCTGGGGGCCATCAGCAAGGATATCCTGTTCGAATGCTCGTCCATGATCCTCGAGCAGGAGCCGGCCAGAGTGTTCCCCCTTGTTGAAAAAATAATGGAAAAGGGCTATGACCTGCGTTTCTTTTATCGGCAGCTGATCCTGCACTTCAGAAACCTGCTGCTGGCCAAGTCCGTGGAGGCGATTCAGGACCTGCTGCCGCTGAATCCGGAGGAACTGGCTGAGCTCAAAGAAGAAGCGGCTAAAGCGTCCACCGAAGAAATCCTCCGCTGCCTTCTGGCTCTTCAGCAGGGTGAGCAAGGGCTGCGGTTCTCTTCCCATCCCCAAATCTATCTCGAATCCCTTCTGCTGAAGCTCGGCCATTTCAAGAGAATCATTCCTCTTCAGGAGCTGATCCAAAAAGTGGAAAGAATCGGGAAAAGCAGGGAAGACTCGGTCCTGGTCGAAGCGGAATCCTCACCCTCCGCCAAAGGCTGGGAAAGAGAGGCGGGGAAGCCGCTCTCTTCGCGCCAACCCGCGTCGGCGGGTTTCTCGATTTCAAAAAAAGAGAAAGAGGAGAAAGAGGTCTTCCAAAAAATCATGGACGAGCTGCAAAAGGAAAAAAGTTCCCTGGCAGCCATTCTGGCCCAGCAGACTTCTTTCAAGATCAGAGATGAGGCGATGGACATCCGATTTCATCCGGAGAAGAGATTTGTCATCGACACCCCCGTCGTTCTCGAGATCGCTTTCCCCACAGGAGACGACTTCTATAAGGAGGCCGTCCACAAGGATATCAAGACTGTGGAAAGAATCGCCTCCGGAATACTCGGACAAAAGGTCAAGGTCAAGATCGAAGAGGCGCTGGCGGCGAGAGAAAACAGCAGAGAAAAGGAAATGGAACTGGCCCTGAAGGACCCGACAGTTCAAACGTTCATGGATACATTCAAGGCCCAGATCCTATCATTGGAGCCGATCAAGCGGAGGAAGGGAGGAGAAGACACATGAAAGACATCGGCCATTTGCAGAAAATGCTCAAGACGGCCAAAGAGATGCAGGAAAAAATGCAGAAGGAGCTGGCCGAGCTGAGGGTTGAAGGAACCAGCGGCGGCGGTATGGTCAGCGTTACTCTGGACGGCCAGAAAAACATGATCTCTATTCGTCTCGACCCCGAAGTGGTCAATAAAGATGATGTCGAGATGCTCCAGGACCTCATCATCGCCGCCTTTAATGATGCCAGCGCCAAAGTTGACGAGCACATGTCCCAGAAATTGGGCAGCCTCGGCGGAGGGTTCAAGATCCCGGGGCTTTTCTGATGTTCGATTACGCTCAACCTCTACACCAACTCATCGAGGAACTCAAGAAAATCCCCGGCATTGGGGCCAAAACTGCGCAACGCATCGCCTTTTATATTCTTGCCCTACCCCAGGAAGAGGCGGAACGGCTGGCCGAGTCCATCCGCGAGGCAAAGAAGAAGATCTTTTATTGCTCCGTCTGCAACAACATCACTCACATCGATCCTTGCCAGATGTGCTCGGATTCAGGCCGGACAAACGATGTCCTTTGCATCGTCGAGGAGCCTTACAACATCTCCTCAATCGAAAAAACAGGAATCTATAGCGGCCGCTACCATGTCCTTTTGGGGACACTGGCGCCGCTTAAGGGGATAGGCCCTGATGAGCTCCAGCTGGAGAAGCTCGTCGGGAGGGTTGAGAAGGGAAGCTTCAAAGAGGTCATCATCGCCACCAACCCCACCGCAGAGGGAGAAGCGACCGCGCTCTATGTCGCCAAAATCCTTAAGAATTTTTCCCTGAAATTGAGCCGGCTGGCCATGGGGCTGCCCGTCGGTTCTGACCTTGATTTTGCCGACCAAGTCACCATAAAAAAGGCGCTCGAAGGTCGGACAGACCTTAAAGAGTGAGCCTCGGACGAAGGGAAATTCACGCATTCATAAAGAGGAGGTTCAATGAAAGAAACAATGGAGATTCGCTGGCATGGACGAGCCGGTCAAGGCGTCGTCACCGCCGCAGTGACTCTGGCAGACGTCCTCTCCTCCGAAAAGGGGAAATATGTCCAGGCCTTCCCCGAGTTCGGTGCCGAGAAAAGGGGAGCGCCGATTCTGGCGTTTAATCGCATCAGTCAAAAGCCTATCCGCACTCATAGCCAGGTTTATTATCCCGACATCGTGGTCGTCACCGACCCCAGCCTTCTGGGCCTGGTGGACATCAGCGATGGGGCAAAAGACGATGCCGTCTTTCTCATGAACACGACGTTCAGCATTCCCCTGGTCAGAGAAAGGCTCTCCCTGGGCAAAAGAAAGATCTATTTGTTGGACGCTTACACCATCGCGCGGGATGAGCTCGGCCGGGCCATTCCCAATGTCCCGCTGGTCGCTGCGCTGGTCAAGGTCCTCGCCCTGATGGACCTCAATAAGTTCAAAGAAAAAATAAAAATATCCCTGGCCAAGAAATTGCGGCCGGAGGTTGTCGAGATGAACCTGCGGACCATCGACAGGGCCTTTAAGGAGGTAAAGGAAGGATGAAAAAAGAAACCTGGAAAGAACTCCCCATCGGGACGGTCAACATTCAGGCGGGAAATTCCATCTCCAACCGGACCGGGACATGGCGTTCGGGCCGAAAGCCTCAATTCATCGAGGAACATTGCATTCAATGCTTCTTCTGCTGGCTCTATTGCCCCCATTTTGCCATCCGCGTCGAGGGAGGCAAAGTGACCGGCTTCAATTATGATTATTGCACTGGCTGCGGCCTCTGCGCGGAAGAATGCCCCACCAAGATAAAGTCCATCGTCATGGTGAAGGAGGAGACTGAGCTCGCCGAAGGGAGGAAAAAATGAGCGGTTTCAAGATTCTCAACGGAAATCAAACGATCGCCGAGGCAGCCAGGCAGATCGACCCTGACGTGGTTGCTGCCTATCCCATCACTCCATCCACTGCGATTGTGGAGACCATCGCCCAGTTCCGGGCTGACGGCCTGATCAGCGGCGAGTTCGTCTGCCCCGAAAGCGAGCACAGCGCCATGAGCGTCTGCATCGGCGCCGCGTCAGCCGGAGGAAGGGTTATGACAGCGACCTCCTCCCAAGGACTGGCTCTAATGTGGGAAATGCTCTACATCGCCGCCGGCCTGAGGCTGCCCATTGTCGCCGCCATTGCCAACCGCGCTTTGAGCGCGCCGATCAACATCCATGGCGACCACAGCGACACCATGGGCGCCCGGGATTCGGGCTGGATTCAGGTTTACTCTGAAAACTGTCAGGAAGCCTACGACAATTTTATTCAGGCATTCCGCATCGGCGAGCATCCGGATGTCTTGACGCCCGTCCTCGTTGGCCTGGATGGCTTCATCATCAGCCATTCTTCCGAGGTTGTCCAGATTGAAGATGACGCAGCGGTCAAGAAATTCATCGGCGAGTTCAAGCCCCCTTATCCGCTTTTGGATACGAGCAGGAAGTTCACCGTCGGGTCGATCGATTTCACCGACTACTATTTCGAGCACAAGAGAAGCCAGATCGAAGGGATCGAGAATTCGCCCCGCGTGATCGCTGAGGTCGGCAGGGAATTCGGCAGGACATTCGGTCGGAGTTACGGCTTTTTTGAGGAATACAGGATGGACGACGCGGAGCTGGCCATTGTCGTCATGAGCTCGGCCGCCGGAACCGGCAAGGATGCCGTCGACGAGCTCCGCAACGAAGGCCTTCAGATCGGCCTGCTCAAGCCCCGAATTTTCCGGCCGTTCCCGCATGAACAAATCGGGGAAGCCTTGAAAAAGACGAAGGCTGTGGCCGTCCTGGACCGGTCTTCGGCCCCGGGAGCGTTCGGCGCCCCGCTGTTCACTGAAATTCGCTCGGCGCTGTATGACTACGACAAGCGGCCCAAGATGGTGAATTATGTCTACGGGCTTGGCGGACGGGACATCAGGATCGAGCACTTCAAAGACGTCGCCAAGAAGCTCGAGACGATTGCCGCAACCGGCAAAGTCGACGAGATGCTCGGCTATCTCAACCTGAGAGAGTAGGGCAGAGTTCGCCAAAAGGAGAAATGAACATGGCAGCAAAACTCAAAGATTTGGCTCAGATGGAAGATAAACTCGTCGCCGGTCATGGCATGTGCCTCGGCTGCGGGATCCCTCTCATTTTCAAGATCATTTTGAGGGCGACCGAAGACCCCATTATTGTGGCCAACGCAACGGGATGCCTGGAAGTGTGCACGACCATCTTTCCCCGGACCTCCTGGAACTGCATGTGGGTTCACAGCGCCTTTGAAAACGCCGCTGCGACCATCGCCGGCGTCGAGGCGATGTTTAAAGCGCTGAAAAACAAGGGCAAAATCCCGGCTGATAAGAGAATCAAGTTCCTCGGCACAGGCGGAGACGGCGGCACGTATGATATCGGAATCCAGGCCCTCTCGGGCGCCGTCGAAAGAGGGCACAACATTGTTTATGTCTGCTATGACAATAATGTCTATGCCAACACGGGAGGCCAGCGTTCCTCAGCCACGCCCCTGGGCGCGTCGGCAACAACCGCTCCGTCCGGCTTAAAAAGCCCGGGCAAGATCCAGCGGAGAAAAGACCTGACCCAGGTGCTCGTCGCCCATAAGATTCCTTATGTTGCCCAGGCCAGCCCGCACCGCTGGCAGGACCTATACAACAAGGCCAAACGCGCCTTCGAGGTGGAGGGGCCGGCTTTCCTGAATGTTCTCTGCCTCTGCCCGACCGAATGGAAATACGACGAATCACAGGGCATCAAGCTCGCTCAGATCGCTGCCGACACTTGTGTCTGGCCTCTCTATGAAGTCGACGAAGGCAAATACAAAGTTAATTACAGGCCAAAAGAGAAAAGACCCGTTACGGAATGGCTGAAACCGCAGGGCCGTTTCCGCCATCTCTTCAAGGAGGAGAACACCTGGATGATTGAGCGCATCCAGGCGGAAGTCGATCGGGACTGGGAAGGTCTGAACAAACTGGCCGAGATCTCCGGCTGACAGCGCTTTTTTCAGCATCCAGCGGTTAATCTTTTGAGGTGAAGAGAAATCCCACCCCAATTCACCTCTACAGAGGATTGCTCCCTTTCGCTGCCGAGTCCAATCTGGAAGTATATCTCTTAACAGGAGTCCGCAATCTGAAGGCAAAGCTAAAAAACCATTAAGGCGCGAGGAAAGAAAATGCTTAAAAAAGCAACCTGGACAGCCAAACTTGTTCTGATTATTTTAGTCCTTTCTCTCTCTGTCACCTCGGCATTGCTCGAAGGTTATGAAAAGAAGCTTCGAGTCGTGACGGATTACACCCATATCTTCATGAAACCGGGTGACGGAAGCTCGCCCATTGACACGGTCGGGAGGGGCACGGTTCTATCGCTTCTCTATTCGGGCAAAATGAAGAAGGTCTGGTATTATGTCTGCTATAAATCGGAAAAGACAGGTATAACCAAATCTGGCTATGTCCTGGATTCAACTGTCGAGCCCCTCTTTGATGTCCTTAAGACGGTCACTATCACCGATGAAACCGAAGGAACAAAAGTCAATTATGTTCCCCGAAAATTTGAAGAGATGACCTGGGGCCAGAGCAAAAAACAAATCTTGGAATCGGAGGGGAGGCCTGCAGACCAAGAAAAGCGCAGGGATCTGGATATCATGAGGTACCAGCAAAAGGTCATCAACATGGACTGCACTATCGAGTACATTTTCGCGGCGAACAAGCTCGTCTGCACGAAATTTTTGTTTCTGAACGATTCTTTGAACAAAAATGCCTGCCTCGAAGATTACCGGGTCATCAAGGATGCCCTGATTCAAAAATTCGGGAAACCCCTCGAGGAGCACATGAACTGGAGCGATTCAACTTACAAGGATGATTTTTCCGCCTGGGGTGAAGCCGTACGTTTTGGCCATCTGGAGTTGAGCTCCCGCTGGCAGACGCCTCAAACCGATATCCTGGCCAGCCTGGCCGGGAACAGAAATGAGATCGCCCTCGTCGTTGAGTATGCGGCGCTATGGCGCAAAGAAATGGCCCTGAAAAACCAGGAAGAATAGCGCCGGACTCAAGGACTTTCTTTCTTCGGCCCAACCACAAGCTCAAAGCTCTTCTCGGGAGCAAAGACCTCTTTGATGAAGGCGTTGACCTCTTCCAGAGTAAGGCTGTCCAAGAAAGAAAGCAATTCGCTGAAATAGCCGAACCCAAGCCCGAGCGCTTCAAACGAACCCAGCGTCGTCGCTCTCACGGATTTCGGTTCGTTTGTCCTCAGGAAATTCGCCTTGGCCATGGTCTTCGTAACCTCGAGCTCTTCGGAGGTGATGCCTTTCTCAAAAAGCCCTCCGAGCCTCCGCTTCAAAGCTTCAAGGGCGATGTCCCTTTTCTTGTTGTCCGTTTCCAGAAAGGCCTCAAGTAACCCTCCCTCTTCCATCTGCGTCAGCTGGCAATTCACATTGTAAGCCAGCCGTTCCTCTGAGCGGAGAGGCCATAAAAGAGAACCCGGACCTCTGCCCAAGAGAGTCTCGATAAAGTAAGAGAGGGCATAAGATCGAGAGGAAACTCTCGGAACCGGAAACGCCAGAGAGACAAAGGTCTGTTTTGTGTCTCTTTCTATGAATCCTTTTTTTTCTTCCGGGGAGGCCAGGCTCAGGGGGCCGAAGACAACCGGGTTTCCGCGGGGAATCGCGGCAAAATACTTTTCGACCATCTGCAAGACCGCACCTTCTTGCAGGTCGGAACACCAGGAGAAAATTATGTTTGAGGCGACGAAGTGTGTTTTATAAAAATCCTTGACGTCCTTCATTTTGATGGCTTCAAGGCTCTTTTCATCCCCATAGATGGACCCTTCATATCCGGTGTTGGCGAAAAAGGCGTGCAAATTGGCCAGATGGCCGACGGCGGCCGAATCGTCCTGTTCAATTTCGCTCTGATGCTGCTCGTGTTTTTTCACGGCATCCAGTCTCAGGCCGGAAAACAGCGGGTCGAGGATGATCTTGGCAACAATTTTTATTGTCGCTTCGACATTGGAAGAGAGGCAGTCTACGGTGATCAGCGCATAATCGCCGCGGGAAGTCACAGAAATGCGCGAGGCTAAACCAACCAATTCCTGGATTTTGTTCGAATCAGGAATTTCTATGGCCAGGCGGGACGTGAGAAAGGACAGTCCTGTTTTTCCCGGGGGCTCCACTCTTTTGCCGCCTTTTATGATGATCTCAAGGAACGTTGTTGAGGACGAAGCGTCTCTTTCCTGTATCACGGTCAGGCCGCTCTGCAAGACCTTTTTCTGAGCGGCGAGCGCCCAAGACGGGTCGGGTCGTGCAGACCAAGCTGATATAAGCGTAACGATGACCGCATAACACAGGCCGCTTTTATTTTGAAAGAATCTGGCCTTTCCCATGAGTTATCGTTGGCTCTTCTTTCCTGGGATGATCGAGATAAAAACATACTCGCTTCTGCAGAGATACTTTCCGGCCGCCTCTCTGAGGTCGGAGGAACTCACTTTGTCGATACTATCCAGGTAGGGAACTTCCTCCCGCCCTTCTTCTTTTAAGAGCATAAAACTGGCCAATGAGCTGGCCACAAGCAGGCCTCTTTCCTGGGCCCGGTAGGCGCTGCGGCGGATTTGATTCTTGGCTCCCGCCAAGAAATCGAAGGCATAGAGCTTTTCTTCGCCGGAAAAATCTTCCGGCGCATAGTTCTTGGTCCTTGTCTTCCGTAGAAAATCCACCGCTTCGCGTTTGGCCGCCCCGATATTCTTGGGATCCAGGGTAAGAAAGACGGCGATGACGCCTCCATACTTGTGAACGTAATAGGCCATATTGACGGTTTCGACAAGCCTTCGGTCTCCGCTGAGCGCGGAATAGAGCATCGGGTTGATGCTCCGTCCCAAGATTTCGGTGAGGACGTCGACAGGATACTGATCAGGACTGCTGTAGCCAGGCGCAAGAGTGCCGATGACCAGGTAGGCCTTATTGACATCCATTTCCACGGTGAGCTCGACGTTTTTTGCCAGAGGCCTGGCCTGGCTGTAGGCCGGCTTTTCCAGGGATTTGCCTGTGATCTCTCCGAAAACACTCCTGACCTGTCCTTCCATCTCCTTCACGTTAAAATCACCAACGACAGCCAGGGAACAATTGGAAGGGGTAAAGAAGCGCCTGTAGAATTGCTCCATTTTTTCCACGGTGATGCCCTGGATAACCTCTTTGGTTCCAAAGACGGGATTCTGGTAGGGATGTCCTTTAAAAAGATGCTGATAGACCAGGGACAAAGCATATCCTTTGGGGTCATCTTCCCAATGACTTATTTCCTCAAGAATGACCTCTTTTTCCTGGTCGAGAGCGGCTTGGTCAAGCTTCAGGTTGAATAGTATCTCCCTCTGGTTGCGCAGGGCGAAGGCGGCATCCTCGGCGGGCACCGAAATCTCGAACAAAGACAGGTCTTCTCCCGTATGGGCATTGAAATAAGCACCGTGTCGCCTGATATCGCGGCTGACCTCGCTTCCTGAACGGAGCTCTGTTCCCCGGAAAAGTATATAGTGCTCTAAAATATGAGTCAGGCCGCTTGTTTCCGCCGTCTCATCCTTCGAGCCCAGGTTGACGGCGACCACTGCATTCCACAAAGGAACGTTGTTCTTTTCCACGAGACAGACTCTCAGCCCGTTGGCGAGCCTGAAACTCGAGGTTTCCCCCTCCGGATAGAGCGGGCTATTTCCGAACATCATGAAGCCGAGGAAAATAACGAGAAGGCTTGAGTTTATTTTAGGAGTCCAACTCATGGCGCTTGATCGTCTCTCCTCAGGCTGGAGCAAAATTTGTACCAAAGATAAAGCCGCAGCCACGTTTGTTTTCATCAATTTTTTCAGCGATTTGGGCCGCAAACCGGTCCTGCTGTTCCGGCAAGAATGCCAGCAGGGGTAAATTATCTTTACAGGCCGGCTTCATCTAACCCTGTCCAGCGAGCGGGAGGGGAACGGCCCGAAACACCCTTCTCCCTTGATAGCAACGAACGACAATACCTCTGTCCTCTCAACTAAAGCTCATCTTACATCATCGAATAAGGCCGCGCAAGAATAGCCGTTGGAAGCATCTCTGATTATGTGAGAGCGGGGCTTTGAAAAGGGCTCGGCTCCCCGTTCCGATCGGCGGCCTGAAAGCCCGTCTTCCTCGGCTCCTCCGGCCCAAGGCTCCAGGCATAACCTATTTTATTTTGGGGACAACATTCCCAGCTGTCCCCAAAATCTTCCCTGGTGCCCACCCTTGGAGCCTTGGCCCGAAGGAGGCCTACGGCTACCCTCGCAAGACGGTCTCTCAGGCTGATCTCCGCGTGATGGTCGCCCGAGCCCTTTTCAAAGCCCCCATCCAATCATCACACAAAAAGAAATGTTTCCACTGCCGCATTCCTGTTGGAGGGAATAGAGAGTCTATGATAGAATTGCCCCGCAGAGGTTATCATGAAAAGCCATCACAAACCCAAAATTCTCGTCGTGGATGATGAAGAAAACATCCGCAAATCCCTCAAAATGATCCTGGAATACGAAGGCTACCAGTTCCTTGAAGCTTCTTCAGGTGCGGAAGCCACCGCCTTGATTGAGGAAACGATCGACCTGAACCTTGTCCTCCTGGACATAAAAATGCCTGGCCAAGACGGGCTGGAGGTCCTGGCCGAGTTAAAGAAACGTCCCTTCTCCCCGGAAGTCATCATGATCTCAGGGCAGGGGACGATCCAGGCCGCAGTCGAAGCCACAAAGCTGGGCGCCTTCGAGTTTCTGGAGAAACCTCTGCACCGGGACAGGGTCCTGCTGAGCATCCGCAACGCCCTCAACCAGAACATCCTGAGGCAGGAGTGCCAGGACCTGCGTAAAAAAGCTGAAAAGAAGTATGAGCTCGTCGGCAGCCATCCCTCCATGAAGCAGCTCTGGAAAGAGATTCTCAAAACGGCGCCAACCAACGCCACAGTGCTCATTTATGGGGAAAGCGGCACGGGAAAGGAGCTCATCGCCAGGGCCATTCACAGCCACAGCCTCAGGGCGAAGGATCCGTTCGTCCAGGTCAATTGCGCAGCCATTCCGGAAGAGCTGATCGAGAGCGAGCTCTTCGGCCATGAAAAAGGAGCCTTCACCGGCGCCACGGAGCGAAAATCCGGCAAATTCGAACAGGCCGACGGAGGGACGATTTTTTTGGATGAGATCGCCGACATGAGCCTCAAGACACAATCCAAGGTGCTTCGCGTCCTCGAGGAAGGCGAGGTCCAGAAAGTCGGCTCGAACAAGATCAGCAAAGTCGATGTCCGGGTGATCGCTGCGACAAACAAAGACCTCAAGCAAGAGATTAGCCAGGGGAAGTTCCGGGACGACCTTTATTTCCGGCTCAACGTTGTCCCGGTCTATTCTCCACCGCTCCGGGATAAAAAAGAGGACATCCCGCTCCTTGTCGAGTATTTAGGCCGTAACTTCGCCGAGGAAAATAACTTCAAGATGAAGAAATTTTCTGAAGATGCTCTCCAGGCGATGATGACGTATCCTTGGAAAGGGAACGTTCGGGAGCTCAAGAACGTGGTGGAGCGCCTGCTGATCATGACCGAAGCGGAAATCATCGAAAAAAAGCACCTGCCCGGCCAGGTCGGGGGAGAGGCAAAAACAGATCTTCCCGACAGCGCCAAAATCAAAACCCTTAAGGATTTCCGGGAGCTGGCAGAGAAGGACTTCATCCTGGCCAAGCTGGAGAAGAACAATTGGAATATCTCTCAGACGGCGAGGGAAATCGACACCCCGCGCAGCAACCTGTACAAGAAACTCGCTCAGTACGGGATTAGGATCAAAATGGGAGTGGGCGAGGGAGCCGCGAAAAATTGACCTCTATGAATAATCGGCCCATTATGGTATAAAGATAGCGGTTGGAGTGGGCGAGGCGGTTGCTCCTTCTTCTCCAGCGGAGAAGAAAGGGGAGGAAAGTCCGAACTCCACAGGGCAGGATGGTCGCTAACAGCGACTCCGAGCGATCGGAGGAAAGTGCCACAGAAAACACACCGCCGAAGGGGAGGGGTGACTCTCTCCTGGCAAGGGTGAAAAGGCGAGGTAAGAGCTCCCCGTCCTGATGGCGACATCAGGAGCCTGGCAAACCCCATCCGGAGCAAGACCAAACGAGCCCCATTCTGGGATGGCCCGTCCCAAGGGGTGGGTAGGTCGCTCGACCTTTTGAGCAATCAAAAGGGAAGACAAATAACCGCCGCCTGCGCAAGCGGGAGACAGAATTCGGCTTACGGCCCGCTCCAGCCGCCCTAACCAAAGTATAGCCCCGTTTTTTAAGCCCCGGCGAGCGCTGCCTCAACGGCTTTCTCAAAAGCAAGGGGCCTGATTTGGGGGAAAAACTTCCTGGCGTTAATGTTCGTAATGGTTGTCTCTGATTTTAGTCCATCAACTAAAGCCCGGGCGATTCGATAGGGCACAGGAGCGAAGAGGACTAACCACAGGGACGACAGCCTCGGCGTCAGCAAGGGGACGGGAATGATATGCCGCCGCAGTCCCATGACTCGGGCTGTGCCGAGGAGCATTTCCTTGAAGGTCATTCGTTCGGATCCGATATCGACCATGAGGTTGCCCGTAACCTCGACTCCTTTAGCTTCGACAAGGTATCTGATCACATCGTGAACGCTGATTGGCTGGGTCATAGTGCGCACCCAACGCGGCGTGGTCATTACTGGTATCTTGTGGACAAGGTGACGGATGATCTCAAAGCTGGCGCTCCCGGCGCCGATAATTATTCCAGCCCTCAGCCAGATGGTTTGGATGCTCTGCGGACGAGAACTCAAGATTTCGCCGGTCTCGATACGGCTCAAAAGGTGCCGGCTTGCCGTCGCCCGGTTCCCTAATCCCCCAAGATAAACGATCCTCCTGACTTTTTCCTCGATCGCAACTTCTAAAAAATTCCAGGCGCTCAGGCGGTCCAGTTTCTCGAAGTCAGCACCGGCAGCCATGGAATGGATGAGATAGTAAGCAACGTCAATTCCCCTCAGCGCCAGCCGCATCGAATTCTTGTCAAAGGTGCTGCCTTCGGCGACCTCGGCGCTAGGAGGAGTGCCTCTCAAATATTTTCTCTTATCTCTGACAAGAAGCCTTAACCGGACAGCGGGATCCTTTTCCAGTTCCTGGTAGAGCTTCCCGCCGATGTATCCGGTCGCGCCCGTCAAAAGGATGTTCATCATCAAAAATACAAAGTCACGCCCACCGCAAGGAAATTGAAGAGCGCAAAATTGTAAACCTCATCGTTGTCGGCGCCTCCCTCGAGAATCCTGTAGCCTGCCTTAAAGGCGATTCTTTCGCTTTTTTGGTAGACAAGAGCCAGAAGGACGTCTTCTGCCCGGCCCTGGGGAGCGGCGGCAACGTCCCCCTGAAAAACCAGCCGCCAGAAGGGTGCGAAGCGCCACTCGACCAGAAAGTTGAGTAGCGGGACTGGCCCGATGTTGGCTTTTTCGGAATCCAGGCCGCCCCCGGATAGCCCGATTGCGGCATCCCTGACAAATGCAGTCAAACCGATCCCAATCCTCAATTTGCCGCTGCTTTTAAGGCCATAGCGATAGGTCAAGCGGTAAGAATTGAAACGATAAAGAGTCTCCAGGGGTGTGCCGGCCGGGAAGGTGACACCGTTGAAATCAATCGTCCGGTCGACGCTGCCCGAGCCGTCCAAAGAAAAAGGGAATATCACGACAGAGAGCGTGTGTTTAGGACTGAACTGGTAGCCAAAGCTGAATCTGAAATAGAGGGAAGAGGGAGTCGTGAGCTCCTCGGTCAGCGAAAAAAGAGTGCCCGAATCTCCAGGAATCCGGACGTCACTATACCCGGGAAAGACGCCGCCTGTCTCAAAATCCATGAACCAGGCGCGCGACGGCTGAGCTAAACCCGGAGAAAGATACACTACTCCCAATAGAATGACCAGCAGAAATATCTTTTGGCCGATTGTCTTAATCATCCGACTGCTCTCCTTATTTATTATGCTTCATGCTTTACATGGTCAACAATTATACACTACTTCGATAGAATTAGTATTACCTAGCGAATTCTATTGTCGACCCGGGACTGAAGAACAAGTCACAACACGGGGAGTGATGCAACAGCCTGTTTGATGAGGACCAGAATATTGCCCGGGAAAATGCCCAGCTGGAGCACGCCGTAGAGACAAAGGAAGAGGACCAGGAAGAGGGCCGGATTCTCGATATCGATATCGACTTCGCCTGAAGGATCTCTCATGTACATGTAGACTATGATCCTCAGATAGTAAAAAACGGAGACGAGGCTGGCGAGCACGCCGATGATGACCAAGGGCACGAGGTCTGCTCTCACCGCAGCGCTGAAAACATAAAACTTTGCCAGGAAACCGGCCGTGGGAGGAAATCCGGCCAAAGAGAAGAGAAAGATGGCGAAAGTTGCGCCGAGCCAGGGATACTTGAACCCGATTCCAGCGAAATCCTCGAGCTCGAGGTACTCTTTCCCTTTTTTGCTCAACCCGATGACCGCGGCAAAGGCTCCGATGTTCATGAAAAGATAGGCCGTGAGATAGAAGATGAGGCTGGCATTATCCTTGGCCAGGACGGCCACCAAAATATATCCGGCGTGGGCGATCGAAGAATAAGCGAGGATTCGCTTCACGTTGGTCTGCCTGAGGGCAACCAGGTTTCCGATGACCATGGTCAGAACGCTGATCACCCAGAGAACCCAGAAAATCAGGCCCGTTTCTCCGGAGGCCGGCCAGAAATTGAGGAATACCCTCAGCAGGACGGCAAAACCTGCGGCCTTGGGGCCGACTGAAAATAACGCGGTCACAGGAGTCGGTGCGCCTTCATAGACGTCGGGCGTCCACATATGGAAGGGGACGAGGGCGATCTTGAACCCGAACCCGACGAGGACCAAAGCCAGGCCGGCAAGTGACAGAAGACCTGCCGCCGAGCCTGCCCTGAAATGATCGATGACGACTGGAATCCTCAGGGACCCGGAGGCGCCATAGAGAAAAGCGAGGCCAAGGACGAGAAAAGCGCTGGCAAAGCTTCCGAGGAGAAAATATTTGAGCGCCGCCTCTCCCGACCTCTCGTCCTTCCTCCTTAGCCCGGCCAGGGCGTAACAAGAAATCGAGAGGACCTCCAATCCCAAGAAGATGACCAAAAGGTCGGAAGAAGAGGTCATGATCATCATTCCGGAGAGGGCCAGAAGAAGAAGGGCGAAAATCTCCCCGTGGTTGGCGTCCTGAGAGGAGATGTATTTCAGGCACAGCAGAATAATAAAGGCGACGGCGACGCAAAAAAGGAGCGCCAGAAAAAGCGCCAGGTTATCGAGAAAGAGAGCCTGGCCAAAATAGGCGTAGTCCTTGTTCCAGAAACGGACGCACAAAAACCCGCAGACGATGAGAAAAAGGATGGAAAGGAAGCCGAGATAGCTTTTGTTTTCTCTCTTCAGGAAAACCTCAAGAACAAGAACGAGAAGGGCTCCCGCTACGATGATGACAAGGGGGAAGAGCGCGGCGATGTTACTCATCACCTTTTTTCTCCTCGGCAGCCCTTTTCTTGGGGACTATCTGTTCCCAGGGGATAACGCGGTTTTCGACCTCCCGGACGAACACCTTTTCCCGGTTGCGGACCCTTTTAAGCAGGTGGTTGACGGACGTGTCCATCTTTCTCAGAAAGGACTGCGGATACACGCCCATCCAGAACATCATGATGATGATTGGCACAAAATAGGCGATCTCCCGTCCGTTCATATCTTTAAACGACAGGATCTTCTCGTTCTTGACCGGGCCGTGCATCACCCTCTGATACATCCACAGCAAATAAGCAGCGGCGAGGATAACCGTCGTTATGGCCAGATAAGCGTAAATCTTATGGCTCTGGAAAACGCCGAAGAGGCAGAGGATCTCGCCGACAAACCCGTTCAGTCCGGGGAGCCCGACCGACGAGAGCATGCAGACAAGGAAGAAGGCCGTAAAAACGGGCATCTGGCTGGCCACTCCGCCGAAGTCTTTGATCAGCCTCGTGTGGGACCGTTCATAAAGGATACCGACGATCAAGAACAGCGCGCCCGTGCTCAGTCCATGGTTCAGCATCTGGTAGATGGCGCCCTCGATTCCCTCCAGGTTGAGAGAAAATACGGCCAGCATGATGAGCCCCATGTGGCTGACGCTCGAATACGCCACCAGAGACTTGATGTCTTTCTGGATAAGGGCCATCAGGCCGCCGTAAATGATCCCAATGATGCTAAGAACAGCAAGGAGAGGCAAAAATTTCATCAGCGCATCGGGAAAGAGGGGCAAGGCAAACCTGAGGAATCCGTACGTTCCCATTTTCAGCAGAACGGCTGCCAGGATAACAGATCCTGCGGTCGGCGCTTCCACGTGAGCGTCAGGCAGCCATGTGTGGAAGGGAAACATCGGCACTTTGATGGCGAAGGCCAGGCCAAATCCCAGAAAGAGCCAGCCCTGGACCTGCGGGTTAAGGATCATCTTGTAGTAATCGAAAATATTAAACGAATAAACGCCCGTCGCTTTGTAGTACAAAGAATAGAGAACAAATATGGATACGAGCATGAGGAGGCTTCCGAACATGGTCATGAGGACGAACTTGAGCGTGGCGTAGATGCGCCTCGGCCCGCCCCAGACGCCGATCAGGAAATACATCGGGATGAGCATCGCCTCCCAGAACACATAGAAGAGGAAAAGGTTGAGGGAGACAAAAACGCCCAGGATTCCCGTTTCTAAAAGGAGCATGAAGAGGAGATACTCTTTGACCCGTTTTTGGATGTAAGTCCAGGAAGAGAGCACGGCGATCGGAAACAAGAATGTCGTCAGCAGAACAAGGAACAGGCTGATACCGTCTATTCCCATATGATAATTGATGCCATAGCCGAGCCAGGCTGCCTTCTCTACGAACTGCGGCTCCGGTGTCGTCGAGTCAAACTGAAAATAGAGAGCCAAAGAAACAAAAAATACGACGAACGTGAAGGCGAGGGCAAGGCCGCGCTGGACATTTTTCTTTGGAGCAGGGATGAAAATGAGCAGGATGGCACCCAGGAGCGGCAAGAATGTCACAACGCTGAGAATCGGAAAACTCATTTTCTAAAGCAGCAAATATCCTAAAAATAAAATAACTCCCAGGAGCAGGGCGAGAGCGTAATCTTTAACCAGTCCGCTCTGGAAGAGGCTCAGAGCTTTGCCCGTAAATCCCGTCGCCGCCGCCGTCCCGTTGATCGTCCCGTCAATGACTTTGAGGTCAAAATTGTCATAGACAGCTTCTGACCCTTTGACCGTGGGGTTGACGAACACGGCATTGTAGATTTCATCAACATAATATTTGTTATACAGGAGCTTATAAACCCTGGGAAAACGAGAGACCAAACGATGCGGCGAGTGGGGTGATTTCAGATAGAAAAGGTAAGCGATATAGATCCCGCATAGAGCCACAGCCACGGAGATCAAGATGAGCAGCCATTCCATGCTCATGGTCAAGCCAGCCTCGTGACCCGGCTGGAACACCGGCTCCAGGAATCGAGTGAACAGGTTGGCTTTTTCGCCGAGGACGACAGGAAGCCCCACGTATCCGGCCAAAACCGAAAAAAACGCTAGGATGACGAGCGGCAGAGTCATGACTCGCGGCGATTCATGCAGATGGGCTCTGGCCTGGGCGTCCAGGCGTTCCTGGCCGAAGAACGTCAGGAAAATCAGGCGGAACATATAAAAAGCCGTCAGCACGGCGCCCATGATTCCCAGGGCCCAGATGAAATACTGGCGCTGGGCGAAGGCCTGCGTCAGGATCGCATCCTTGGAAAAGAATCCGGACAAAAACGGAACGCCGGCAATGGCGATCGCTCCGATGAGAAAAGTCGGGTAGGTGAGGGGCAGATATTTTCTGAGCCCTCCCATCTTCCTCATATCGAGCTCGCCCGAGAGGGCGTGCATGACGCTTCCGGCCGCCAGGAAAAGCAGGCTTTTAAAAAAGGCGTGAGTATATAGATGAAACATCCCGGCCGCGTAAGCCCCCACGCCGCAGCCGATGAACATATAACCGATCTGGGATATGGTGGAATAGGCCAGCACCCTTTTAATGTCGTTCTGGGTCAGAGCCATTGTCGCCGCATAAATGGCTGTCAAAGCTCCCACGAGCGCTACCACCTGAGCGGCCACTCCTGACAAAGTGAAAAGCAGGTTCATCCGCGAAACCATGTACACGCCGGCCGTGACCATAGTTGCGGCATGGATGAGGGCGCTCACTGGAGTCGGGCCTTCCATGGCATCCGGAAGCCAAACATAAAGCGGAATTTGGGCCGATTTTCCGGTCGCGCCGACAAACAAAAGCAGGGCAATCAGGGTAGCCAGACCTTGAGAGACAAGGCCTCCTCCAATCGCCTCGTTGATGGCCCTGAACTCGCCGCTTCCCAGGTTGATGAGGATGAAAAAGATCCCAAGAATAAAGGCCGCATCGCCGATGCGGTTGACGATGAACGCTTTTTTGCCGGCGCTAGCGGCTGAATCTTTCTCAAACCAAAACCCGATCAGAAGATAAGAACACAGCCCGACTCCCTCCCAGCCGACGAACATCAAAACAATATTGGAGGCCATGACCAGGATGAGCATGGCAAAGGTGAAGAGGTTCAAATAGGTGAAGTATCGTGTGTAGCCCTTGTCATGAGCCATATAACCAACGGAATAGACATGGATGAGAAAACCTACGCCCGTAACCACCAGGGCCATAATCGTAGACAAAGGATCTAACTGGAAGGAGAGGTTGGCGCTGAAAACGCCGGAAATGATCCAGCCGAAAAGCGTCTTGACCAGCGGCAGGTTTTCGGGAGAGACCTTGAGGAGTCCGAGGAAAGACACGACAGAGATCACGAACGATGCTAAGACCGAGAGGCAGGCTTGATAAGAAACGTATTTCTTGGGAAGCCATTTCCCAAAAACAGCCAGAACAAGAGTGCTGGCTCCCGGAATAAACGGAATGAGCCAGAAGTATTCGGTCATCTTATCCCTTCATCAAGCGCATATCTTCGGTTTTAATCGACTTTTTCTGCCTGAAAACCAGCAGGATGATAGCCAGCCCGACAGCAGCCTCTGCGGCGGCAACCGTGATGATGAAGAAAACAATCACTTGGCCATGGAGGGAGCCGGCAGCCTTCGCCAGGGCGATAAAAGCAAGGTTCGCAGCATTGAGCATGATCTCAACAGCCATGAACATCGTGATCAAGTCTCTTTTGATGAAAAAGGCGAGGATCCCCAAGGCAAAAAGAACGATGCTGAGGACAAAGAAATAGCTGATGGGGATCATTCCTTGGCCCCCTTTTTCACCAGGACTATGGCGCCGACCAGGGCAGCAATAATCAAAACGGAGGTGATCTCAAAAGGATAGAGGTAATCCGTGAAAAGGAGACGGCCGAGTTCGGTCGGAGTGCCCGTCTTTTCTCCGCCTGTCCGGCCCAGAGCAAAGAACGTTCCCCGGATTGCCAGGATGAGTTCCACAAGCAACACGATCGCCAGTCCGCCCGAAAAAAACAGCGTCCATTTCTTTTTTTCCCGCGTGATTCCCTGGCGGAGGTTAACCATCATGACCACAAAAATGAACAGGACCATGATAGCGCCGGCATAAATGATGATCTGGACGGCGGCGATGAACGGCGCATCCAAAAGCCCAAAGAGGCCGCCGAGACAGGTGAAGGCCAGGACCAGAAAAAGCGCGTTGTGAGCTTGATTCCTGGAGATGATCATGGCCAGGACAGAGCCAACGCATGTGACAGCCAAAAGGAAGAAAAGAAAAGCGGCCATTTTTTGGGTTTTTCATTATATTGATTGTCTTTTGCCCAGTCAATAAAATTCTGGAGACATGAACGGAATTTCTGAATTCCGTGTCGTGTCCCCAAAATTTTCGGTAGCGTCTCCCCAAAATTCTTTGACAAACAAAGTGATTCTGTTATAATAGCGTTGGTACCGCGGGGTAGAGCAGTCTGGTAGCTCGTCGGGCTCATAACCCGGAGGTCGTTGGTTCAAATCCAACCCCCGCTACCACCCCTTTTCCTGTTTCCCCTGATTTTTAACCTTTTTCCTGATTTGATATTTTCAGCCTGAGTCACTTAAACTGAGCCATTTTTAGCGATTTGTCCACACCGTGTCCACACGGGGAGAAGTCTGCTCTCATCATATTGACTTCCCATTATTGCCGTAGTAAGGTTAGCCCGCAAACTTACAAGATAGGAGGGGTAAATGAAAAACCCAATCTTGGTCGGTGCTTTGGTTATGGTTCTTTGCTTTGCGTTTGGCTGCCAGAACAAGGCTGAAAAAGCAGAGATTGAAAAGATGAAAGCCATGGCCCAAACAGAGGAACAAAACAAAGCCGTTGCGCTTCAATTTTTCCAGGCCCTCGACGCCCAGGACTATAATCGCTTCAATGAGCTTCTTGCCCCTGGCTCCGTTGTTCACTATTCCGGGCCGCAAGAGGACCTGAGCGCTGAAACGGGAGCCCAACTCATACGCGCTTTTTATCAGGCTTTCCCAAACCTCAGTCATACCAATGAGGACATTTTGGCCGAAGGGAACAAGGTTGTGGCCCGCAATCTCATTCAAGGGACGCATCAAGCCGAGTTCCAGGGGATTCCAGCCAGCGGAAACAAAGTCAAGTATTATCAAATCACCATCTTCGAGGTGGTTGACGGCAAGATTAAAGAAGGTTGGATCATCGAAGATAATCTCGGATTGATGACCCAACTCGGCATGGAGCTTAAGCCGAAACAGGAAGAGAAAAAGTGAGGGAGTTCTGGAGGATGAGTTTCAGAACAATGATGGTAATCAAGGCGGCCGCATGCCTCGTTATCGGGATTCCCATGCTCGTGGTTCCGGGACTGTTGATGTCGTTACTTGGCGTCACCCTGGAGACAGGGGGCATTCTTGTGGCGCGATTATATGGCGCAGCGATTCTGGGAAATCTCATGCTGACATGGTTCGGCCGGAACGTGGCCGTTTCGGACGGGCGCCGCGCTATCTGTATTCACCTTCTGGTCTATGATGCGATCGGCTGCGTTGTGGCTCTTTTGGCCACGTTGTCCGGAGAGATGAATATTCTCGGCTGGTCGGTCGTACTGCTCTATCTTTTGATCGCCTTCGGATTTGGGTATTTCCTGTTAAAAAAACCTAGCCCGGCCTAAGCATCCTGGCATCTGCGACTCTTTGATTCTCAGCTTTTCATCATTAGGGTTAAGTTCTGCGACTAAATCTGCGGTCACGATATGATTCACAGGCCTTTGTTGGCCCTATTGGCCAGGAGGTGCAGTCTAGGATAGAGAGAAAGCGCGTCCAACCTCAAATCGAGCGCTTGGCCTCAGGGGCGTAATTTTTGTCCTTTTTCAATTTTCTAGGGGAGCTGCCGACTAAATCCGTGGAGATACAAAAATGTGGCAGTTTCAACCGGCTGACAAAGAAAAAAATATCGAGCTCCAGTCCCATACCAATAATGGCTTCAAGATTCTCGTCGTCGAGGATGAAGCCATTATCGCCATGGATATCCAGAGCATCCTGAGAAAAATCGGGTTCGCCGACTCAGAAGTTGTGTTCTCGGGAGAAGAATCCCTCGAAAAGGTGGCGGCCCACAAGCCTCATCTCGTTCTTATGGACATCAGGCTGAAGGGAAGGATGGACGGGATCCAGGCGGCCCATCAAATTTTTTATGAATATCATGTTCCGGTTGTGTATATCACCGCCTTCGGCGATGAAAACACGCTCAAAAGAGCGAACGGGACAGCCCGTTTCGGCTACATCACCAAGCCTTTTGAAGAAAGGGAGCTTCAATCCACCATAGCGAGCGCCCTTACCAAGGCTTATAATTAGTCCCCAGTCACCGCAGGATGAACCCGTAACAGAGGGGGTCCTCAGGGTCGATCAAGATTTCATACCTTCCGGCAATAAAAGCGCTGCCCGTCACCTCGGGGATGACAGCTTCATAAGGCCCAAACCGGGTGACATTAACAATGCGGCAGGAAAAACAGGTCCCGAGAATGCTTTCGACGACAAAAGTTTCGCCCTTCTTGAGTTCTCCTCGGGCATAATGGAGGGCGGCGCGAGCGCTTAGGCCTGTTCCAGTCGGGCTGCGGTCGACTTCTCCGTCAGCAAAAATACAGACATTGCGGCTGTGATGGGCCGGATCCTCGGCCGCACCGACAATAATTGTACCGTAAAGAAAACCCAGGTCGTCCTCAAAAGGATGACGGATAGGAAGAGATTCCATCACCGCCCGCTTGACCCGCATTCCCACGTTGATCAAATGGCGGAAATCTTCGGGGTTGAGGCTGACACAGAGGTCCTCGGCCCGGCAGAAAGCATAAAAAGCGCCGCCAAAAGCGACGTCTACATTCACTTTGCCCAAGCCGGCGACATCAACTGTCTTATCTAAGGCATAAACAAACGAGGGCACGTTCAGAAACGATACCTCTTCGACGGTGCGTCCCTCTTTTCTGGCCGTGGCGGCGATTTGTCCCGCAGGCGTGTCGATTTTAAGGACCGGCCTTTTTCCCCTGATCTTAACCAGGCCGGTCTCCAAGGCGACGGTCGTGAGGGCGATGATCCCGTGGCCGCACATCGTGCTGAAACCGGCGTTATGGAGGAACAGGGCTCCCAGATGACTGTCTGACGAGACAGGCTCAGTGAGAATGCAGCCGTACATATCCGCGTGGCCACGCGGTTCCCACATCAGGGCGGTGCGCAAATGGTCCAAATGATTTTGGGCATAGCGGCGCTTCTCGATGATGGACCTTCCCGGAATAGGGGAGAGGCCTGCGGTGATGATACGCAGAGGTTCTCCAGCCGTGTGAGCATCGATCGTCTTGATAACAGTCCAGTCCGGGGGCGGTTTCCAGCGCGCTGCCATTCTTGTTCTCCTGTCGCCATTCTATGATATTAGCTTCAGTTATTTCAACATTCCTAAGATAGCTGAAGATGGGGGCTCTGCCGGACCAGACGCCATCTTCTCTGCGCCTAAATAAAGCAATGAAGCCCTCGCCCGAACAAGTCAGATTCCGCTTGACAAACAGGTGATATCTGATATATTAGATATCAGAGGCGGGCTCGAATGAAACATAAGTCGGTTCTCAACGTCAAATCCCTCAAAGAACAGGTCTATAACTATCTCAGGGAGCAAATGCGCAAAGGCAAGATCCTGCCCGGGTCGGCCATTGATATGCAGGAAACCAGCAGAGGTCTGGGCGTGAGCAAAACGCCTTTGCGCGACGCTCTGCTCCAGCTCGAGATGGAGGGGTTTGTGACCATCTTTCCTCGCAGTGGCGTAGTCGTGAACATTTTATCGCGCCAGGATATCAAGGACTATTATGAGATCATCGGCGCCCTGGAAAGCACCGCGCTCGTCCTGGCTTTCGAACGGATTCGAGAAAGCGAAATCAAGTCGATGGAAAAACAGATCAAGGGCATGGAGAGAGCTCTGGAGGTCAACAATTTTGACGCTTATTACGAAAAAAACCTCAGGTTCCATGATATTTATCTCGACCTCTGCCGCAATGAGAACCTGGTCAAAATTGTCCGCACCCTGAAGAAGAGGCTTTACGACTTCCCCCGCCAGAAAGGGTTCGTCAAAGAATGGGAAATCGCCTCCATCGCCGAACACAGGGAACTCGTGAAGCTCATCAAACACGGCCGGGCCGCCGCTGCCGCTGACCATATCCGCGATGTCCATTGGTCCTTCAAAACCCAGGAAAAATATATCAATCAATACTATAAATAAGGCCGCAAACTTGACCACGGGATTGATCTTCGATATCCGGAAATACTCGGTCCATGACGGGCCTGGAATCCGGACGACCGTTTTCTTCAAAGGCTGCCCTTTGCACTGCCTCTGGTGCCACAATCCCGAAGGCCAGTCTATGACCCCGGAACTCATGGTCAGGACGGGACGATGCCTCAAAGACTGTTCGGAATGCCTTTTGGCTTGTGAAGAAACAGCCTTGATTAAAGTCGCCGACCTCCCGGTCCTGGACAAAAGCAGGTGCACGGCCTGCGGCAAATGCGCCGAGGCCTGTCCCACGCTGGCCGTCGAGGTCGTCGGCCGCCGCATGGACATATCTGAAGTCATGGCCGCTATAGATAAGGATAAGATTTTCATGGATGAATCCGGCGGTGGAGTGACCTTTTCGGGCGGGGAACCCTTGGCTCATCCTGATTTTCTGTCTGAGCTCCTCTCTCAATGCAAAAGAAAGGGAATCCATACAGCCGTGGATACATGCGGGTTCGCTCCTGCGGAAGCTCTCGACAAAATTGTCGACCAGGTGGACCTTTTCCTGTACGACCTTAAGCTGATGGACGAGGAAAGACATAAAAAATACACGGGCCAATCCAGCGCCATCATCCTGGAAAACTTGTCCCGGCTCGCCCACAAAGAGAAAAAAATCATCATCCGCCTGCCTCTTGTCTCCGGCGTTAACGATGACGAGGCCAATCTCTCCGAGATGGCCGGGTTTCTCCGTTCGCTCAAGACGGTCACCGAGATCAGCCTCCTCCCATTCCATCGGATGGGAAAGGAAAAATACAAAGGTTTGCAGAAGCAGAACGCCTCTGAACATCTTAACCCTCCCTCTCGGGAAAGGCTGGAAAAAATAAAAAGCGGCCTGGAATCACACGGGTTTTCGGTCCGGGTAGGAGAATAACAAATGAATGAGAGAATTAAAAAACTGCGGGAACAGAGCCTGGAAGCCAGACCTTCCCTCACTCCGGAAAGAGCAGTTCTTCTGACCGAGTTCTACAGGAATCACGTTTCTTCGACCTTATCCGCACCCATGAAAAGGGCGCTGGCCTTCAAATACCTTCTCGAGCACAAGTCCATCATTATCAGCGAGGGCGAGCTCATCGTCGGCGAACGGGGAACCGCTCCCAAGGCCGCTCCGACCTATCCGGAGATCACAACCCACAGCGTTGAGGATTTGGACATTCTCAACACCCGGCCAAAAATATCCTTCCAGGTGAGCGGGGAGACCCGAGGAATCTATGAACGCGAGATCATTCCCTTCTGGAGGGGCCAGACCATAAGAGAGAAAATTTTCGCCGAGATGGACCCGGCTTGGAAAGAAGCTTACGAGGCCGGCATTTTCACTGAATTCATGGAGCAAAGAGCGCCCGGCCACACCGTTCTTGACGATAAAATCTATCACAAAGGAATGGACGATTTTGAGGCCGATATCAGGTCGAGCCTGGAAAAACTCGACTTCGAGAACAACCCCGAAGCCTTTAAAAAAAGGGAAGAGCTCGAAGCTATGGCCGTGGCCGCGGAGGCCCTCATCCGGTATGCCGAGCGGCATGGAGAAAAGGCGAAAGAGCTGGCCGCCAGGGAAATAGACCCCCGAAGGAAAGCCGAGCTCGAGAGAATTGCGGACGTCTGCTTTCATGTCCCGAGAAATGCGCCCCGGGATTTCTGGGAGGCTCTGCAGTCCTATTGGTTTTGCCATCTCGGCGTGATCACCGAGCTCAACACCTGGGATTCGTTCAACCCGGGAAGGCTCGACCAGCACCTTTATCCGTTTTACAAAAAGGGCCTTGCCTCCGGGACCATGACAGAGGAAGGAGCTCGGGAGCTTCTCCAGGCGTTCTGGATTAAGTTCAACAATCAGCCCGCGCCTCCCAAAGTTGGGGTTACCGCGGAAGAAAGCGGCACTTACACGGATTTTTGCTTGATCAACCTGGGCGGAGTGAAAAAGGACGGCTCCGACGGAACAAATGAGCTTTCCTTCCTCTTGCTCGATGTCGTCGAGGAAATGCGGCTCCTTCAGCCGAGCTCTATGGTTCAGGTCAGCAAGAAAACGCCTGACAGTCTGCTCCGGCGCGCGCTTCGAATCATCAAGACAGGATTCGGCCAGCCGTCTCTCTTTAACACCGATGCTATTATCCAAGAAATGCTCAGGCAGGGAAAATCTTTGGAGGACGCCCGGTCAGGAGGCGCCAGCGGCTGCGTCGAAGCGGGGATTTTCGGCAAGGAGAACTACAACCTCACCGGCTATTTCAATCTCCCGAAAATTCTGGAAATCACTTTGTTTAACGGCCTCGACCCGAAAACAGGAAAAAAAATCGGGCTCGAGACGGGAGACCCTATGTCTTTCATTTCGTTCGACGAACTGTTCGAAGCCTTCCGCAAGCAGGTGAATCGTTTTGTCGCTATCAAAATCAAAGGCAACAATATTATCGAGAGAATTTATGCCGAGTACCTGCCCACTCCATTCCTCTCCCTCCTCATCGACGACTGCATTGCCAGGGGGAAGGACTATCATGACGGAGGAGCCAGATATAACACCTCTTATATTCAAGGCGTGGGGATCGGGACGGTCACCGACGCTTTGACATCAATCAAATACAATGTCTTCGATAAGAAGAAGATCAGTCTGGAGAATCTCTGCGAAGCCCTTCGGAACAATTTCGAAGGACAGGAGGCCCTGCGCCAGTCGCTGATCAACAAGACTCCCAAATACGGAAACGATGATGATTATGCCGATATGGTCATGGTTTCCGTTTTCGAAGCCTATCACGATGCCGTGAACGGAAAGCCGAACACCAAAGGCGGCACCTACCGTATCAACCTTCTGCCGACGACCGTTCACATCTATTTCGGGAAGGTCACCGGGGCGACGGCGGATGGTCGCAAGGCCTCGGAGCCGCTTTCCGAGGGAGTCTCTCCGGTGCAAGGCGCAGACAGGCAAGGTCCGACGGCCGTCATCAAGTCCGTGTCTAAAATGGACCATCTCCGCACAGGAGGAACGCTTCTCAACCAGAAATTCACTCCTCAGCTTTTGGCTGACGAAGAGGGGATAACGAAGCTGGCCCACCTCGTCAGGTCCTACTTCAAGCTCGACGGCCATCACGTCCAGTTTAACGTCGTGACAGCCGACACACTTCGGGAAGCGCGGAAGCACCCGGAAAGGTACCGCGACCTTATCGTCAGAGTCGCGGGATACAGCGATTATTTTGTCGACCTCGGGCCTGACCTGCAGGACGAAATCATCCGCCGGACTGAGCACGACTCGTTTTGATCAGGGGAACGGTTCCGAATTGTTGAAATCAAGCGGACAATCTGATATACGGAAAAAGAAGAACGCTGATTACTAACGTGAGGTGTGACAAATGTTTGACAGCACGGTCTACGTTCAAAGAAGGAAACTCTTAAAAAAGCGAATCCCGTCGGGAGTCATTCTCTTCCTGGGAAACGAAGAGAGCCCGATGAATTATCCCGCGAACACCTATCCTTTCAGGCAGGATAGTTCCTTCCTCTACTATTTTGGGTTGGAAACTCCCTCTCTCGCAGCCGTGATCGACAGCGACGCCGGAAAAGACATGATTCTCGGGGACGATATCACCCTCGAAGATGTCATCTGGATGGGCGAACTCCCCAAGATCAAGGAAAGAGCCCTGCGGGCCGGAGTCAAGCACTCGGCGCCTCTTTCCCGGCTCGCAGAAATCGTCCGCCAAGCCAAAATACAGAAAAGAAAAATACACTATCTCCCTTCTTACAGGCCTGAAATCTTGGCTAAATTCAGCTCTCTCCTCGAGATGGAGCCGCAAGAGGTCAAAAAAAATGCCTCCGAGGAGCTGATCAAAGCTGTAGTCGCCCAACGGTCGACAAAAAGCGACGACGAAATCCAGGAGATCGAAAAAGCCCTCGCCGTCACCCGGGAAATGCACCTCGCGGCTATGCGGGTCACAAGGCCGGGGATCCATGAATGGGACATCGCCGGAAAGATGGACGGGATCTGCCAGGCCCATGGTTGCGTGACGGCTTTTCCGATAATCCTCACCATAAAGGGCCATATCTTTCACAATCCGTATTACACAAATATGTTGACGAAAGGAAAGCTGGCCGTTATGGACGCGGGCGCCTCTTCTCCGATGGCCTATGCTTCCGACATCACCAGGACTATCCCGGTGAGCGGCCGGTTCACTTCCCAGCAGAAAGAAATTTATGAGGTCGTCTTGAACGGGCAGCAAAAGGCCATTGAGTCCATTCAGCCAGGGGTCAAATACAAGGACATCCATCTGGCTACCGCTAAAATCTTGGCCTCGGGCCTGAAGGCGCTCGGACTGATGAAGGGCGATCTGGATGAAGCCGTCAAAGCAGGGGCCCATGCCCTTTTCTTCCCCCATGGTCTGGGTCATATGCTCGGACTAGATGTCCATGATATGGAAGGGTTGGGGGAGAACTTCGTTGGGTACGACGAGACCGTCAAGAGGAGCAAGCAGTTCGGGCTGGCCTACCTGAGGATGGCCAGGGAACTTCAACCCGGTTTCGTCCTCACCGTTGAACCTGGAATTTACTTTATCCCGGCTCTCATCGATCAATGGAAAAGCGAGAATAAATTCGCCCCGTTTATCAACTACGACAAAGTCGAATCCTACAGGAATTTCACCGGAGTCAGGATAGAAGATAATGTCCTTGTTACTCGGGACGGGCATCGCGTCTTGGGAAAGCCTATCCCCAAAACGATCCGAGATGTCGAGCGGACCATGGCCGCGAGAAAGGACTGAGATGAAGGTCGCGCTTGTCCAGCAGCACGCCTCTCTCGACCGCGAAGAAAATCTCCAGAGAGGAGTAAGGGCATGCCGAGAGGCGGCCGGCGCCGGGGCGGAGCTCATCGCTTTTGCGGAACTGGCCTTGCTGCGTTTCCTGCCTCAATATCCCGCAACCCCGGAGGCCCTGGCGAAGGCAGAACCTGTTCCCGGCCCAACGACAGACGTGTTCTCTGCGCTGGCCCGGGAGCATGGTGTTGTGATCGTTCTAAATCTTCTCGAAAAGGACGGGAATAAAACATATGACTCTTCCCCTGTTATCGATTCCGACGGACGTCTCCTCGGAGTCACGCGCATGGCCCACATCATGGAAGGACCCGGGTTTCATGAACGAGGTTACTATAGCCCTGGAAATTCGACTCAGCTTGTCCATAAAACGCGGCTGGGAAACGTCGGCATAGCCATTTGCTATGACCGCCATTTCCCCGAATTCATGCGCGCGCTGGCGCTCCTGGGAGCGGAGGTCGTCATTGTCCCCCAGGCCGGAGCCGTGGGGGAGTGGACAGAAGGGATTTTCGAAGCGGAGCTCCGGGTGGCGGCTTTTCAAAACGGATACTACGCCGCCCTGGTCAACCGCGTAGGGAGAGAAGAAGTGCACGAATTCGCCGGCGAATCCTTTGTGGTCGCCCCGGACGGAAGACTGGTTGCCCGCGCGCCCGCGGGCCAGGATTTTATCCTGTATGCCGATTGCGATTTGAGTGAAATTCCACGGTCTTTCGCCAAAAAGCACTTCCTGCCCGACAGGCGGCCCGAATTCTATGCTTCATTGCGGCTTGTCGATTAGCTGAACATGGAAAACTGGTTTGTCATCAACACCAAGCCGAAGAAGGAATTCCAGGTCTCCCGGCTTTTCAGCGAGGGAGGTTTCGAGTTCTATTACCCCAAGTACAGGCAGGAAACCCGGGTTAAGCCGTTTTTCCCCGGCTACGGATTCCTCTTTTTCGACTTCCCTTCCCAGTTTCAGCTCGTCAAATACACCCGGGGCGTAAAAAGGATTGTGGGCAATAGGGAAGGCCCTATTCCGGTCCCTGAAACCATAATCCAGCAAATCAGGTCCAGGGAGGTGGAGGGATTGATCGAGCTGGAGAAGCACGGCGTGGAACCAAAGCTCGGAGACGAGATCGAGGTCGCCGAAGGCCCGCTCAAGGGCTTGAAAGGAATATTCAAGAAAGAGCTCGACGATAAAGACAGGGTCATGATCCTTCTGAACTATGTCTCTTATCAGGGCCAGCTGCTGATCGAAAAAAAGAAACTCAAAAAGGTGCCAACCTAAGGAGGACTCAATGAATCTACCGATTCTGGATTTGAAAGCCCAGTATCAAGCCATCAAGGACGAAATCAACGAGAAGGTCTCTGCGGTGCTCACTTCCCAGAGTTTCATTCTTGGAGCCGAGGTCGAAGCCCTGGAAAAAGAAATCGCCTCTTTGAGCGGGACAAAATTCGGCATCGGCGTCTCATCCGGTTCTGATGCCTTAATCATATCTTTAATGGCCCTGGGAATAGGGGCAGGAGACGCCGTCGCTACGACTCCCTTCACATTCTTCGCCACGGCCGGCGCTGTCGCCCGGCTTGGCGCCAAAACGGTGTTCTGCGATATCGACCCCAAAACATATAACATCGACCCGGAGAAACTGGAAGAGCTTCTCCAAAAGGCCAAAAGAACCCGGCGAACCCAAAAAGTCAAGTCCGTGATCCCTGTCCATCTTTACGGCCAGTGTGCTGATATGGATCCACTCCTGGCGACCGCAAAAAAGCACGGGCTCTGGGTCATCGAAGACGCTGCCCAAGCCATTGCCGCCGAATATCCATCTCGAAAAGGGAAAAGACGCGCTGGTTCAATGGGCACGGTCGGGACTCTATCGTTCTTCCCCTCCAAGAACCTGGGAGGCTACGGAGACGGGGGGATGGTCCTGACGGACCGCCCCACACTCGCGGCCAGGCTGAAATGCCTTCGAGTCCACGGAGGTGTCAACAAATATTTTTATAAGCTTCTGGGCGGGAATTTCCGGCTCGATGCCCTCCAGGCCGCCGTTCTCCGGGTCAAGCTAAAACATCTTGAGGACTGGCAGAAGAAAAGGCAGGAGCGGGCAGCGTATTACGGCTTGAAGTTCAGGGAAACGGGGCTCGAAAACGAGGGACTCGTCCGGCCGCCTGCAACGGCGTACAAAGACAGCGGCGTCGCCAATTACCATACCTTTCACCAGTATGTCATCAGGGCCAAAAAGAGGGATGAACTCCAGGCGCACTTGAAGGAAAAGGGCATCGGAACGTCCGTTTTTTATCCGCTCCCGCTTCATCTCCAGAAATGCTTTTCTTCCCTGGGATATAAGCGCGGAGATTTTCCCATCTCAGAAAAGGCGGCCAAGGAAGTCCTGGCCCTGCCGATCTATCCCGAACTGACCACCGAGCAGCAGGACTGGGTGGTTTCCTGTATCAGGGAGTTCTATAGCTGAAGGGCTGATCCTGCCGGGCTAGCGGCAGGTGCTGCAGGATTTCGTCGAGCATGTCGAGCAGGAGTTTGACGACGCGGTCAGCCGGTTGCTCGCCCCGCCGATGCCGAAGGAAGAGAAAAGCTTCTGCACATCCGGGCTCTGGCACTCCGGACAGGAAACTCCTTTTTCACCGCCAATCCGGACAAGAGCTTCAAAATGATGGCAGCATTTCTTACACATAAACTCATAGATTGGCATTAGAAAATATTTTACAGGAATCCCGACATGCTGTCCACTTTCGGGGCCATTTGGAAGCATTTCTGTTCCCGTGATCATTTTAGTCCTGAATAGGGGCCTGCCACGGCTTCCCCCCAGCCGCGTCACCCTCCTTAGATTATCGTCCCGATCACGGAAACAGAAATGCTTCCGAATCAATTTAATATAGAATAAATTCTGTCAGGCTGGTTAGCTTATTTTTTCTTGGCGCCGGCGAGGGCTATCGCTTCTATCTCAACCTTGACGTCACGAGGCAGCCGGGCCACCTGGACGGCTGCTCTGGCAGGGAAGGGGGATTTGAAGAATTCGGCATAGACCTGGTTCATGCGGCTGAAATCGTTCATATCCTGAAGAAAGACAGTGGCTTTGACAACATCGTCAAAGGAACTTCCCGCGGCCTCGAGCACCGCCCCGAGGTTTTTCAGGACCTGCCTGGTCTGGTCCTCAAATGTCCCCGTGTTTAGTTCTCCGCTGGCAGGGTCGATGGCAATCTGGCCGGAGGCGAAGACAAATCCATTGGCCACGATACCCTGAGAATATGGGCCTATTGCTCGAGGAGCTTTTTCAGTTTTGACTTCTTGCTTCATTGGGTTGTTCCCTCCTGTTTTGGCGAATACGACGGGCGGAAAAAGAACCAGCCCGCTCAAACCGAGCAAGGCTTCTCTTCTTTTCATTCTCTGCCGTCCTGAGCGAATTCCTGGATCAGGCGAATTCCTGGAGCGTGGCAGTCACGAATTTCCAGAAATCCTCAACTGACCCGACGTGGACTCTTTCCTCGGGCGAATGAGGATGCTCGATGGTCGGGCCAAAAGAGATCATCTCCATGCCGGGGTATTTTTCGCCGATGATGCCGCACTCCAGGCCGGCATGAATGGCCACAAACCGCGCCTCTTTGCCGAAGGTTTTTTTATAGACTTCGGCGAGTTTTTTCGACAGGTCAGACTGGAGGTTAGGCTCCCAGCCGGGATATCCAAGGCTCTGGACTACGCCAGCCCCGGCGAGTTCCGCCAGAGCCCTTATGGAATTCCTCACGGCCTCCAGGGCTGAGGCGATAGAGCTCCGGCTGCTCATGATGATCTGGGCCTGCTTTTTCTCGCAGCGGATGATAGCAAGATTAGTCGATGTTTCGACAAGCCCGGCAATCTCCGGGTGCATGGCGATGACTCCGTGCGGCAGGCTCAGAAGGAAGCGAATCAATTCTCCCTGCGATGCCGCGGTCAAGGGGACTTCTTTGGGGTCTTCCGCTTTTTCAAAGGAATGGCGCGCCTCTTTTTCTACGGTTTTATACTCATTCTGAATTTTGGCGAATTCCTTGCGGACAAAAAGCTTCATCTTTTTAGCCGTATTCCGGTCGGCGTAAAAATCGGCCCAAGCTTCCCGGGGAATGGCGTTTCGTTTGTTCCCGCCTTCTATCCGCACTATCTCGAACTTAAACTTGTCCAAGGCTTGATAGAGGAGCCGGGCCAGGAGCCGGATCGCATTCCCTCTGCCCTGGTTGATATCCAGCCCGGAATGTCCGCCGCGAAGACCGGACAATTTCAGCCGGTAGAAATCCTTGTATCTTTTCTTCTTCCGTCCCAAAGGAAAAGCGATTTCTGTATCTCCTCCGCCTGAACAGCCGATCGTAAAAGTTCCTTCTTCTTCGCTATCGAGGTTTAAGAGCTTTGTTCCGCGAAGAAAGCCTTTGCCCAGTTTGTTGGCTCCGGTTAGCCCTGTTTCCTCGTCGACCGTAAAGAGAAACTCCAGGGGGCCGTGGACCAATGTCTTGTCCTCCATCACGGCCAGCGCCGCAGCCAACCCGATGCCGTTATCCGAGCCGAGGGTCGTTCCTTTCGCCTGGACCCAATCTCCCTTTTTTTCGGCTTTGATGGGATCTCCGGAAAAATCATGGGACACGTCCGAATTCTTTTCACAAACCATGTCCAAGTGCCCCTGGAGAACAACCCCGGCGGGATTCTCCGAGCCGCGAGAGGCCGGCTTCGTGACGACGACATTCCCAACCTTGTCCCGCTTCCAGGCCAGATCGAGACTTCGGGCGACGGAGATGACATAATCGCCCAGCGGTTTCTCATTTCCCGAACAGTGGGGAGTTTTCAAAATCTGGGCAAAATGCTTCCAGAGCAGTGGCGGCTTAAGCCCTTCAAAGGTCTCTGTCATGACTGTCCTCCTGCACTAACAAGAGCTCATGTTTTGGGGAATGATGCCACAAAAGACGGTTCAATTCAAGGATATTGGGACAGGAGTCCCGCCGTTTGACTTTTTCCGGTGCTTCCCCTACACTCAATTCTTTCCTCATGTCCAAAAACTTAGAAAAGATTTTCTTTGAAATTCACCGCTCCCGACCTCGCATTCTCTCCTCGGCTCCAGGCAGGATCAACCTCATCGGCGAGCACACGGACTACAATAATGGGTACGTGCTTCCGGCTGCAATTCATCTGAAGAATTATTTTCTGGCATCTCCGGGACAGGACAACCTGGTCCATGTCTGGGCGGAAAATTTCCAGCAAGAAGATTCCTTCTCCCTCGATCAAATCGTGCCTTCTGAACAGCACCGCTGGGTTAATTATATCAGAGGAATCTTTTGGGTTCTTCAGAAGGAAGGTTACAAGCTGGGCGGAACGAACGCCCTTGTGTGGGGGGAAGTGCCTCTCGAGTCCGGCCTGAGCTCCTCGGCCGCCCTTGAGGTCAGCGTTATGAAAGGCCTGACTGAATTGTTCGGGATCAACCTTCCTCCCGAACGGATGGCCAAGCTGGCCCAGGAAGCGGAGAACGACTTCGTCGGCGTGAAATGCGGTCTCATGGACCAGTTCATCGCCGTCTTTGCCCAAAAGAACAAGGCCCTGTTCCTGGACTGCGAAACACTTGCCTATGAGCTTTTCCCCTTAAACCTGGAAAAAAATGAGCTTCGAATCCTTGTCCATGACACCAAGGTCCGGAGAAAATTGGCCGCGTCAGAGTATAACGTCCGTCGCCAAGAGGCCTTGGAAGCTCTAAACATTCTCCGCGAGATAAAAGGAGTCCGTACCTACAAAGAGGCGACGACGGATCTCCTTGAAGACGTCCGAAGGGCAATGCCCGATGTTTTTTACAGGCGGGCAAAACATGTCATCAGCGAAAACGAACGAGTCCAAAAAGCCCTGGAGTTTCTTAAAATCGACCAGTTTGCTGCGCTGGGTAAACTCCTTTACGAGTCTCACGAGAGCTTAAGAGATGACTATGAAGTCTCCTGCCCGGAGCTCGACCTGCTCTACGAGACCGGAAAAGAATTTCCCGACTGCCTGGGAGCCCGTCTCGTGGGAGCGGGATTCGGCGGGTCGGGAATTGCCCTGCTCAAGCAGGCGCACATCGAAAGGTTCAAGGCAAAGTTGCTGGCCAAAGCTGAAGAGGAGGGTTTTCCCAAGCCGGAATTCCACATCATTTCGGTAGGAGAAGGCGCCACGGCCAAGCATCTCCCGGGGTAGGGCTAGACGATTGAAATACTTTGCTCTCCTGATCTTCAGCCTTTGGACATGCCTGACCTCGCCCCAGAACAGCGACGGAGCCCAAGCCAACAAACTCAAGATTGTGGCCAGCATTTTCCCGCTGATGGAATTTGCCCAGGCGGTCGCCGGTGAAAGAGGAGACGTAAGCCTCCTCCTCCCGCCCGGAGCCGGCGTCCACACTTGGCAGCCGAGGGCCAGTGATATCACGCGTCTCGCTTCTGCGGACCTCTTCATATATATCGGAGCCGGGCTTGAGCCGTGGATCTCCGATCTCTTGAGAAGCGTTCCGTCCGGCCGACTCAAAACTCTGGCAGCAGCGGATTTTGTGCCCTTAGAGAAGGAGAACGATGGCGCCAAGGGAGCCGTTGATCCTCATATCTGGCTGGACTTCGAGCTGGACCGGATGATCGTCAGCCGCATCGCCGAAATTCTCTCCGAAATGGATCCCTCCCACACTTCTTTCTATAGATCCGGCGCCGCTCGGTACAACGAAAAGCTGAACAAGCTCGATGACCACTTCTCGCGAAACCTCAGTCTGTGCAATCACAAAATCATCCTGCTCGGAGGGCATGCGGCGTTTGGTTATCTCGTAAGAAGGTTCCATCTCCAGCAGGTTTCTCTCTACGGTTTGAGTCCCGACGCAGAGCCATCTCCAAGCCGGCTCATAGAGACGGTCGAGTGGGCCAAACAGCACAAGATCAAGGCTGTCTTTATGGAGGCGAATACCAGCGCCAAGATGGCCAGAGTTTTGGCTGGAGAAATTCACGCTGACCTTCTTGTCTTGAATCCGGGATCCAACCTCAATAAAAAAGAATGGGCCTCGGGCCTGACGTTTATTGATATCATGGAACAAAACCTAAAGAATCTGAAGAGAGGTCTTCTCTGTGACTGAGGAAAAGGAGCTCGTCCGAGTCGAGGAAATCACCTTTGCCTACGACTCTGTTCCTGTCTTGGAAGAGGTAAGCTTCTCGATCAGCCAAGGCGATTTTCTGGCTATTTTAGGGCCGAATGGTTCTGGCAAGACGACGCTGATCAAGGTCATTCTCGGGCTCCTGAAACCCAGCCAGGGAAGAATCCTGATCATGGGCCAGCCGATCGAGGCCTTTCGGGAATGGTCAAAGATCGGCTATGTGCCGCAAAAAGCCACCCATTTCGACCCCTTTTTCCCCGCCTCGGTGAAGGAAGCCGTAGCCATGGCTTTCTTATCTCCTAAGAAAAGGTCAGCGCAGAGGAGAAAGGACGAGGAGAGGGCAATGGAAGCAGCTCTCGAGAGCGTAGGCATGGAGGCCTATCGAAATTGGCCCATCGGAAGCCTTTCTGGAGGGCAGCAGCAACGTGTTTTCATCGCCCGCGCTATTATCAATTCTCCCGAGCTCCTTTTCCTGGATGAGCCGACCACAGGTGTGGATGCCGCAACCCAAGAGCACTTTTATGAAATGCTTCATCTCCTGAATAAAGGCCAAAGGATTACGATCATCCTGGTGACGCATGACGTCGGCATTGTCAACAAGCACGTCAACAAGGTCGCCTGCCTCAATCAAAAACTCGTCTACCATGGGTCCCATGATGATTTTTGCCAGTCCGAGGCGTTCAAGGCCCTGGCACGCGGGGGGCATCTCGTCTCACATAAGCACTGACAAAGGAGCTTGATGGAAGCGCTCTTCACCTACGGATTCCTCCAGAGGGCCCTTCTGGCCGGAGTTTTCGTGGCCATAGCCTGCGCCATCCTGGGCGTGTTCCTGCTCCTGCGCCGAGACGCTATGATCGGCCATGGCCTGGCCCATGTCACCTTCGGCGGGGTGGCTCTCGGGCTCTTCCTGAACATCCTTCCCCTGGGCACCGCGCTTGTCGTGGCCATCCTGGCCTCACTGGCGATCATGAAACTGAAAGAAAAGGCCGGCCTTCATGGAGACACGGCGATCGGAATTTTCAGCAGCGCGGGGATGGCCCTGGGCATCGCCCTGGCGACTCTGGCGGGGCGCTTTAACGTTGACCTGCTCAGCTATCTCTTCGGCGATATCCTGGCCATCGAGCCGCTCGAGGTTTGGCTCTCGATCGGCCTTGCCGGCGCCGTAGTCATCGTGATCCTGCTGAATTATCGCAAACTGATGTACCTGACTTTCGACCGGGACGCGGCCAAAGCTTCCGGCGTCAAGACCGAGCGTTTCGACATCCTCCTGACAGTGCTGACGGCTATCACCGTTGTCTTGGGAATGAAGGTCGTCGGTATCCTCCTGGTAACAGCTCTTCTGGTCATCCCTGCGGCAGCCGGCTTGCAGGTTGCGGCGCGCTTTAAACAAGCGCTCTTCCTGTCCTGCGCGGTCTCCTTCATTTCGGTTCTCGTGGGACTGAGTGCAGCCTTTGTTTTCGACCTCCCCGCCTCGGCAACGATAGTCCTTCTCGCTTTTGTCATCTTCGGGGTCTTCTTCCTTGGACGAAGAAAAAAATTCTTCTGAGAGGAAGTCCTACCCGGCCAGCTTCTCCAGGGTCTTCAGGAATGTGGAAAAGGCCTCTTGACCATACAGGCAAAAAAGAATCTCTTTGGGGAAATCGTTTTTTCTCAGAAAATCCATCGCCGCTCGAAGCATGATCTCAGCGCATTTCTCAATCGGGAATCCATAGATGCCTGTGCTGATGGCGGGGAAGGCAATTGTCTCTATTTTCCTGTCTTTTGCGATCCTCAGGCTGCTGAGCGTGGCGCTGGCCAACTTCGCCTCCTCATTGCCCTCGCCGTTCACCGGACCGACCGCATGAATCACGTGCCTGGCTTTGAGGTTGCCGCCGCCTGTGATCACGGCCTGGCCCACGTTAATCGGGGCTAATCTATCGCATTCCTCTTGAATCGCCGGACCGCCGTATGTCCGAATGGCGCCCGCGACCCCTCCGCCGAGCTGGAGATATTTATTGGCGGCGTTGACCACGGCCTCGCAATCCAGGAGGGCGATATTGCCCTCGACAATCATGATTTTTTTCTCGTCGCCAAGAAGCAGATTATCCACTTTTTTATTATAGCATGGGCAGGCAGGAGAAGAACACCCGATATTACGTGCCGCAAGCAGCTCCCTTTCCGTGATCATTTTGTTCTGGAATAGGGGCCTGCCACGGCTTCCCCCAACCGTGCGTATGTTATATTCCCCTTTGCTATAATGAGGAAAGCAGGGTAAGGTCTCCCAGCCGTTTCCCCAGAAGGACTGGTGACATTTACCGCCCTGCT
>Ga0209253_10000102_pt1 | contig 58832 bp, 53 predicted proteins | sample FrelakmetBRP12BR_FD_187145 | JGI IMG/M metagenome (GOLD analysis project Ga0209253, IMG submission 187145) | Freshwater lake sediment microbial communities from the University of Notre Dame, USA, for methane emissions studies - BRP12 BR (SPAdes)... | ecosystem: Environmental > Aquatic >...
GCACCGGGCGAGCCGGTGGCTGCGCGCCAGTTCGCGCCAGTTCTGCGAACTCGCGACGTCGGCGGCCGCTGCCGTGACGGCGACGGCTTCGTGGCTGGTGCAGTGGCAGCAGGCGGACCGCGTCGCGCGAGCAGCGGCGGCTGCAGCCATTGAATCGGAACCTCGCTTCCTGACGCCGCACATCGCCCGGGCGTTGTGGAGCGGGCTGCCCGCGGGGGCCGTGCTCTATGTTGCCAACAGCATGGCGATCCGTGAGCTCGACTTGTTCGCGGGACCGCGCAAGCTCGCGCTCCGCGTGCTCGCGAATCGGGGCGTCAATGGTATCGATGGCCAGGTCTCGGCGGCGCTCGGTGCGGCTGCGGCACTGCGCCGGCCGACCGTGCTGTGGTGCGGCGACCTGGCCCTGCTGCACGACGTGTCGGGACTCCTGGCGGGCCGCATGCACGGGGGCGACCTGACGATCGTCGTCAGCAACGATGATGGTGGAGGAATCTTCGAGTACCTGCCCGCGGCACGGCTCGTGTCGCGCCCCGTCTTCGAGGAACTGTTCGCGGTGCCGCACGGCCTCGATCTTCACGAACTGGCGCGCGGCGTTGGGTGGGACGCGGTCCGCGTCGATTCGGCCGCTTCGTTCGAGCAGGCGCTCGCGCGCGCACTCCACGGCGGGCGACACGTCATCGAGGTGACGATGGATCGTGCCGTGAACACCGCTTTTCACGCGAGAATCCACCAGCGCGTGCGCGAGCAGTTGCAACAGGACCTGCGCGGGTGAGCGGTCGTACGCTTCACTTCGAGCGCCATGGCCGCGGCCCCACGCTGGTGCTGCTGCACGGCTTCACGGGCACCGGGCAGAGCATGGCCGAAGTCGCGCAGTCGCTCGAGCGGGCCTACGAGACGCTCTCGCTGGACCTGCCGGGGCATGGTCATTCCACCGATGTCGTGGGAACCGGCGCGTACGGGTTCGACGAGTGTGTGGACGATCTCGCTGCGACGCTGGAGTCCGCGGGACACCGCCAGGCTCACTGGCTCGGCTACTCGATGGGCGCGCGCCTGGCGCTGGGGTGTGCCGTCCGTCATCCCGGCAGCGTGGCGTCGCTGGTGCTGGTCGGCGGTCGCGCGGGAATCGCCGATCCGATTGAGCGCGCGATGCGCTGCAGAGGAGACGAAGCGCTTGCGGCGCATATCGAAGACGTGGGCGTCGAGGCATTCGTCGACGAATGGCTGTCGCAGCCGATGTTTGCCTCGCTGCGGCAGCGGGGCGCGAGGTTCGTGGCGGAGCAGAGACGCCAGCGCGTCGGCAACAGCGCGCAGGCCTTGGCCGCCAGCCTGCGCCGCCTCGGTCCCGGTGCGCAGCCGCCGCTGTTCGATGCACTGCCGAGCGTCGATGTGCCAGTGCTGCTCGTCGCGGGTGCACTCGATCGAAAGTTCATCGCGCTGGCGCACGACCTGGCACGCCGGCTGCCCCATGCGGAGGTCTGCGAGGTTGCGGGTGCGGGCCACGCCGTGCATCTCGAGCAGCCGGAGGCTTTCGTTCACGCCGTCCAGGATTTTCTGCGCCGGGCCACCGCGCCGGCGACATCCGTTCACTTGCGTTCGGTTCAGGAGACCGCGTCATGACTGACACAACCACGGCGGCGCACGCGCGGCCGAACTGGCAGGCCGTCCGCACCTACGAGGACATCCGCTTCGAGCGGGACGGCGGCCTCGCGAAGATCACGATCTGTCGTCCGGAGGTGCGCAACGCGTTTCGGCCGAAAACGCTGTTCGAGCTGATCGACGCTTTCTCCAGGGCGCGCGAGGACGGCACGATCGGCGTCATCATCTTCACCGGCGAGGGCGACCTCGCGTTCTGCTCCGGTGGCGACCAGCGCATCCGCGGCAACGAGGGCTACGTCGGCGACGACGGCGTGCCGCGCCTCAACGTGCTGGACTTGCAGCGGCTGATCCGCTCGCTGCCGAAGCCCGTGATCGCCGCCGTGGCCGGCTACGCGATCGGCGGCGGTCACGTGCTGCATGTGGTCTGCGACCTGACGATCGCCGCGGACAACGCCCGGTTCGGACAGACGGGCCCGCGCGTCGGCTCGTTCGACGGCGGCTTCGGCTCGTCCTACCTCGCGCGCATGGTGGGCCAGAAGAAGGCGCGCGAGATCTGGTACCTGTGCGAGCAGTACGACGCGCAGGAAGCGCTGGCCATGGGGCTCGTGAACAAGGTCGTGCCGCTCGCGGAGCTCGAGGCGACCGCCGTGGCCTGGGGGCGGCGCATCCTCGAGCACAGCCCGTTGGCGATCCGCTGTCTCAAGGCGGCCTTCAATGCCGAGCTCGATGGCCAGGCCGGCATCCAGGAGCTGGCGGGCCATGCGACGCAGCTCTTCTACATGACCGAGGAAGCCCAGGAAGGTCGCGACGCCTATAACGAGAAGCGCAAGCCGGACTTCTCGCGCTTTCCATGGCGACCGTAAGCGCACGTTCCGCGTGGTGGCTGGCGATCCGGCCGGCGACGCTGACCGCGTCGGCAGCGCCGGTCCTCGTTGGCACCGGCGCCGCGTGGGCCGACGGCGCATTCGCCGCGGGGCCAGCGCTGGCGGCGTTGATCGGCGCGTCGCTGCTGCAGGTCGGTGCGAACTTCGCGAACGACGTCTTCGACTTCGAGCGCGGCGCGGACAACGCCGAGCGGCTGGGCCCACAGCGTGCCACGCAGCAGGGGTGGATCAGCCCGGCGCAGATGAAGCGCGCGATGTGGCTCGCGTTCGCGGGCGCGACCGCCGTAGGCTTGTATCTCACTTACGTGGCCGGCTGGCCGGTGCTGGCGCTCGGGCTGCTGTCGATTGCCGCGGCCTACCTGTACACAGGCGGTCCGCGGCCCTATGGCTACCTCGGCCTCGGCGACCTGTCCGTGTTCCTGTTCTTCGGCCCGGGCGCCGTGGCTGGCACCTATTACGTGCAGGCGCTGTCGGTGTCGACACTTGCGTGGTGCGCAGCGATTCCAATCGGTGCGCTCGCGACGGCGATCCTCGTCGTCAACAACCTGCGCGACATCGAGACCGATGCGCGCGCCGGCAAGAACACATTGGCCGTGCGTCTCGGCGACGGTGCTACGCGCACCTATTACCTGGTGCTGCTGGTGATCGCCTATCTCGTGCCGCTGCTGCTCTGGTGGCGCGGTCTCGCCAGTGCGTGGGTCATGCTGTCGTGGCTGTCACTGCCACTCGGGCTGAAGCTTGCGACCCACATGCGCCATGACCGCGGGCTGGCGTTGAATGGCAGCCTCGTGCGGACCGCCCACCTCGAGGTCGTATTCGGCCTGCTGTTCGCGATCGGGCTCGCGTGGTGAGACTGGTCGCCGCCCAGGCGAAGCTCGTGCGGCTGCAATTCGCGCGGCCGGTGCGCACGGCCAGGCGTGCCTTCGCCGAACGAGAGAGCGTGCTACTCGAGTTGCGTGATGCCGATGGCGTGCCGGGCTTTGGCGAGGCGGCACCGTGGCCGGGCTTCGGCACCGAGAGCGCGCAGCAGGCCTGTGCGTCGCTGATCGCAGCCGAAACGCTGCTCTGCGGTGCGGCGATGGAACCGGGCGCCTGGACTCCGGAACTGGATGCGCACCTGAGTGGCGCGCCGGCCGCGCGCGCGGCGGTGCAGGGCGCCCTCTGGGATCTCGCCGCGCGCCGCGCAGGGCTTCCGCTTGCGGACCTGCTCGCGGCCGGTGCCGGCACGATGTGTGGCGAGGTTCTGCGACACGTACCGACGAGCGCGCTGATCGTGTCTCGAGAGCCCGGATCGCTGCGCGAGGAGGCGGCCCGTGCGCGTGAGGCGGGCCATCGTGCTGCGAAGATCAAGCTCGGAGCCCCGTCGCTCGACGATGACGTGGCACGCGCGCGTGCCGCGCGCGAAGGACTTGGACCGGCGGTTCGATTGCGCGGCGACGCGAACGGCGCATGGAGCCCGCGCGAGGCGCGAGTCGCTCTCGAGGCGCTCGCGGAGTTCACGTTCGACTACGTCGAGCAGCCGCTCGCGGCCCACGATTTCGAGGGCCTCGTCGATCTGCACCGCCGCGCACCGGTGCGTCTCGCCGCCGACGAATCAGTGGCCACCGAAGAGGGTGCGCTGCGCCTGCTGTCGGCTGGCGCGGTGGACGTCGTAGTGCTGAAGCCGGCCATGCTGGGCGGCCCGGCGCAAGCGCTCGCGATCGCTGCGCGGGCGCGACAGGCCGGCGTCGAGGTCGTCTTCTCGCACACTTTCGAGAGCGCGATCGGTGCCCGACACGCGCTGCATTGCGCGGCCGCCTGGGGCGAGGCGTCCGCCGTGCACGGCCTGTGCACGCAGGGATTGTTCGTTGCGGACGTGGCCGCGTCGGTCACGTGCCTGGGCGGACTGGCCGCGATCGCCGACGCGCCTGGACTCGGGATCACGCCGTGAACGTGCGCTATGACCTGCCGTGGCGGGCTGCGCAGACGCCGGATGCGCCGGCACTCGAGACCCCCGCGGGTACGTGGACCTTCGCCGATCTTCTCGATCGCGCGCGCCGCGGCGCCGCATACGTGCAGGCGGCGGCGCCGCAGGGCGATGCGCCGATCGGTCTGCTGCTCGACGGCGACGCGGAATTCGCGGCGTGGTTCCATGCACTGGCGCTCGCTGCCCGCACGGTGTTGCCACTCAACCTTCGGCTGACGACCCGCGAGCTCGCGCAGCAACTCGCCGATGCGCAGGTCGGCTGGCTGCTCGGCAAGTCGGGCGATGCGCGCCTCGCAGAGCTCGCCGCGCAGGTGTCGGGACTGCGCAGCGAGATCGCGCCGAAGTTCGGCGTGCTGCGCGCGCCGTGCGGCGCAATGCCGGGCGAGAGCGGCGGCGCGGATCCCGGCGCGACGTCGGTCGTGCTGTTCACCTCCGGCACTTCCGGGCGCGCCAAGGGCGCGTGCCTGACCTGGGCAAATTTCCTGGCCAGCGCGGAGGCCGCCGCGGACCGTCTCGGTCCCGTAGTCGCGCAACGCTGGCTCGCCTGCATGCCGCTGTTCCACGTCGGCGGGCTCTCCATCCTGATGCGCAGCGTGCGCTTCGGCGGTCCGGTGCGACTGCTGCCGCGATTCGACGCCGCCGAGGTGAGCGACGTTCTCGATGGGGGCGACATCGCCGCGGTGTCATTGGTCCCCACGATGTTGTCGCGCCTGCTCGCGTACCGCGGGGGACGAGCGGCGCCGCCCGGTTTGCAGGTGCTGCTGCTCGGCGGCGCGGCCGCCACACCGGAGCTGCTTGCGCGCTCGCTCGCTGCTGGCTACCCGGTCTGCCCGACCTATGGCCTGACCGAGACCTGCTCGCAGGTCGCCACCGCGGCGGCGCCGCCGGTCGGAGCGGCCTGCGCTTTGCCGATGTCACCGCTGCGCGGTACCGAGCTGCGGATCGACATCGATGGGCGCGACGCTCCGCCCGGGACGCCAGGCGAGATCGTCGTTCGTGGACCGACCGTCATGCGGGGCTACCTGCACGATCCGCAGGCCACGGCGAGTGCGCTGCGCGACGGCTGTTTATATACCGGCGACATCGGGTGCCTTGATGTCGAAGGCGGTTTGCACGTATTCGACCGGCGCGACGACCTGATCGTGTCGGGCGGCGAGAATGTCTATCCGGCTGAAATCGAAGCGGTGCTGCTGGAGCATCCATCCGTCGACGACGCCGGTGTGGCAGGCGTCCCGGATGCCGACCTTGGGACGCGCGTAGTCGCGTGGGTCGTGGCCACGCCCGGTTCGACGCCGGACGTCGATGCGCTGCAACGGCATTGCCGCAGCCGGCTGGCGGGGTTCAAGCAGCCGCGGGAGTTCCGCTACATGGATGCTTTGCCGCGCAATGCCGTGGGCAAGCTGCAGCGCAGTCATCTCCGGGAGCCGAGGGCCGAAACTCGAGACATGCCAATTCGCGACACCGCACCGACGCCGACCGGCATGTCGAAGCAGTTCTGAGCGTCCCCTGCGTCCAAGCACTTGTCTCCCGGTTACCGATATCCGCTACACTCCGGGCCGGGGGGAAGCATGGACGTGACCGACGCGACGGCAGAGCGTGTTGGCGAGGGCCCCTGGTCCAAACTGCGCCGCCGACAGGTCGTGCAATGGGGCCTCGCGTACTCGGCGGGCGCCTGGGGGCTTTTGCAGGGTCTCGGCTTCACGGCCGACGCCTTTGCCTGGCCAAATGCGATCAAGCAGATCGCGCTGCTGCTACTCCTGATCGGCCTGCCCATCGTCGTGGTCCTCGCCTGGTACCACGGCGACCGTGGCGTGCAGCGGGTCACTCGCGCCGAGTTGACGATTCTCACGTTGCTGTTCCTGCTCGGCGGCGGACTCTTCTGGCTGCGTTACGACCGGTTGAGCGGCGAGTCACCGGCAACGCACTCCGAGCCCGCTGCGCTGGCGTCCGCAACGACGTCCGCTGACAGGCAAGCCCCCATCGCTGGTTCAACGGAAATGCTTCCCGACAGACCGTCCCTTGCGGTCCTGCCTTTCGACAGCTTCGGCGGCAGTTCGGAGAGCGGTTACTTTGCCGATGGCATGACCGAGGACATCATCACCGACCTCTCCAAGCTCTCCGGAATTCTGGTCATTGCGCGCAACTCCAGCTGGGCCTACAAGGGCAAATCCGTGAAGGTGCAGCAGGTGGCCAAGGATCTTGGAGTCCGCTACGTGCTGGAGGGCAGCGTCAGGCGCGAAGGTGACACCGTGCGCATCAATGCCCAGCTCATCGACGCGCTCGGCGGCCAGCACCTCTGGGCGGAGCGCTACGATGGCTCGATTCGGGACGTCTTCGCGCTGCAGGACAAAGTCGTCGGGCAAATCGTCGCCGCACTTGCGGTCAGACTCACCCATGAGGAGAAGACGAGCATCAAGCTTGCGGAAACCGAAAACCCGCAAGCCTACGATGCGGTCCTGCAGGGCTGGGCACATTACCGTCTGGGACCCGAGGATGAAACCAACAAGGCGATCGCACTGTTCGAGCAGGCGATCGCGCTCGACCCCGACTACGGCCGCGCCCATGCGGCCGTGGCGGCGGCGTCCTGGCGGATCGTCCAATCCACCTGGGAGTCAACGACCGAGGGCGGATACCAGCGCGCGTTTGATCGCATGCAAGCGGCTCTCGTCAAGGCGATGCGACAACCCAATGCGCTGGCTCACGCCGTGTCGGCCGAGGTCCTCTCGAAGCAAGGGCGCTACGAGGAGGCCTTCACCGAGATTGGCCGCGCCATGGCGCTTGCCCCGAACGATCCCGACAATCACCTCAGAAAGGCGCGCATCCTGAATGCGACGGGGCGGGCCGCGGAGGCCGAGGAGTCGGTGCGCTGGGCGATGCGGCTCGATCCCCTGTCTTCGCCGGACCACCTGCGCGCGCTCGCGATTTCGCTTTTCCACCAGCAACGTTACGAGGAGGCGGTCGGCACCCTCGAGAGACTCCTCGCACTGCAACCCGAGGTGGACGACTACATCACACTGATTGCCAGCCTTGGACATCTTGGACGCAAGAGTGGCGTCCCCGAGGCAATCAAGACGTTCAATGAATTGGTTGTGGCCGCAGGTTACAACACGATTACCGTCCAGATGTATGGAGGCTGGTGGTGGTACGGCGACCTCTTCAACTACGATCCGGCATACCGCGACCGGCTGATGGAGGGCCTGCGCAAGGCCGGAGTTCCGGAGGGCGCGGGAACCGATATACCCTTCGAGAAATATGGTCAGCTGCTGCACAAGGCCGAGGGCTATTTCAACGTTACTGGCGCCACCACGATCGATCACAAGGAAGCGAAGACGCTGCACGAACGCGGCGTCAAATTTGTGGATGTGCGCGCCGCCAAGGGCTTCGCCAACGGCCATGTTCCAGGCGCGTTCAACCTTGACGTCGCCACCGAATTGTCACGGGACAGCCTGTCGCGCATCGTCGGCAAAGACGAGGAATTCGTCTTGTCCTGTCACGGCAAGACCTGCCCCGACTCGGCCTTTGCCAGCGCCAAGGCCCTGCTGTGGGGTTTCAAGCGGGTGTACTACTTTGCCGGGGGTTTTCCCGCCTGGCAGGAAGCCGGATACCCGGTCGAAGCTTCGCCAACGAATTAGGAAATTTCGGAGCGTTTAGCCGAAGGTTGCAGGCGCTTGCAGTTCCGACGCGTGCAGCACTCTGTTCATCGTAGAATTCCACCGCAGGACAGCGGCCGATCGTGAACGTCTCAGTCGGTTCGATTTGCGGCGTTTCGCAGACTCTGCAGCGGACGCCCCCAGAGTCTCTTGCGGTCTTTTCTGCTCGCGGGCGATCCGCCCCTCGGTGCAGCGATCGCGGCCCGCAAGATCGCGATGCGTTCGCACGTCTCTGAACCCAGCCGCGACGAACAACTCCCGCACGGCCGCGCCCTGTTCGTCGCCGTGCTCGACCGCCAGCCAGCCTCCGCGGCCGAGGTGCCGCGGCGCACCAGCGACGACCACGCGTAGTGCCTCGAGCCCCGTGGGTCCTGCAAACAGCGCTGCCGGCGGTTCAAAGCGGCGCACTGCAGGTTCCACGCGCGGGTCGCCCGCCGCGATGTAGGGCGGGTTGCTGGCGATGACGTCGAACGAGCGCTGCGACAGAGGCGCATACCACGAACCCGCGACGAATTCGACGCGTGTACCCAGCGACAGGCGCACGGCGTTGAGCCGCGCCGCCTCCAGCGCTGCGCTTGAGTCGTCGGTCGCGACGATCCGTGCAAGTGGCCGCTCGGTTGCGATCGCGAGTGCCACGGCACCGCTGCCGGTGGCCAGGTCGAGTACATCGCAAGAGCGGTCGGCCGGGAGATGCGTCAGCGCACGCTCAACCAGCAACTCGGTCTCGGGTCGCGGGATCAGCACGCCGGGCCCGACTGCGAGCGGTAGCGACCAGAATTCCTTTTCACCGAGGATGTACGCGACCGGTTCGCCCTGGGTCCGGCGCGTCACGTGCGACTCGTAGCGATCGGTGGCCTCGCAGTCGAGGATGCGCTGCTCCGGATGCGCGATCAGGAATGCTCGCGTGCGACCGAGTGCGGCGCCGAGCAGGATCTCGGCCTCGTGGCGCGGATCGTCGGCGACACGGCCGAGTCGCGCGGCGCCCTCGTCGAGCAATTCGCGGATCTCGGTGGCCATTGGTCGACTGCCGCGGCCTCAGTCGAGGCTGGCGAGTTGTGCCGCCTGCCACTCCTGCTGCAGCGGGCCGATCACGTCGTCGAGCGCCCCTTCCATGATCGCGGGCAACTGGTACAGCGTCAGGTTGATGCGGTGGTCGGTCACACGCGACTGCGGATAGTTGTAGGTGCGGATCCGCTCCGAGCGATCGCCGCTACCGACCTGCAGCTTGCGCTCCTGCGCCTGCTGCGCCGCCTGCTTCTGCTGCTCCGACTCGAGCAGCCGCGCGCGCAGCAAGGCCATGGCCCGCGAGCGGTTCTTGTGCTGCGAACGCTCGTCCTGGCACTCGACCACGATGCCGGTTGGCAGGTGAGTGATGCGGATCGCCGAGTCCGTCTTGTTGACGTGCTGCCCGCCCGCGCCGGAAGCGCGGTAGGTGTCGACGCGCAGCTCGGCCGGATTGAGCGGGTTGTCTTCGATCTCGTCGAGTTCGGGCAGGATCGCGACCGTGCAGGCCGAAGTATGGATGCGGCCCTGTGCCTCGGTCGCCGGCACGCGCTGTACGCGATGGGTGCCGGACTCGAACTTGAGTCGCGAGTACGCACCCTTGCCGACGACGCGGCTGATGATTTCCTTGTAGCCGCCGTGCTCACCGGGGCTCTCGCTCAGCACCTCGACTTTCCAGCCCTGCCGTTCGGCAAAGCGTGCGTACATGCGGAACAGGTCGCCCGCGAAGATCGCGGCTTCGTCGCCGCCGGTGCCGGCGCGGATCTCGAGGAAGATGTTGCTGTCGTCGCGCGGATCGGTCGGGATCAGCAGCTTCGTGAGTTCGAATCCCTCGGTCCCGATCCGGGCGTCGAGGTTGCGCAGCTCGTCCTCGGCGAGCTCGCGCATCTCCGCGTCGGCACCTTGCACCATCTCCGCCGTGGTCGAGCGCTCCGCCTCGAGTTCGCGGAACGTCCTGAACCGCGCCGCCACGGGCTCGAGCCTCGAGTACTCGACGGACAGGTCGCGGAAGCGGCCGGGCTTGGCGAGCACCTCGGGGTCGGCGAGCAGGGCGCCCACTTCCTCGAAGCGCTCCACGGTCCGCTCGAGCCGGCGCCGGATCGAGTCCTTCATCAGTCGTGGTCGAGCCGGTAGATGTCGGCGATGGTCTCGATGATCTCCGAGTCGCCGCTCTCGGCGGCATCGCGCAGGCGCTGGCTTGGGGCGTGGATCAGCCGGTTGGTCAGCGTCGCCGACAGGAAGTCGAGGACTTCATCGCTGCTGCGGCCGGCCGCGAGCATGCGTCGCGCCTGGTCGAGCGTGTGCTGGCGCGTGCGCTCGGCTTCTTCGCGGAGCCGGCGGATCGTGGGTGCCGCGCTGCGGGTGCGCAGCCGCATCTCGAAGCGGTCCACTTCGGTGGCGATCATCTGGTCCGCCTCGCGCGCAGCCTGGCGCCGGTTCTCCATGTTCTCGTTCACGACCGACTGCAGGTCGTCCACGGTGAACAGGTAGACGTCCTCGAGCTGGGCCACCTCGGGCTCGATGTCCCGCGGCACGGCGATGTCGACCATGAAGATCGGGCGGCGCTTGCGGGCCCGAAGCGCGTCTGCGGCCATCGCGCGCGTGATGATCGCGTTCGGGCTCGCCGTGGACGCGACGACGATGTCCGCCTCGCGCAGGTGCGCGGGGATGTCGTCGAGACTGATCGCAAAGCCCTGGAACTCCGCGGCGAGCTCACGGGCGCGGTCGACGCTGCGGTTCGCGACGATCATGCGCCGCAGGCCGTCCGCGTGCAGGTGGCGAGCCGCCAGCGCGATCGTCTCGCCGGCGCCGACCATCAAGGCAGTTCGATTCTCGAAGCTCGCGAACACGTTCTTCGCCATCGCGACCGCGGCGGAGGCCACCGAGACCGCGTTGGCACCGATCTGGGTCTCGGTCCGCACGCGTTTCGCAACCGAGAACGCAGCCTGGAAGATCCGGTTCAGCATCGGGCCCGTGGTGCCCGCCTCCTGGGCGGTGCGATACGCGTCCTTGAGCTGGCCGAGGATCTGCGGCTCGCCGAGCACCATCGAGTCGAGTCCGGAGGCGACCGAGAACGCGTGCGCGACCGCGCGCATGTCCTCGAGCCGGTACAGGCAGTGGTGGATGCTCGAGCCGAGCTGGTGGTAACTCTGCAGCCACTCGGCGAGCTCGCCATCGCCGGACTCGGTGACGCAGTACAGCTCGGTCCGGTTGCACGTCGAAACGATCACGGCCTCGTGAATCGCGGGCAGGCTCGCGAGCTCGCGCAGCGCGTCCGGGACACGCGACGGCTCGAAGACCACGCGTTCGCGCACGTCGACGGGCGCGGTGCGGTGGTTGATACCGACGACGACGAGGGACATCCAGTTACCGGGCGCGGAAATCGCGAAATTCTGGTTGATGGCCGGGAGCAACACAAGCTCGGCGGCGGTTCCGCTATAGTGCGCGGCCTATGCGGACAACCCTGATGCTCGCTCGGTACCCTCTCGTGATCGCGGGCCTGGCCCTGCTGGCGGCCTGTGCCGTGACGCCCAGCGCCCGTAACGGCGCGGACACGGAAAACCTCGATCCGGAAGCCCTGCTGGCCAACGGCGACGCGGCGCTCGAGCGCAACGAGCTGCCGGAAGCCGCCTTGAGCTATCGGCGGGCCGCGGAGGCGTCGGACGACGAGATGGTCGCCGAGCAGGCAACCCGGGCGGCCTTCGATCACTCGCAAATGCAGGAGGCTGCGCTGGCCGCCGAGCGCTGGCTGGTGCTGAACCCGACCAGCGAGCAGGCGCGGCGCTATGCCGGCGTGGCGGCGCTCGAGTTGCACCGTCTCGATACGGCGGAAAGCCATTTCGCATCCCTGCTCGAGACCTCGTACCTGAGCCCGGCGGCGGGCTTCCTCGCCTTGCTGCCGGTCGTGATCGACCACGGCACGCCGCCCGACGTGACGGAGTTGTTCAAGCGTCTCGCGGCTCGCCACCCGACGGTCGCCGAGGGCCAGTACGCGCTCGGCAGCGCGGCGCTGCGTTCCGAGAACCTCGGCCTGGCGCTCGCGAGCGCGCAGAACGCCGTGCAGAAGGCGCCTTACTGGGTGCCAGCCAAGATGCTGCTGGCACGGACGCTGATCGCGTCCGGTCAGGAGGAGGCCGGTCTCGAGTCGGCTCGCGAGCTCGTCATGGCGCCGGAGGCCGACGTTGCGACGCACCTCGAGTACGCGCTGCTGTTGGCCGCCACCGGCCGCCTCGACGAGGCGCGCGCGATGCTGACGCCGTACGCCTCGGGGCCGACCGTGATTCCCGGCGCCGTGCGCAGCCTCGGCGCGCTGGACCTCGACCAGGGCGATCTCGACGCGGCGAACGCCCGCTTCGAGGACCTGCTTTCGACCGGGGCGCAGTCGTACGAAGCGCTGTATTTCCTGGGCAACATCGCGGACCGCCGCGGTGACACCGAGCGAGCGCTCCGCTATTACACGCGCGTTGCGGGCGGCGATTACGCGCTCGCTGCCCAGAGCCGCGCCGCCCGCATCAAGGCCGAGCAGTCGGGACTGGATGCGGGCTTGGCGCACCTCGACGAGTTTCTGCGCAGCCATCCCCAGCGCGGTCCCGAGGTCGTCGCTGCGCGGGCCGGCCTCGCCAGTGCGATCGGCGAGAATCCGCGCTCGCTCGAGATCCTCGACGCCGGGCTCGTGCAGTATCCGGACTCCTTCGACCTGCGCATGGCGCGCGTCTTCGCCTACGAGCGTGCCGGCAAGCCGGAAGCCGCGATCCGCGAGCTGCGCAAGCTGCTCAGGGACCGCCCCGACGACGCCGTGGTGCAGAACGCGCTCGGCTACACGCTGGCGGATCGCGACCAGAGCCTGGACGAGGCCGCGGCGTTGGTCGGCGCGGCGCTGGCACAGACTCCGGACAGCGCCGCCGTGCTGGACAGCATGGGCTGGGTGCGATTCCGGCAGGGGCGATTTGCGGAGGCGCTCGAGTACCTGGTACGTGCCCGCGATCTCGGCGACGATGTGGAAATCGACCTGCACCTCGGTGAGGTGCAGTGGGCCCTCGGCAATCGGGACCAGGCACGCAAGACCTGGCAGGAGGCGCTCCAGCGCCACCCGGAAAACGCCCGTCTCAAGGAGCGCCTCGAGCGCGCGGGGCCGTGAAGCGTGCCGCAGCCGCGGTCCTTGGCGTCCTGCTGCTCGGGGGTTGTGTTCCGACGTTGCGGGCGCCGGAACCCGGCGTGCGCCCGGATGCGGCGATCCTGCAGCACTGGACGGCCAGCGGTCGGCTGGCGCTGGCCGCAGACGGTGAGGGCGGCAGCGGCTCGTTCGTCTGGAACCAGCGCGAGGGCGTGACCGAGCTGGACATCCGGGGTCCGCTGGGCGCCGGCGCGCTGCAGATCCACGCAACTGAACAGACCCTGTCGGTCGCGGACGGAGCCGGCCGCACGCTGGATCCGGTTGCGGCGCGCGCATACCTGCAGTCGCGGCTCGGCGCCGACGTGCCCTGGGATCGCCTGCGTTACTGGATGCTGGGTGTGCCAGCGCCGGACGCGCCTGCGCAGGTCTCGGTCGCCGATGCGCCGCCCTGGCGCGTCATCGCGCAGTCGGGCTGGCGGATCGACTACGACGCGTTCGTGACGACGCCCAACGGTTCCCTGCCACAGCGCTTCACGGCCAGCCGCGACGCGGTGCGGGTCAAGGTGATCGTCGACACCTGGACCGTGCCGTCGGGCGCACAGCCGGCGAATGGTGGAGTGCGCTGATGGCCGGGGACGAGCTTCTGGGCGGACCGGAACCGTGGCCCGCGCCCGGCAAGTTGAACCTGTTCCTGCACGTGGTCGGGCGCCGGCCGGACGGCTACCATCTGCTGCAGACGGCGTTCCAGTTCATCGACCTGAGCGACGAACTGCGCTTCTGGAAACGGCCCGCTGGGGTCATCGAACGAATTGGCGAGGTTCCCGGTGTACCGGTGGATCTCGACTTGAGTGTTCGTGCTGCCCGCGCGCTCGCCGCACGGGTTTCGAACCGCGTCGGAGTGGCAATCGAGGTTCGAAAACGCCTGCCGATCGGCGGCGGAGTGGGCGGCGGAAGCTCGAATGCCGCTACGACGCTGGTCGCCTTGAACCTGCTCTGGGGGCTCGATCTCCAGCCGGACGAGCTGGCCCGACTCGGCCTCTCGCTCGGCGCCGACGTGCCGGTGTTCGTGCGCGGGTCCGCGGCGTGGGCCGAAGGCGTCGGTGAGCGCCTGACGCCGGTCGACTTTCCCGAGCCCGTCTACCTGCTGATCCAGCCAGACGTCTCCGTCAGCACCGCGGAGGTGTTCGGAGCCGCTGAATTGACAAGGGATTCCCCCGTACTCACAATTCGCGGTTTCCTGACGACGGGCGGACGCAACGACTGCGAAGCGGTCGTCCGACGGCGCTTTCCCGAGGTGGCCGAGGCCCTCGACTGGCTGGGAAGCCATGCAGCAGCGAGGCTCACGGGCACCGGCTCGTGCGTGTTCGCGGCAATGCCCGACGAGGAGAGCGCACGCGCGGCCCTCGAAGCGTTGCCGCGCCGCTGGACGGGATACGTGGTGCGCGGCCTGAACCGCTCGCCGCTGGTTGCGCGGAGCCGGCTCGAGCAAGACCGATCCGGGTCCGGCCGCTGACGAATTCGCTGGGGTGTCGCCAAGCGGTAAGGCAGCGGGTTTTGATCCCGCCATTCGGAGGTTCGAATCCTTCCACCCCAGCCATTGTGGCTGACGACGGAGAGAGCGTGATGGACGGCCCGATGATGGCGGTGTTCACCGGCAGCGCCAACCCGCAGCTGGCCCTCGACATCGCGCGCTACTTGCAGGTACCGCTGGGACGCGCGAATGTCGGGCGATTCAGCGACGGCGAGGTCACGGTCGAGCTGATGGAGAACGTCCGGGGCCGCGACGTCTTCATCGTGCAATCGACCTGTCCGCCGGCGAACGACCACCTGATGGAACTGCTGGTCATGGTCGATGCCTGCCGGCGCGCGTCGGCCGGGCGGATCACCGCAGTGATGCCGTACTTCGGGTACTCGCGCCAGGATCGCCGTCCGCGCGCCACGCGTGTCGCGATCACGGCGAAGGTGGTCGCGAACATGATCGCGGGCGTGGGCGTGCACCGCGTGCTGACCGTCGACCTGCACGCAGACCAGATCCAGGGGTTCTTCGACATCCCCGTGGACAACGTCTACGCGTCGCCGGTGCTGCTCGGCGATGTCTGGAAGCAGAAGTACGACAACCTGGTCGTGGTCTCGCCGGACGTGGGCGGAGTTGTGCGCGCCCGGGCGATCGCGAAGCGCCTCGACGACGCGGACCTTGCGATCATCGACAAGCGGCGCCCGCGGGCCAACGAGTCCGAGGTTATGAACATCATCGGCGAGGTCGAGGGCAAGAGCTGCGTGCTCGTCGACGACATGGTGGATACCGCAGGCACACTGTGCCTTGCGGCGAAGGCATTGAAGGACGTGGGCGCGAAGCGCGTGGTGGCCTACATCTCCCACCCGGTGCTCTCGGGCCCGTCGATCGAGCGGATCGAAGCCTCGGTGCTCGACGAGCTCGTTGTGACCGACACGATCCCGCTGCGCGAGAATGCGCGCGCGTGTCGGAAGGTCCGCCAGCTGTCGGTTGCGGGTCTGCTCGCGGAGACGATGCGGCGGATCCGCGACGAGGAGAGCGTGAGCTCGCTGTACATTGACTAGGGAATAGCGAATAGCGGATAGCGGATAGTGATCAGGGCAGCGTGCCGCCGGCACGGGTTTCACACGATCCGCTATCCGCTAATCACTATCCGCTTTGCTGGCGCCGTCGGACTTGGTCGCGAGTCGACGGCATGTTGTGTCGTTAATCGGAGTTACCCATGAAGACCTCTTTCGAACTCGCCGCCGAGTTCCGTGACGTCGAGGGCAAAGGTGCGAGCCGCCGCCTGCGTCGCGAGAACAAGGTGCCTGCCATCCTCTACGGTGGCCATCGTGAACCGCGCGCGCTGGCGCTCGATCACACCAAGCTGCTCGTCATGCTGGACAACGAGCGGTTCTACTCGACGATCCTCAACCTGAAGGTCGGCGACGTGAGCCAGGCGGCCGTGCTGAAGGACGTGCAGCGGCATCCGGCGAAGAACGCCGTGCTGCACGTGGACCTGCAGCGTGTGCTCGAGAACGAGAAGATCCGCATCACGATCCCGCTGCACTTCAAGGGCGAGGCGGCGGCGCCGGGCGTCAAGGCGGGCGGCATCGTCTCGCACCTGCGCAACGACGTCGATGTGAGCTGCCTGCCGAAGGACCTGCCGGAGTTCATCGACGTCGACCTGTCGAGCGTCGAGATGAACCAGATGGTCTACCTCGCGGATCTCGTGGTGCCGGAAGGCGTCGAGATTCCCGAGCTCACGCACGGCCGTAATGCGCCGGTGGTTTCCATCCACCACGCGCGCGCCGAGGAAGTCGAGACTCCGGGGGCCGAAGCTGTGGCGGCGGCTGGCGCGGTGGCCGCGGCCCCGGCAGCAGCGCCTGCGGCTGCGGCCAAGCCTGCCGAAGCGAAGGGCAAGGAAGCGAAGAAGTAACCGGCCCTCGGGTCGGAGGATGCGGGCCGCCCTCCGGGGCGGCCCGGTCTTTTTCGGGGCTCCATCATGGCAGGCACACCGCTCGCGATCATCGTCGGACTCGGCAATCCGGGCCCGGAGCACAGGCTCACGCGCCACAACGCGGGCTTCTGGTTCGTCGACGCGCTCGCCCGCGCCCACGGCGCGCAGTTTCGCGCGCACGCACGCTACCACGGCGAGGTGTGCCGGGTTTCGCTCGACGGATGCGACGTGACGCTGCTCAAGCCCCAGACGTACATGAATCGCAGCGGACTCTCGATCCGCTCGCTGCTCGATTACGTCAAGGCGCCGACGGGCGAGTTGCTCGTCGTGCACGACGAACTCGACCTGCCGCCCGGCACCGCGCGCTTCAAGCTCGGCGGCGGCCACGGCGGCCACAACGGCCTGCGCGATACGATCACGCACTGCGGTGTGGATTTCTGGCGGCTGCGCCTCGGGATCGGGCATCCAGGCGACAAGTCGCAGGTCATCGATTACGTCCTGCAGCGCGCGTCGCCGCAGGACGAGCAGTCCATCGTGCAGAGCGTCGACGCGGCGCTGCAGGCTCTGCCCGTGTTCGTCCGCGATGGCGCGGAGAAAGCCATGCACGCGCTGCACTCCGCGAAGCAGGCGGTACTGTAGATTTTTCAACACCTCTCCCGAACGGCGGGAGCGGTCGGCCACAGGCCGGGTGAGGGCTCTTGGGAATCAAATGCGGAATCGTCGGGCTGCCCAACGTCGGGAAGTCCACGCTCTTCAACGCGGTGACGCAGGCGCAGAACGCCGCGGCGGCCAACTACCCGTTCTGCACGATCGATCCGAACGTCGGCGTCGTGCCGGTGCCGGACCTGCGCCTGAAGGCGCTCGCAGACATCGTGAAGCCGGAGAAGATCCTGCCCACGACCGTCGAGTTCGTGGACATCGCGGGCCTCGTGGCCGGTGCCTCCAAGGGCGAGGGGCTCGGCAACAAGTTCCTGTCTCACATCCGCGAGACCGATGCAGTGGCGCACGTGGTGCGCTGCTTCGTCAACGACGACGTGGTGCACGTCGCGGGCCGCATCGATCCGCTCGCGGATATCGACGTCATCAACACCGAGCTCGCACTCGCGGATCTCGACACCGTCGAGCGCGGCCTGCAGCGGGCCGAGAAGGCATCGAAGGCGGGCGACAAGGACGCGATCCGGCTGCGCGACCTGTTGAAGCGCATGCGCGAGCACCTCGATGCCGGCAACCCAGCGAGGACGCTGGCGATGGACCCCGCCGAGAGACCGCTGCTGCGCGAACTGCACCTGATCACGGTCAAGCCGCTGATGTACGTGGCGAACGTCGCGGAGAACGGCTTCAAGGACAATCCGTACCTCGACGTCGTGCAGAAGCGCGCGGACGAGGAGGGCGCCGACGTCGTGCCGGTTTGCGCCGCCATCGAGTCCGAGATCGCACAGCTCGACCTGGCCGACCGGCAGGCGTTCCTCGAGGAACTGGGCCTGCACGAGCCCGGGCTGGATCGCGTCATCCGCGCCGCCTACCACCTGCTCGGCTTGCTGACGTTCTTCACGGCCGGGGTCAAGGAAGTGCGCGCCTGGACGACCCACATCGGCGCGCTGGCGCCGCAGGCGGCCGGCGAGATCCACACGGATTTCGAGAAGGGTTTCATCCGCGCCGAGGTGATCTCCTACGACGATTTCATCGCCTGCAAGGGCGAGCAGGGCGCCAAGGAGGCGGGCAAGATGCGGCTCGAAGGCAAGGAGTACCTCGTCCGGGAAGGCGACGTAATGCACTTTCGCTTCAACGTCTGACTCGCAGCCGTCTCGCGGAGGCGAGATTGGTTGCCTGCTGGGCAGGCCCAGGTGGGGGCCTTCTCCTTGACTACCCTCTCTTGCGCCCGGAAGATTCGCGCCCCCATCTGTCCGGGTACAATTCCGGCTGGCAGAAGACGAACCTCGTGGTGAGGTAGCTCAGACGGTTAGAGCGAGGGATTCATAACCCCTAGGTCGGGAGTTCGATTCTCCCCCTCACCACCACATTCACTTTTTCGCCTCCGATCGGGCCCCGTTCGGTAGGGTCCAGTAAGCGACCAATAGAACATCTAACCCCGCGTATCTGCGGGGTTTTTTGTGCCTGCGGCATAGCAGATTCCCCCACCTTGACCGCCAGCAAGCGCCGAAAACGTCCATTCCAAGCCGGGCGTAGGTGGGGGTAGGTTAGGGGGTATATCGACTATTCACGAAAAGGCTACCCCCGCCATGACCCTCACGGATGCAGCGATTCGGTCCGCCAAGCCCACGGAGAAGCCACGCAAGCTGTCGGACGGCGGGGGGCTGTACCTACCTCATCAACCCGGACGGCTCGCGCTGGTGGCGCGTTAAGTACCGCTACGGGGGCAAAGAGAAGTCCCTGTCCGTCGGCGTGTACCGACCGGGCGCACCTGGGCACGTTGCGGCGAAGGAAGCCCGCGAAAGCCTGGACACGATCAAGCGCCAACTGCGAGAGGGGATAGACCCCGGCGTGGCTCGCAAAGCGACCAAGGCCGCCCGCATTGACCGCGAGGAAGGGAGCTTCGAGGTAGTGGCCCGCGAGTGGCACGCCAAACAGGCGGAGCGATGGGCCGCGGGACACGCCGAGCGGGTTATGGGCCGCTTGGAGGATTACGTGTTCCCACGGGTCGGGGCGGAACCCATCCGCACCCTGACCGGCCCGCAAGTGCTGGACGTATTGCAGCGGATCGAAGCGAAGGGGCGAGTCGAGACGGCGCACCGGGTCAAGGAAAGTCTGGGGGCAATCTTCCGGTATGCCGTCGCCACCCATCGGGCCACCCATGACCCAGCGGCGGCGCTCAAGGGCGCGCTCGCTACCGTGAAGCACAAGAGCTTCGCCAGCATCACCGAGCCAAAGAGGGTCGGCGAACTACTGCGGGCGATTCGTGGCTATGACGGCTCAAACCTCGTGCGCCTGGCGCTGCAACTGCTGCCGCTCGTATTCGTGCGTCCTGGCGAGCTGCGCGGCGCGCAATGGTCCGAGTTTTCCTTCGACCTGACGGACCCACCGAAGGGCAAGATACCGCAGCACCCCGAACCGCAATGGCGCATCCCCGCCGAGCGAATGAAGATGCGTGAGCAGCACATCGTCCCGCTATCCACGCAGGCGATTGCCGTCCTGCGGGACTTGCACGCCATCACCGGCCCGGACGGCTATCTGTTCCCTGGCGTGCGGAGCAAGCGGCAGAGCATCAGCGAAAACACGATCAACGCCGCACTACGCGGCGCGGGCTACGCCAAAGACCAAATGACCGGGCACGGCTTCCGACACATGGCGTCCACGCTGCTGCATGAGAAGGGCTACAAATCCGAGTTGATCGAACGCCAGCTATCGCACGGCGACCGCAACGCCATGCGCGCCGCTTACAATTTTGCGGAGTACCTGCCCGAGCGGCGAAAGATGATGCAGGACTGGGCCGACTACCTAGACGCGCTCGCGAGCGGGGCGAAGGTGGTTGTGGGCTGCTCCCGATTCGGATGACACCGCCCTCAGCCTGCGCTCGTCGATTTCTCAAAGTCGACGGGACTCAGGTAACCCAGCGTCGAGTGTCGACGCCGGGGATTGTAGAACCTCTCGATGTAGTCGAACACGTCGGCCTTGGCCTGCTCGCGGGTCCGATAGTTGGTACGGTTGGTGCGCTCGATCTTGAGCGTTGAGAAGAAGCTCTCCATCGCCGCATTGTCCCAGCAGTCACCACTGCGGCTCATGCTGCAGGTCACCCCGTGCTCACTCAGCAGCCGCTGGAACTGCTCGCTGGTGTACTGGCTGCCCTGGTCGGAATGATGCAGAAGCGCGCTGCTGGGGCCGCGTCGCCAGATCGCCATCAGCATCGCGTCGACGACGAACTGCGCGGTCATCTGCGCGCTCATCGACCAGCCGACTCCGCGACGCGAGAACAGATCCAGCACCACCGCCACATACAGCCAACCCTCGGCGGTCCACAGGTAGATGAAATCGGCGACCCACTTGGCGTTGGCGCTGCCAGCGGCGAACTGTCGGTCCAGGACGTTGGCGGCAATGGAGTGCTCAGGCCGCGGCCCGTTATCGCAGGGCAAGCGGCGCCGTCGCGGGCGAGCTACCAGCTGCGCCCGGCGCATCAGCCGTTGCACGCGATGGATGCCGCAGCGGTGTCCCCAGTCGCGCAGATCGCGACGCACGCGGCGCGCGCCGTAGGTGCGATCGCTCTCGGCGAAACTGGTGCGAATCGCCGCCGTCAGTTGCGTATCGCGCTGCGCGTGGGCGCTCTCGGGACGCTTCAGCCAGGCGCAAAAACCACCCCGCGTCACTGCCAACGTTTCGCACAATCAGGCCAGCGGCCAGGTTCCCCGATGGCGGGCAATAACCGCGAACCTCACGTCGGCTCCTTCGCCAAGTAGCCGATGGCTTTTTTTAGAATGTCGCGCTCGGCCCTGGCCTTCGCCAGCTCCCGCTTCAGTCGCGCCATCTCCGCATCGTCCGCCTTCATCTGTCCGCGCCCAGGGCATGCCTGCGTCTTGTCGGCACGCGCCTCGCGCACCCAGCGGCTAACGACGTTGGCGTGAATCCCTAAATCCTTGGCCGCCTGAGCGGCCGACATGCCCCGCTCCAGAACCAACTTCACCGCCTCGACCTTGAACTCCCGATCAAATGCTCGCCGTCCCATACGTCACCTCGTTTGGCATCATCGCTCTAAACCAGGTGTCAACCAGACCGGGAGCAGCCCACGTCGATGAAAAAAGTTAGCGAGCTGCTGAAAGACCAGGCCCGGGGTTTACTGGGCCAGTGACGGCGGATGGTAGTCAGTTATGAAGATTCAATCGGAGTACCAACGAGAATTCCTCGTTCACATGAGGGCGTTCTGGAAGACGAAGCTTGAGGACCGCTACGCGACTCAGGGATAGGACTCGCGCTTGCCGCCCGCTCACGAACGGGTTGCCCTCTAGGTACAATAAGGCAATCAGCGAAGACAATTTGACGCTGAGCATCTCCAGACTTATCACTAGCGCAAGGTTCATGCCTACGACTCAAATCGAAACCTCCAGGCGTCCAGATATTCAGGGCCTGAGAGCCATAGCTGTATTGACTGTGGTCGCTTTTCACGCCGGACTTCCGATGCCGGGGGGATTCATCGGTGTCGACATTTTCTTCGTCATTTCGGGGTTTGTGATCACAGCGATGCTCCACCGCGAATGGGCGGCGACCGGAAGTCTGCAGTTCGGCCGCTTCTATCTCAGGCGGTTCAAGCGACTCACGCCCGCGTTAGCCCTCATGGTCGCAGTAACTTGTGCCATTTCAATTTTCGTCCAGTCCCCTTTTGGCGAGCAGCAAACAACGGCTAAAACTGCAATAGGCGCAATGTTCCTTGCCGCCAATGTTGTCATTGCTAGAACAACTGGTGGGTACTTTGACGCGCCCGCCCAGACAAATCCCTTACTGCACACATGGTCGCTGTCTGTCGAGGAGCAGTTCTACCTAGTGTTCCCGCTAATACTTGCCGTCGCATGGTCCTTGCTCCGACGTGGCAACAAGTTTCAGCTTGCTCCAGTCGCGTTAGTGGCATTGGGAGCAGTTGCCTCGTTTGTTCTCGCGATTCTCGATTCCGGCGGTTACAGCTTTCCAGGCAGTTCTACGCTGACTGGCTTCTACAGTCCTTTCACTAGAGCGTGGGAGTTTGCAGTTGGCGCGCTCCTCGCGCTTGTCGCGACGAAGCGGACATCGAAGGAGATCTCGAACCGAGTCGCGACATCACTCGGTTCTATTGGTATGGCGATCTTGGGTGTGTCGCTATGGACTATCACCGAGAGAACTCCATTCCCAGGATTCTGGACTTTGCTCCCCGTATCCGCCACGTCGCTCCTTTTGTTGGCAGGATCACGTGCCTCCAATTCGGTCACTTGCCTGTTCGCCACCGCGCCTATGGTCAAGATTGGGGATTGGTCATATTCGATCTATCTCTGGCATTGGCCCTTCATCGTCGTTGCAACCTCAGTCTGGCCAGAAAATGTGTTCGCGCCTGCGATTGCTGCCCTCACTTCGCTGATACCAGCCATATTGTCATTTCGGTATGTCGAACAGCCGATGCGGGTTTACGTGCCAGTTAGTCGCGTCAGGCTCTCCGGCCTTATTGTTGCGACGATACTGTTCCCGATGGTGTTCGTTGCGATGCTCGTCGTCGGATCGCGTGCTAAGTGGTGGACAACGTGGCCCGACGAGTTGACTGCGACACAGCTGGATCATGCGGCAATGACACGTGGCTGCACGGATAGGCCCTTTAATCCGGCGTTATGCAGTTTCGGCAGCGATGGGCAACGCGGGACGGTGTTATTGGCCGGTGACTCCCAGGCATATGCGCTTGCGGATGGGATCATAGAAGCAGCAGCACGTCTGGGCATGCGAACGGTGGTCAGTGCTCGATCAGGTTGCCCGCTGTCTACCGTCAATACGACAGGTTCGAAGCCACTGGACTGCTCAGCGTGGCAAGAGCAAGTAATCGCCTACGCAGTGCGGACAAGTCCGGAAGTTGTTGTCATCGCGAACAGGTCTAGCGGATACACACGACCCGAGTTGGGTTGGCGAACGTTTACCGATGTGCACGGAAACCCGGCAACCGCGGAGCACGGCCCAAGCAATGCAACGGTTCTGTATGAATTAGGCCTCAAAAGTATCGTGAAGACACTGAGGGACGCGGGAGTTGCGGTTGTGATTTTTCAGAACGTTCCGGAGCCCAAACGAGTTCATGCCCCACCCTCGATTCTTCGCAAAGTCTGGCCGGCAAGAATGGAGTTAACGTTTAATCCTGCGACCACCATTGCAGATAGGTCGCGTGCCTCACAGGTTGAACAGAGAGTGTCAGCGTCCTACATCGGCACTGTGCTGTATGACCCGATAGCGTTCTTGTGCACGTCCGAGAAGTGTCCGCTTCAGCTACCAAGTGGCGGCAGCATTTATCAAGACACGTCGCATTTGACTCGCGATGGTTCGATGCTATTGGCGCCCTCGCTACAGCATGCCATTCAAACGGCAATGACTCTTTCGAACTAGAGTTTGCGTGTGCGCGGGCGATGATAGACGATTGGCGTTGTTGACGTAGGCGCGTGCGATGCCGATGGCGTTCAGGCAGTTGGCCTGTTAGCGGTACGGTCCTCGCGGCGCTTGGAACGCGAGCGACAGACAAAATGAGTCCGAGGCACGCCCGCGAGAACCGGGAGAAGCAGGACCAACGTGGGGGTATCTTTGGGGGTATGTACTGTGATCCGCATACATTGTATTTTTCTAGATCAGTGACTTAGCTCGGGTTTGCGGGGGTCCCCCTCACCACCACATTCTCTTTTTCGCCGCCAATCCGGCCCCGCCCGGGCCGAGGTCGATCATGGGGTGAGGTTAGGCTCAGGCTCACCAATTGGACCCGCGCATCGGTCCTCGTTGCACGGTCAAGAACGATCCGAAGCGGATTGCGGTCAAGCGGTGCCGACGGTCCCGCCGCCCACTGGCGCCGAAGTGGAACTCTTCGACCCGAGCGTCATTTATTGATCGTGCCGCAGGTGTCGTACGCGAACCACCCATCGGCGTCCCCCGGACCAAACGCACGATAGATGTCGTACATCGTGAAGCCGCCTCCCTGCATGCTCCATCGGCTTCCGCCATGGCAGTTCTCGCGGGTAGACGTTCCGATCTGGTCGTCCTTGTAGGTGTAATGCGTCACGCGGTTATCCTGCTGCGCGGGCGCCACGAGGTCCGCCTCCAGCGTCTGCATTCCTTCCCAACAGCATGGTACCTCCGAGGATTCCCCAGTGTCCGGGTCCGGGGTGGCGATCGCCCCCATAGCCGAAGCACTCCGGCGAGTCGGCGTCGAATGTCACTTTCACGAACGCCTGCTCGAGCGACACCCGCGTCTCTCGAAACTGACCCGTCGGTTCCCGGTACTCCGAAGCCAAGAAGCTGCGGCACCGCCACAAATCGCCCACCTGATTGCAAACGGCACCACCGGCACTCGCGCTCACCCGGTGGTTGTGGCGATCGGGTCCCATTGGTGCCACGGGCGGATCAGCGGCTATTGCTGCAGATCCAAGCAGCAGGACCGCCGTACCGAATGGCGGAACGATCAGCTTTCTCATTACTCCCTCCCTGCGACCCATCTTGGGCTGCTCTGCTGATGCGGCGACCAACGGCGTCCTTCGTGGTCTTTCGCGGAGGGCAACCGGCAGACCGCCGGCACCCGCCAATTGTCGCGCTGACCCAAGGGGATGCGCGTCAGTAGCCATCGCTAGCTTTGCGTCGCTCGTGGAGCGCTATTCGCTTCGGTCGCGGAATCCGTCACGTGTCGCGAAAACGGGGGGGCGCGTCCGCGCGCTGCAGGAACAGACGTAACCGGCCACAGGTATCCGCGTGACCATCAATGGAGCCACGGCCCCGCCCCGAGGTTTCAAGTTCAGTGGGGTGTCATCCAGCTGTTCATCGTCGAGTGCATCGACATCGGCGGGCGCACTGGCAGTCGTCCGACCGCACCGTACCACCGGCAGTGTGCCGTGAAAGGCAGCGGCGGCGGGGCAATGATCACCGCGGGCTGATTCGCGTAGGTCAGGCCGCGAGCGGCGATGAGGATCCTGGTTGCGCGGCACCTGGCGAGGCATCGACCTAGTCGAGACCGCGACAGGTCGCGCACGAGTTGCCAAGTGGTGCACCTGGGCCCGTGAGCGCCCGCCGGTCACCGTAGGCATTTCTTCTGATTGCGAAGCCTCGGGCGCTAGCGCCAATTTCTCACACGCCTCGCGCCGCGAGTGGGGGCACGGCGCGTCGCGCACAACAATCGTCCTTACAAGACAGGGGAGTCACGATGAAGAAGCTAATGTTGTTGTTCGTGCTGGCATTCCCGATGGCCTCGCATGCCGACTACCTCGACGTGATTGCAGGCAAACTGAATCCTGGCTGCACCATGGACAAGTACCTGCAGATCGTCCAGGACTTTCGCGACCAGTGGGCCAATGCACGTGGCTACAAGGTGGAGATCTTGGTTCCGATGCAGAGCAGGGACCTCGGCACGTTCTTCTGGGTCGGTCGCATCTCGAACGCTGAAGCGTTCGGCAAGGGGCTCGATGCGTGGGTTTCGGCCCAGTCGGATCCGAACTCTGGGCCGGCGAAAATGATGGCTCGCTTCCGCGAGTGCACCACCAACGAAAGCCGTGCTGGCTACTTCACTCGCTGACGGTCGGTTCCGGCTGTCGCTGCCAGACGAGCGGCCCCGCAAGGGGCCGTTCGCTGCCCGGCCGGGCTTGGCGTATCCGATATCGCTTGCGGAACCGCGTGAGGCTGCCCGGGACTGCGCTGGCGACGTGCAGCGTGCAGTCGATGCCGAAAGGAACACCAGAGGGCGCCCGTTGAGCGACGGGTGCCGCGTAAACTCCCCGCTCACGGCCGCGGCTTCATCCATCCAACCCGGTGCGCGTCGAGAGTTGGCACCGGCGGCCGCACCTGAAGGTGTCCGACCGCACCGCACCATCGACACCTGACCGCGAAAGGCAGCCGGTGCGATCCCTGACCGGCGGCGATCATCTCTGCGAGCGGCAGGACTGCCCACCGATCGCAATTCGGGCAAAAGGCGTGCAGCTGGTGGTTGCGGGAGTGCAGGCCGGCGATGCTTCCTAAATCAATCACGGCGACACGCTGGCCGGTGGCCAGGCTCATGGCGTGAGCTTGCGTCGGCGCTGATCCGAGGGGAGAGGTCGGAGCAAGTAGCCTGAGCAAAGGCAGTACTTAGTCCGACCATGCGGGAGTCCCTCTCATCACTACATTCTCGGACACCTGACTCCGTCAGCCCGTCGCAAGACGAAATTGCTGCGGGATTATGTTTACTCGAGCTTGTGGCTCAGTTGGCGTCGGCGTAGAACTCGCCCGTCGCGGCCGCGCGGGCGTCGCGCGCCGAGCGGTGCTGACCGCATGTCGAAGATCCAATACGCGGCGCGACTCAAGGAAGGGGCAAGATCGCGGTGTTCAAGTTTTCAACCTGGTGGCAGCGCAAGCGCATTGAGGCGAAAGTTCGCTTGCCCGGCCGCCGTGTGCAGATCCAGCGCGTCGTGAATCCGTACCATGCGGTGAGCATCGAGGCCGGTCCAGGCTGTTGCGAAGCGGCGCAGAATTTCGCAGGCCGGCGGTTTCTCACCTGGGAAGCGCCGCCCGTGCCGCAGCCGACCTGCGGCGTCGCGACGTGTCATTGCCGATACCTGCATCACGACGACCGTCGCGACCGATTCGACCGGCGCCATCGGGGTGCTTGTGACCGAGGTTCCGACTTGGCGAAGGGCGTGGACCGTCGTGAGGGCCATGGGCGGAGAGTGACGGATCGTTGATCCCTGGTCGGGACGGCGATGACTCCCGCGACAGCCAGCAACACTTCCAGGCGCAGTCCCTGTAAACCGGGTTCAGGGCGCCTCGATGGCCCCAATGTCGCCCAGGCCGTTCGCGGGCCGTGCGATCCCAATCTGGTCCACGGACAGCCGCTGGACGGTGAGGCGCGGTCCCGTGCTCACCGTCATGCGTATGTCCGGGTTCTCGGCGAGTGAGCCGCTCGTGAAGAGCGTCTGCCAGGCCCCGTCACCGAGCAGTTCCGGGCCCACGCCGGGGACGGCGGCGGCCGCGAGCGCGGTGTCCAGCCGGTGCCAGAACTCGATATACGGGTGGTTCTCGAGTTCCTTCGGCCAGGTTTCGCCCGGCCCGAAAAACTGCGTGGCGGAGAGCGTGAGGATCGGGTTTCCGGAGGGAGTGCGGTACGGCTGGACTCCCTCGGCGCCGGGGTCCGAATCGGCGTTCCGCAGGAAGGCCTCGAAGTCCGTGGTGAATGCGGCTGCGAAACCAGGCAGCGCGTAACGGCTCTCGATGCGTGCAAGCACGATCCCGAGGAAGTCGTCGGTCGCGCCCGAAGAAATGGTGTACTCGGCCAGTGTCTCCGCGATCTCATAGCGCGACGCGGGCACCTGGGCCAGTGCGCTGCCGCGCGGGGCATAGTGAAGAACCGCGAATTCGTCCGCTCCGACGCCTACGGACAGGATCGACGTCGAATGAACGACGCCGCCGGTGAGGTCGAGCACTTCGGACGCGGCGACTCCGTCCTGGTCGCCCGTCTTCGGGTAGTGCTTGCGGCTCAGCGACGCCCAGCCCGACTCACCGACCGGAACCAGCATCTGGCTGAAGTCGAGCACGCCGAGCCGGTTGTAGCCCGCGCTCCGGAAGTAGAACAGCGAGCCCGTGAATACGTCGTGCGCATAACGGTTGCCGCCGATCTCCTCGACGGTGTTTCCCGCCACGATCGAATGGCCGAGGATCAGGTGCTCGGTCGCGTGCGCGTTGCCGACGGTCGCAGCGACCCCGCCCGCGAGATTGCGCCGGCCGAGGCTGTCGGTGCGCGGAACTCCGCGGACCTCGTTCTCGACGATCGTGCAGGCCTCGACCTCGAGGTAGCCGTTCGACATGTAGACGCCGCCGCCGCGCCAGTAACCCATTGCGAGCAGGAACGGAGGAAGGCCCGGCGCCGGCTCAACGAGATTGCGCGCGATGGTGCTGTTACCGATGCGCAGCGTCTTCCGCTTGCCGATGCTGCCGCCGTCGGAGAACACGCCGCCGCCATACGTGAACAGGCCGCGGATGCGATTGCCGGTGATGGTCGAGTTGTCGATCGTCGAGACGGTACGGGCGTGGCCGGCGCCGCCGACCGAGTACACGGCACCACCCGCTGCGCCCGCTCCGACCGCCGAGTTACCGCTCACGATGCAACCTTCCATGTCCACGATGTCCGCGTACACCGCGCCGCCGAACGCCCCGCGGTCCCGGGACGAGTCGAAGTCGCCCTGCACGTGGTTGTCGTGCAGGCGGCAGTCCACGAGGCGCGCGACGCCCCAGACCGCGAGCGCGCCGCCGCGGGCCAGCGTCCACGGCTGGTCGTCCGGGTTGCCGGTGGCGATGGCCTCGGCAACGCTGCGTCCGCCGGTGATCGCGACGTTGACCAGTGTCAGGTTTCCTTCGACCGCGAGGACACGCGCTGCGGGCTGCGTTCCGCCGCTCCACGCGAGGGTGATGCCAGCAGGCAACCTCGACGCGTCGATGACGACGTCCTTGCGCGCGACCAGCGCCGAGCGTCCGTAGTCGCGGTCGAAATAGCCGACGAGGTAGGAGACGGGCCCGCTCGGCTCGTCCCGGATGCCCATGACTTCACCCTTCAGTAGCGTGTGCTCGTCCGCGACGACCGAGAGGGCAATCGTGCCGCCGTTCAGGCTGGCGTCGAACTCGATGGGCTGGCCCGACTCCGCGGCCGCGAGGGCCGAGCGCAGCGTGACCGCCCCAGCGGGTGGCGACGTGGTGTCGAGCAGGCTGTTGACGACGATCGGCGACGGACTGCCGCCCGACGAATTGCTCCCTCCACAGCCGGCGAGACCGACGAGGACCAGGAAGACGACGCTGCTTGCCGTGAAACGCATGGCCATGCACGCCACATGGTCGGGGACACGACTATCGTAGCCGTCGGTGCCCGCTTCCGCGTGAGTGAAATCCGGTGGCTGTCGAAGTGGCCGGGCTGGGTGGCACCGTCCGATGCGCGGAGGGAGACGATCGCTCGCATTGCACACGCATCGGCCGGGCCAGATTCAGATCAGCGTTGGAGATACCACCGCCCCGGATTCTTCGCCGGGCTCACGGGCACTAGTACGCCCTCGCTCCGGGCATGGCAACTCGTTCGTGACATAAGCCGTCACGACGTCGCGAGCTATATGGAATCGAGATCCTTCATCCGCCTCCGCAGTGCGAGCAGCGCCGCTTCCTCCCAGCCGCCGTCGCTGTCCGAGGCCGTCCCGAGGGCCGGCTCTCCGGACAGCGATCTGACTCGCTCCGCCATGCGCTGCAGCACGATTGCTTCCCAGTTCGGTGGCGTCTGCGAGTCGCGCGGCTGTCGACGCCGCTCGATTCGTTCGACGCCGTCCGCTCCGACAGGCTGCGGTGGTCTATCCGGGTCTGCGTGCCTATTTGCCATGAGCCAAGCCTAGCGCCGGCCAGGTCTCGTCACCGCGAACGTCGTCACAGCCGCGACCGCTGGACAGCGCGGCCCGCAGTCGACTTGGCGGCGCGCAAAACGCACTGCTAGCATCCGTCATGGCTGACATAGACGCGCGTCTGGCAAATCGCATCCTGCTGGGGCTGGTGGCTGGGGCCGTCGCCGGTGGCCTCGTACTCGCCGTTGGCAGCGCGGTCCCGTCCCTGCTCGAGGGGGCGCAGTGGCTCGCCACGACACTTTTCGACCCGCTCGGGCAGGTCTTCCTGCGCATGCTGTTCTTCGTCGTGATCCCGCTCGTATTCGCCTCGCTGGCGAACGGGGTCGTGCAACTCGGCGAGCTCGCGCACCTGGGCCCGCTTGCCGGGCGGACGTTCGTGCTGTTCTTCGTCAACATGACGATCGCGGCAACGCTCGGGCTGCTGATGATGAACCTGCTGCAGCCGGGCAATCGCCTCGACGACGAGACCACCGCGCGGCTGGTGCAGGAGTACAGCGGCCAGGCTCAGAAGCACGTCGACACCGGCGCAGCGCGTCCGGCCATCACGCCGGCCGCGGTGGTGGACATGTTCATGCCGCGCAACCTGTTCGGTGCGTTCGTCGGCAACCAGCGCAACGTGCTCGGCGACGTGCTGCCGCTGATCCTGTTCGCGATCCTCGTCGGCGCCGCGGGACTCGGGCTGCCAAGGGAACGCAGGGAGCGCATGCAACACGGGCTCGAGACCGTCTCCGAGCTGATGACCGGCATCGTGCGGTTCGCCCTGCGTCTCGCGCCCTACGCCGTGCCCGCGATGATTTTCAGCGTCATCGTCAAGGTCGGCTTCGACATCATCGTGGCCCTCGGCCTGTTCGTGATCGGTTGCGTGCTGATGCTGCTGCTGCACCTGTTCGGCACGATGTCGCTCTGGCTGAAGTTCCTTGCCAGGCGCAGCCCGGCCCAGTTCTTTCGTGACATCAAGGCGGTGCTGGTCACGGCGTTCTCCACGAGCTCGAGCAGCGCCACCCTGCCGGCTGCGCTGGCGGTCGCCCGGGAACGACTGGGGATTTCGCCCTCCACGGCAGGGTTCGTGCTGCCGCTCGGGACGACTATGAACATGAGCGGAACGGCGCTCTACGAGGGCTGCGTCGTGCTGTTCGTCGCGCAGGTCTTCGGCGTGCACCTCGATCTAGCGCAGCAGGTCACGCTGGTGTTCCTGTCGGTGCTGAGCGCCGTTGCGGTCGCGGCCATCCCGGGCGGCTCGCTGCCGCTGATCGCAGGCCTGCTCGCGGCCTTCGGAATCCCGCCCGAGGGCATCGCCATCATCCTCGGCGTCGACCGCATCCTGGACATGACACGCACGATGACCAACGTCGGCTCCGACCTCGTCACGACCGCGGTCGTCGATGCGCGTTCCCCACGGCGAAACTAGGTAGAAGCCACGCGGAGGCGGTCGTCTCCGCGAGGCAGAGGCGATCTATGCTTGAACCTGTGGCAGGACTGGCAGCGCCGGTCCGGGAGGTGCCCTTGGACGCTCTCCGCAACATCCTCGTGCTGATGGAACCGGGCAGCGAGGCGCAACCCGCCTTCGACGCCGCGCTGCTGCTCGCACGACGCGACGGTGCGCGTCTCGAGTTGCTGATGACGGATTACCAGGACCTGCACACGGCCTATTTCTCGCCACCGACCGCGAGCTTGCAGGAGTTCCACGAGACGGTCATGGCTGCCCACCATGCGGTGCTCGAGCGGTATTCGGCGCGCGCGGCAGCCGAGGGCGTGCCGACGATCTGCGAGGCACTGTGGGGTACCCCGTTCCACGAGATGGTGCTGGCGCGCGTCGCCGCAACCCGGCCAGACCTCGTCGTCAAGCACAGCGTCCATCACAATCGCATCGAGCGCACGCTGTTCACGGGCTCGGACTGGCACCTGATCCGCGATTGTCCGGCGCCGCTGCTGCTGGTGAAGGATCCACTGTGGCTCGAAGCACCGAAGATCCTGGCTTGCGTCGATCCGCTGCATGCGCACGACAAGCCGGCGGCGCTCGACCACCAGTTGCTGCGGACGGCGAAGACGCTCGCCGAGCGGCTCGGCGGCGAGGTCCATGCGCTGCACGTGTTCTCGATCCCTACGCCGGTGACCGTGGTCGGTGACGCGTACATCGCCGCCGCCGCCGTGCCTCCTGCGGCGGCCACGGTCGAATCCGCGGCGGCCGCTTTCCGTCGCCTGATGGCCGATCACGCGCTGCCGGCCGCCCGGGCGCATCTCAGGGTCGGCAGTCCGGCGCGCGAAATCCTCACCGCGGCGAAAGATCTCGATGCAGGGATCGTCGTCATGGGCGCGGTGTCTCGAGGACGCCTGGATCGCTGGTTCGTCGGCAACACGGCCGAGGCGGTGCTTGACCGGCTGCCGAGCAGCGTCTGGGTCGAGAAACTGCCACAGGCTTGAGCCGAGTCTAGGCGCGCAGGCTGCGGAGCCGCTCGAGCACCGTGGCGAGCGGCGAGGCCGGGGTCGTGTCCACCTCGATCAGATGGGCTCGTTCGCAGTCGTCGAAATCTTCCCACCAGGACGGCTGCCGCTGCAGCACGTCGAGTCCGGCTTCCGAGGCGTCGTTGCGTGCCGCGCTGCGAGCGGCCACGCGTTGCCGCAGCGTGTCGGTCGGCGCATGGCAGTGGACGAGCGCGGCCCGGGCGCGGACGGACTCAGCCAGCGAAAGAAAACGCAGCCTTTCGTCGCGCCGCAGGAACGCAGCATCGACGATGATGGACTCGCCGCCGAGCAGTGCGGCTCGGGCGCATTCGTGCAGCCGGTCGTAGGTTCGAGTCGTGTAGTCGCGGGTGTAGATGCCGGCATCGGGCGGCGACCTCGAGTCCGCCCCCGGCGCGAGACCAGCGAGGCGCTTGCGCTCGACGTCGGAGCGCACGTGCAGCGCCCGCAGCGGTTCGCGCAGCTGGCGCGCCAGCCACGTCTTGCCGGATCCCGACAATCCGCAGGTGATCACGAGGATCGGCGCTCGCTCCCCGATTCGACCCGCCGCCCAGGCGAGGTAGCGCGAGCATTCTGCAAGCGCCGTAACGCGCGACGGCGCATCCGCCGCGACCTGCAGCGCACGCAATGCGGCCACCTTGGCGCGCACCAGCGCGCGATAGGTTTCGTAATACTGCAGCAACGGCAGGCCCGCGAAATCACCGAGTGTCTCCAGCCAGGCCTGCAGTGCCGCAAGCCGCAGGTCGTCGCGGCCGCGCTCCGCAAGGTCCATCGCCAGGAAGGCGATGTCGTTCACGACGTCGATGAACCGCAGCCCGGGGTCGAACTCGATGCCGTCGAAGGGCGTAAGTCGGCCCTGCCAGCGCACGACATTTCCGCAGTGGAGGTCACCGTGGCACTCGCGAACCCAGCCCTGCTCGCGGCGCTGGCGCAGCAGCGCGCTGCGCATTGCGTGCAGGCTCGAGAGCCGTGCTTCCAAGGTCTGCACTGCGCCGTGCCAGCGGTCCGCTTCCGGCAGCCGGCGCAGCTCGGCAAAATTTTCGAACGTGATGCGCTGCACGGCTTCCGGCCAGCCGAAAGCCGAGTCCGGCGCGGCGGGGACCGCGCCGAGGTGCAGCCGCGCGACGCTGTCGCCCAATGCCTCCAGGTCAGGTGCAGTCACCGCACCGGAGTCGAGCAGCGCGACCAGCTCGTCGCGCGCCGCGAACTGTCGCATCCGCACTGCGTACTCGAGTGCCGGTCCGCTGCCATCCACCCGCGGCGTCGAGACACTGCCACCGATCGGGCTGACGCCGAGATACAGGTCCGGCGCGTGCCGGCGATTGAGCCGCACTTCCTCCTCGCACAGCGCGTGGCGGCGCTCCAGCGTCGAGTAGTCGAGAAAGCTGAGGCGGAGCGGCTTCTTGAGCTTGTAGGCAATCTTCCCTGTCAGCAGCACCCAGGAGATGTGCGTTTCGACGAGGTGGATGGGCTCGCTGACCGGATGGGGGTAGGCCTCGGCGCGCAGCAATCCGGCGATGAGGCCGGAACCGACGGCCGGGGGCGCGCCGATCGTCATGGGAACTCGCGGTCCACGCGCTCGGCGAGCGCGCGCAATCCGGCCGAGAACGCGGGCGCGATCCGCTCCGGATCGTGCAGCGATCGGCAAGGCAATGGCAACGCATCGATCTCGCGTCTCGCGTAAGCGCGGCTGTCCTCGAGCGAGGGTTGCTGCAACCGTCGCCCGGCGCGCATCGCGGGCTGCAGCATCGGACGGCCCGGCAGCATCTCGTCCGCCAGCGCAATCGTGTCGGAACGAAGGCATCCGGCCGCGTCGTACTTCCGGTACACCTGCTTGCGTCCAGGCCACGTGACCTTCCCAGCCGAGCGTTTGCGCCGTGCCCGCCCGGCATACTCCTGCAGCTTATAGACGCAGTCGAGGTAGGGCGCGTCCACCGAGACGTCGAGTCGCGTGCCCACCCCGAACGCATCGATCGGTGCGCCGGCCGCGACGAACTGCTCGATCTGGAACTCGTCGAGGTTGCCGCTCGCGATGATCTGCACGGACGGGCATCCGCCGGCGTCGAGGATTGCGCGAACCTCGCGAGCAAGCGCACCCAGGTCGCCGCTGTCGAGCCGCACGGCTTCGACCGTGACGCCGGTGCGACAGAGCTCGACGACCGCTCGGGCGCCACGGAGCGTGTCGTAGGTGTCGATCAACAGCGTGACGCCACGCGGGTGGATGCGCGCGAAATCGCGAAACGCCGCCGCCTCGTCGTCGTGCGCCTGGATGAACGAGTGCGCCATCGTGCCGGTGATCGGGATGCCGAACGCGCGGCCGGCTTCGACCGTGGCCGTCGCGTCGAAGCCAGCGAGGTAGCAGGCGCGTGCCGCGAGCAGGCCAGCCTCGGCACCGTGCGCGCGGCGCAGCCCGAAGTCGGCGAGGCGGCGGTGGCTGGCGGCGAGCCGGCAACGTGCCGCCTTGCTCGCGATCATGCTCTGGAAATTGAGCAGGTTGATGATGCGGCTCTCGACGAACTGCGCCTCGGGCAGCGGCGCAGTGACCCTGAGCACGGGCTCGTCCGCGAAGAACACGCTGCCTTCGGGCATCGCTTCCACGTCGCCGGTGAAGCGCAGGCTGGCCAGTTGGCGCAGCGCCTCCGGCTGGAAGCGAGCCGTGCTCTGGAGCCACTGCAGGTCCGTCGCTTCGAAGCGAAACGCTTCGAGGTAGTCGAGCACCTGCGCCAGGCCCGCGGCGACGAGGAATCCGCGCTGTGGCGGCAAGTGCCTCACGAAGAACTCGAAAACGGCGATCCGGTCCATGCCCAGCGCCTGATAGGCGGTCACCATCGTCAGCTGGTACAGGTCGGTCAGCAGTGTCGACACGCCGCCGACGCCTGCTGGGCGCGTCACGTCGGTGCCCCGATGGACGACAGCACGTCGTTCGTCGTGGCGATCTCGCAACCCGCGGACGCCAGTTCCGCGAGCGCGCGATCGCCGTCACCGGGTCGGACGTTCACCGCGCAGACCGCGTCGCGGCAGATCACGGCTTCGAGACCCGCGGCCCGAGCGTCGAGGCCCGTGGCGCGCACGCAGTAGTCGGTCGCCAAGCCCCCGATGACCAGGCGTCGGACGCCGGCGCGGCGCAGGTCGTCAGCGAGCGGCGTGCCATCGAGCGCCGAGTAGGCGTCGCGGTCGCGGCGCGTGGCCTTCGAGATGATCGTATCTTCCGGCGCGACCCGCAGTGACGCAGCAAACGCGGCACCCGGAGTGCCAGCGACGCAGTGAACCGGCCACGGGCCGCCCTGCGCCGCGAACGAGCAGTGATCGGCGGGGTGCCAGTCGCGACTGAGGAACACGGGCCAGCCGCGGGTGCGCCAGGCGTCGAGCAGCCGGTTGATCGGCGGGACGACTGCGTCACCTTTCGCGATGCCGAGTGCGCCGCCCGGCAGGAAGTCGTTCTGCACGTCGACGACGAGGAGCGCGTCGCGTGGTCCGGGTGCCTTCATGCGTTCATGTCCGCTTGCGCCGGATTCCGGTCTCGCCCGGGGGCATCCGATGAGTGTACGCTTGCTGCTCTTGCGGTGGAGTTTGCGGCCAATACTTATTCTCGGGCGCCGGCGCCGTTCGACAATGAAGCCGTCCCCTTCGGGACGAGACTGCGGAGGCAAGAATATCGTGACCATTCCCGTCCAGATCACCTTCCGCCACATGGAATCTTCAGCCGCCGTCGAGACGCGGATTCGCGAGCTCACGGATCACCTCGGCACATTCAGTGATCGCATCCAGGGTTGCCGCGTCGTGCTCGATTCGCCGCACCGGCACCACCACCAGGGCAAGGTCTTCGCCGTCAAGGTGCAGCTCACCGTGCCGGGCGAGGATGTCGTCGTCGACATGGAGCGTCCGCAGCGCGACGGCCACGACGACGTGTACGTCGTGCTCCGCGATGCATTCGATGCCGCGAAGCGGCAACTGCAGCAGCGCATGGCCAGCCTGCGCGGGGACGAAAAGCGGCACGAGAAAATCGTCTGAACTCCGGCCGGCGCCGCGCTGCGGGCCGGCAGCCGGTGCGGCGATGGGTGACTGGCAGCACTTCGCACACGGTGCAGACATCGGGATCCGCGGCCGCGGCGCAACCCCTGCCGAGGCCTTCGCCCAGGCGGCGACCGCAGTCACGGCGGTCGTCACGGATCCCGGGTTGGTGCAACCGCAAGCCGCGGTGCGGATGCAGTGCCAGGCGCCTGACCTCGAAATGCTCCTCTTCGAATGGCTCAACACGCTCGTCTATCAGATGGCCACGCGGTGCATGCTGTTCTCCACGTTCGACGTCCGCATCGAGGGCGACCGGCTCGAGGCCGTGGCTCGCGGTGAACGCGTGGACGTGCTGCGGCACGCGCCCGCCGTCGAGGTCAAGGGCGCCACGCTGACCGAGCTTGCCGTCCGCCAGGGACCTGATGGAGCGTGGACGGCGCAATGCGTGGTCGACGTCTGATGCGAGGAGTCCGTGCTTGAACCTTCAGGGCGTGCGACGCGAATCGGAATACCGCTGGGTCATCGACCCGGAAGGCGCGATGCGCGCGCCGGCAGTGCTGTACGCGGACGCCGCGTTGCTGCGCGACATGGACGACAAGGTGCGCCAGCAGCTCTGCAACGTGGCCAGCCTCCCCGGTATCGTCGGTGCCGCCTGTGCGATGCCGGATGCGCACTGGGGCTATGGCTTTCCGATCGGGGGCGTCGCGGCTTTCGACGCCGAGGCAGGCGGCGTGGTCTCCGCAGGTGGCGTCGGTTTCGACATCTCCTGCGGCGTGCGGACGCTCGTCTCCGGATGCTCCCGCGAGGAAGTGGTCGCGGTGCAGGACCGGCTCGCGCACGAACTCGCGCGTGCCATCCCGGCCGGCGTTGGCAGCACCGGCCGGCTGCGACTCTCGGATGCCGAAATGGATGCCATGCTGACGGGTGGCGCGCGCTGGGCCGTGAGTCGAGGCTACGGGATCGAGGCCGACCTCGAGCAGATCGAGGAATCGGGATGCATCGCGGATGCCGATCCGGCCGCGCTGTCGCCGCACGCGCGTCGACGGCAGCGCGACGAGATGGGCACGCTCGGTTCCGGCAATCACTACCTCGAGGTGCAGTGGGTCACCGAGGTTTACGATGCGGCCGCCGCAGTCGCGTTCGGGCTGCAGGCGGGACGCGCCGTGGTCAGCATCCACTGCGGCTCACGGGGCCTTGGCCATCAGGTCGGCACGGACTACCTGCGGGACATGGTGATCGCTGCGCCTTCGTTCGGCCTCGCGCTGCCGGATCGCGAGCTGGCCTGCGCGCCGATTCACTCGACTCTGGGCCGGCGCTATCTCGGCGCGATGCGCGCGGCGATGAACTGTGCGCTCGCGAACCGCCAGATCCTGACCCATTTGTGCCGCGAGGCATTTCGCCGGATCCTTCCGGGCTCGGACTGGCGACTGCTGTACGACGTCTCGCACAACATCTGCAAGGAGGAGGTGCACGTCATCGACGGCCAGCCGCGCCGGCTGCACGTGCATCGCAAGGGAGCGACACGGGCGTTCGGTCCGGGAAATCCGGCGGTGCCGACGGCGTATCGGGCACATGGCCAACCGGTGCTGATCGGCGGCTCGATGGGCACCGCGTCATTCGTGCTGGCCGGCAGCGCGACGGGCGAAGCGCTCGCGTTCAGTTCCGCCTGCCACGGAGCGGGACGCAGCATGTCCCGGCACCAGGCGACGCGGCAGTGGCAGGGACGCCAGCTGGTAGATGATCTCGCTGCGCGGGGCATCCTCGTCCGCAGTCCGTCCCTGCGCGGCGTGGCGGAAGAGGCGCCGGGCGCGTACAAGAGCGTCGAGCAGGTGGTGGACGTTGCGGAAAGAGCTGGCCTGGCGCGCAAGGTGGCGCGCCTCGAGCCGCTCGTGTGTATCAAAGGATAACGGAATGAATCGAGCACTGATTTTCGCGCCGCAGGCCAGCGGACCGTTCGGCGCACGCGTGGCGGCGGCGGCGGGCGTGAGCCTCTCCCCGATGGAGGAGCGCGAGTTCGAGGGCGGCGAGCACAAGACTCGACCGCTGGTCAGCGTCCGCGGCGCCGACGTGTTCGTCGTCCAGTCGCTGAGCGGCGACGAAGCCGGCAGCGCGAACGACCGGCTCTGTCGCCTGTTGTTCTTCATCGCAGGCCTCAAGGACAGCGGCGTCGCGCGGGTGACCGCCTGCGTGCCTTTCCTGGCGTACGGCCGCAAGGATCGTCGCACGAAGGAACGCGATCCGGTCACGCTGCGTTACGTGGCGCAACTCGTCGAGGCGGTCGGCACGGACCACGTGCTCGCGCTCGACGCGCACAACCTCGCGGCCTTCGAGAACGCCTTTCGGTGCCCGGTCGATCACCTCGAAGCGGCGCCGCTGATGGCCACTTACCTCAGCGCGCTTCCAGTCGACGCGCCCGTCTGCATCGTGTCGCCCGACATCGGCGGAGCGAAGCGTGCGCAGCGCCTGCAGGAGCTGCTCGAGGCGCGCACGGGGCGCGAGGTCGGGTTTGCGATCATCGACAAGCGCCGCAGCAGCGGCGTGGTCTCCGGCGGCGACCTCGTCGTGGGGCCGGTCGAGGGCCGGCATGCGGTGCTCGTGGACGACTTGATCAGTGCCGGCACCACGCTGATGCGCGCGGTGGCGGCTTGCCGCAAGGCTGGCGCGCTGCGCGTGGACGCGTTTGCGTCGCACGGCGTGTTCCTGCCCGAGGCGCGCCAGTTGCTCGGCGCCGATGGCCCGGATCGGCTCGTCGTGACGGACTCGATCCTGCCGACGCGGATCGGCCCGGCATCCGGGGACCGCCTGGTCGTGCTCGAGGCTTCCAAGCTGTTTGGCGAGGCCATCCGCCGGATCTGCGCGGGCGAATCCGTGGTGGCGCTGCGCGAAATGGAGCGAAAAAAGCGCTAGTCTCGAGCGGCCAGGCGCGCGTCCTCGAGCGCGCCGACGAGGTAGCTGCGCGCCTTGGCTCGCCAGTCTTCCGGTGAGCCGTCCGCCTCGAGCGAACGCCACGCGTAGAGCTTGCCACGCGTCGCCGCGCGATGGCTGCGGTAAAACAACAGCATGGGCGCCGCGATCCGGTCGCCCAATTGTGCCAGGCATTCCTCCAGCAGCCATCGCCCCTGCATCGCGTGGCCGAGCCGCGCGCATTCGAGTTCCAGGAATGCAAGTTCCTCGGCACGGTCCAGGATGCGCAGGTTGCGGTCGAACTCGAGGCAGTCGATCACGGCCGGCGGATCGTCTACCAGGATGTGCTCCGGCCGCAGGTCGCCGTGCGCTTCGACGATACAGCCGCCCTCGGCCCGCGAGTCGATCCAGGCACGGCGGCCGTCGAGAAAAGCGAGCTGCGCGTCGCGTAACGCGGCGGACGCTTCCGGCTCGAGCGTCTGCAGCGCCTGGTAATTGGCCGCGACCTGGCGGCGCAGGCGTGCATCGAGCGTCGCGCCGTCACTGATCGCCGCCGGCTCGCGAGCATAGAACGCCGCCAGCAGCCGGGCGACACGGGCCAGCGCGACCTCCGGCGCCGCGCCGCGCGCCAGCAGCGCGTCGAGCATGCGCGCTCGATCGAGGCGCCGCATCTCGACGAGCCAGTCCACCGGTTCGCCGGTGCCGCCGATCGCCAGCCGGCCCGAGCCATCGTGCGCCAGCGCGAGGGTGCCGAGATACACGTGCGGCGCCAGCCGTCGGTTGAGCCGGACCTCCTCCTCCGAGTCGTGGCGACGCGCCGCGATGGTGCTGTAGTCCATCGAGTCCCGGCGTACCGGCTTGCGCAGCTTCAACGCGCGCGACCCGGCGAGGAAGACCCAGGCGAAATGAGTTTCGATCGCCTCGTCGCCCGGCCCCAGCAGCGTCTGCAGGTACGCCACCTTGGCATCGAGGTCGACTGTTGCCGCAGAGCGCTGGGCGGCGTTCGGAATGACGGCGTCTTCGGACATTGAATCGGGTCCTGCGACGCGAGCATAGCACCTAGGTACATGCGCGAATGACGCGGGTGGCGCGGGGTCGGAACATCCATGGCGGAACTCCGGAGATCCGTATGCGCCGGATTTACATCGATCGCGCGGATGCTGGCCGCGCGCTGGCCGAATCGCTGTCGGCGTGGCGCTCGGCGCCCGAAACCGTGGTGCTGGCCTTGCCGCGGGGCGGGGTACCAGTCGCCTACGAGGTCGCGACCGCACTCGCATTGCCGCTCGACGTACTGGTGGTGCGCAAGCTCGGCCTGCCGTCCCAGCCCGAGCTTGCGATGGGTGCCATTGCGAGCGGTGGCGCAATCGTGCTCAACCGCGACGTCCTGCGCTACCTGCAAGGCGGCGACGACGCGCTCGAGTCGGTACGTGCCAGGGAGACTGCGGAACTGCTGCGACGCGAGCGGCAATATCGCGGCAACCAGCCACCGCTCCAGATGTCGGGCCGGACAGCCATCGTCGTTGACGACGGCCTGGCCACCGGCGCGACCATGGAAGCCGCGGTCCGTTCCCTGACTGCGCTCGGTGCGAAGCGGGTCATCGTCGCGGTGCCGGTGGCCTCGGTCGAGGCACGCGAACGTGTTGCGACTGTCGCCGACGAGGTCGTGTGCCCTTACGCGCCGGAGTTCTTCAGCGCTGTCGGGCAATGGTACCGGGACTTCGACCAAACCTCGGACGAGGAGGTGCGCGATCTGCTGGAACGCGCGCATGCTACCCTCGCAACACCAGCCGGACGCGGCGGAGGTGATTCATGAGCGAACTCGGTCCGGAAGTGATCAAGATCGACGAGTTCAGCGGCCGCGAGGACGCGCTCGAGCTCGATCCCGCGCGGCTCGCGCCCGGCGCGGCGATGCCGGCTCAGTTCGTGCGCAACCTGTTCACGGACGATACCGGGCGGTTCTTCGCCGGCATCTGGCGCAGCAGCCAGGGCGCATGGCACGTCTCGTACACTGAAAATGAGTTCTGCGTGCTCACCGAGGGCCGAGTGCGGATCTCGGATGACCACGGTCGGTCCTGGACCTTCGGTCCGGGCGACTGCTTCGTGATGCCGGCAGGGTTCCGCGGGATCTGGGAAGTCCTCGAGCCGGCCCGCAAGTTTTACGCGATCTTCGAGCCCGAGGCCGCCGTCTGACACGCCGGGCCTGGCGCCAAATCGGTGCGTGACTGGTACGGTCCCGCGCCGTAGCGGTGCGCGAACGCGCGAATCCGGCCGCGATCAGGCGTTTTGGGGGTGGCATGAATCATGCACTCTGCACCGTGGCGCGCGCGACGACCGGCGGACCCGCGGTAATCGTGTCGTATCTGATACAATGTTCCCACTGGCCGCATAATGTATGTGGCGTTTTCGCAACCAAGGGGTGCACCATGAAACTGAGTCAAGGCGTGGCAGCGATCATCCTGCTGGGATCGGCTGCAGCCGCCCAAGCTGAGCTCACCGGCACAGTCACGGCCGTCAGCGACTACGACTTCCGAGGCATCAGCCTCAGTGCCACGGATCCGGCGCTCCAGGGCAGCATCGACTGGGCTGCCGCGAACGGCTTCTACGTCGGCGCGTGGGCCAGCAACATCGACTACGGCCCTGGCGTGGATGGCGACATCGAAGTCGACCTGTACGGCGGCTTCGCCGGCGAGATCGAGGGCGGCATGGGCTGGGACGTTGGCTTGGTCTATTACACGTACCCGGGTGCCGACGACATCGACGACTATCCCGAGCTGTACGCCGGCATCAGCTACCAATGGCTGGAGCTGAAGCAGTGGTACACGAATGACTACGGCGGCACAGACGAGGACGGCTGGTACACCGAAGCGAATGTCAGCTACGACCTCCCGGCCAATTTTTCGATTGGCGCGCACCTCGGCTACAACTACGGCGACGCGTTCGACAACACCGAGTACATGGATTACTCGGTTGCCGTCGGCTATACGCTCAGCCACTTCGACTTCGAGCTCAAGTGGGTCGACAACGACCTGAGCTCGGGCGACGCGCTTTACACGCGGGACGACCCGTTCAACAGCGAAGGCCGCGCGATCTTCTCCGTGTCCACCTCGTTCCCGTGGAGCAACGAGTAACCGGCACGGCAGATCGCACCTGCGATCGTAGCTGCACTTGAAGCAACGCCCGGCGCTCCGCGAGGAGGGCCGGGCGTTCTGCTATCTGCATGGCGCTATCCGCTATCCGCTATCCCCTAATTCCCGCTCTTCAGCACCTGCGCAAGCTTGCCGAACAACTCATCGATGTGGGCGCGCTCGATGATCAGCGGCGGCGACAACGCGATGATGTCGCCGGTGGTCCGGATCAGGACGCCTGCCTCGAAGGCGCGCAGGAACACGTCGAAAGCGCGCGCGCCGGGCTTGCCGGGAATCGGCTCGAGCTCGATGGCGCCGATCAGCCCGAGGTTGCGCAGGTCGATCACGTGCGGCAGTCCCTTCAGCGAGTGCACGCCGTCGGCCCAGTAGTCGCCGACCTGCTGCGCACGCGTCAACAACCCTTCGCGCTCGTAGATCTGCTGCGTGGCGATCCCGGCAGCACAGGCAACCGGGTGCGCGGAGTACGTGTAGCCGTGGAACAGCTCGATTGCGCCCTCCGGTCCATGCATGAACGCGTCGTAGATCTCGGAGCGCGCGGCCACGGCACCCATCGGCACGGCGCCGTTGGTGAGTCCCTTGGCCATCGTGATCATGTCGGGGGTGACGCCGAAGAACTGCGAGCCGAACGGTGCGCCCAGCCGCCCGAAGCCGGTGATCACCTCGTCGAAGATCAGCAGGATGCCGTGCTTCGTGCAGATATCGCGCAGCCGCTGCAGGTACCCCTGCGGCGGAATCAGCACGCCGGTCGAGCCCGCCACGGGCTCGACGATGACGGCCGCAATGTTGCTCGCATCGTGCAGCGCGACGATGCGCTCGAGATCGTCGGCGAGGTGCGCGCCCCACGCGGGCTCGCCGCGCGTGTAGGCGTTGTGCGCGAGATCGTGCGTGTGCGGCAGGTGGTCCACGCCCGGAAGCTGGGTCCCGAAGAACTTGCGGTTGTTGACCATGCCGCCGATCGAGATGCCGCCGAAGCCGACGCCGTGGTAGCCACGCTCGCGGCCGATGAACCGCGTGCGCGTGCCTTCGCCCCGGACGCGGTGGTAGGCGAGGGCGATCTTGAGCGCCGTGTCGACGGACTCCGACCCCGAATTCGTGAAGAACACGTGATCGAGGCCCTGCGGCAGCCAGCGTACCACCTGGTTCGCCAGCTCGAATGCGCCGGGATGACCCATCTGGAACGGCGGCGCGTATTCCATCTCGGCGATCTGCTCGCTCACGGCCGCCGCGATTTCGCCTCGCCCATGGCCCGCATTGACGCACCAGAGCCCGGCGACGCCGTCGAGGATCTGCCGCCCCTCGGGCGTCCAGTAGTGCATCCCGGAAGCCCGGGCCAGCAGGCGCGGATTCGCCTTGAACTGCCGATTGGCCGTAAACGGCATCCAGAAGGCCTCGAGCTGGTCGCGTTGGAACTTCGGCTGGGCTGTCATGGGAATCGCCGGGTGCAGGAGGAGGGGCTGGGATGATAAGAAAAATTGACACTTGCCTCAAACGGACCGGAAACTTCCGTCACTTACGCGGTCCGTGTGCAGGATATTGAACACCCCGTGGCAGCCCTGACCCTCGATGTCGGTGCGCACCTGCGCGCCGTGCGCACGCTTTACGGCCTCTCCCAGCGCGAGCTCGCCAAGCGCGCGGGGGTCACCAACGGCTTGATCTCGCTGATCGAGCAGAACCGGGTGAGTCCGTCGGTCAGCTCGCTGAAGAAAGTGCTCGACGGTATTCCGATGTCCTTGGCGGAGTTCTTCACGCTCGATCTGTCGGCCAGTCCGCAGGTCTTCTTCCGCGGCGACGAGCTGACCGACCTCGGCGACGGGAACGTCTCGTTGCGGCTGGTCGCGGCCCGCCGGCCGCACCGGGCCATGTCCGTCATGCGCGAACGGTACGCTCCGGGCGCCGACACCGGCGCCGACATGCTGCGGCACGAGGGCGAAGAGGGCGGCGTGGTCGTCCGTGGCCGCATCGAACTCACGGTCGGCGGGGAGAGTCGCGTGCTCGGCCCCGGCGACGCATATTATTTCACCAGCGCGATTCCGCACCGGTTCCGCAACACCGGGCACGAACCCTGCGAGATCGTCTCTGCCAGCACGCCCCCGACTTTCTAGAGAATTCCCCTCCATGCCGACTTCCGTGACCGATTGGCACGCGCGTGCCCGTTCCCTCTCCATTCAATGGCAGGCCTACATCGACGGGCGTTACGTGCCCGCAGCATCGGGCGAGACGTTCGACTGCGTCAGCCCGATCGACGGCCGCCTGCTGGCGAGCGTGGCTGCAACCGATGTGGCCGATGCGGATCTCGCCGTCGCCGCGGCCCGCCGTGCGTTCGACGACGGCGTCTGGTCGCGCCAGCCGCCGCGCGAACGCAAGCGCGTGCTGCTGCGTTTCGCGGAGCTGATCCTCGAGCATCGCGACGAACTGGCGCTGCTCGAGACGCTCGACATGGGCAAGCCCATCTCCGACAGCCTGGCGGTGGACATTCCCGCGACGGCGCGCTGCATCGCCTGGTATGCGGAGGCCGTCGACAAGATCTACGACGAGGTGGCGCCCACGGGCCACGACGCGCTCGCGCTGATCACGCGCGAGCCCGTCGGCGTCGTCGCCGCGATCGTGCCGTGGAATTTCCCGCTGATCATGGCGGCCTGGAAGATCGGCCCTGCGCTCGCCGCCGGCAACTCGTTCATCCTGAAACCGTCGGAGAAGTCACCGCTCACCGCGATCCGGATTGCGGCGCTCGCGACCGAGGCCGGCATCCCGGACGGCGTGTTCAACGTGTTGCCCGGGTACGGCCAGACCGCAGGCCAGGCGCTCGCGCTGCACATGGACGTCGACTGCATCGGCTTCACCGGTTCGACCCGCACCGGCAAGCTGATGCTGCAGTATGCGGGCCAGTCCAACATGAAGCGCGTGTGGCTCGAGTGCGGCGGCAAGTCGCCGAACATCATCCTCGCCGACTGCCCGGATCTCGATCGCGCCGCTGCCGCGGCCGCGTCGGCCATTTTCTTCAATCAGGGCGAGATGTGCTCGGCGGGTTCCCGGCTGATCGTCGAGGAGCGGGTGCGCGACGCGGTGCTCGAGAAGGTGGTGGCCGCGGGGCGCAGCATGCCGCCCGGTGACCCGCTCGATCCGGCGACCCGGCTGGGCGCGATCGTCGACCGCGTGCAACTCGAGACCGTGCTCGGCTACATCGAGTCGGGTCGCGCGGAGGGCGCCACCGTGCTGACTGGCGGCCGCCAGGCGCGCGAAGCGACGGGCGGTTGCTACGTCGAGGCCACGGTGTTCGACCGCGTCCAGCCCGGGATGAAGATCGCCCGCGAGGAGATCTTCGGGCCGGTGCTCGCGGCGATCACCGTCAAGGACGCGGAGGAAGCCGTCAAGGTCGGCAATGCCTCGATCTACGGGCTCGCGGCGGCCGTCTGGACGCGCGACGTCACGCGCGCGCATCGGATCGCCCGCGCGCTGCGGTCAGGCCTCGTGTACGTGAATTGCTATGACGCCGACGACATCACCGTGCCGTTCGGCGGCTTCAAGCAGTCCGGCACCGGCCGCGACAAGTCGCTGCACGCCTTCGACAAGTACACCGAACTCAAGACCACCTGGATCGACCTGTCGTGAGCGCTTACCGTAACGTCACGTTCGATGAGATCGAGGTCGGCGCGACGGCCGGTGCCCGTCGGGCCCTGTCACAGACCGAGATCGAGGCGCTGGTGCTGGTCTCGGGCGACGTCGAGCCGTTCCACGTCGAGGATGCCGGCGACACCACGACCGCGCTGCTCTGCGTCGACGCGGTCGGCGTCACGGCGGTGATCTCGGGGCTGCTCGAGCGCAAACTGCCGGGTCCGGGCACGCGCATCGTTTCGCAGCAGTTCGAGTTCGCCGGCCACGTGCAGGTGGGTGAGGAGCTTGCAGCGTCGGTCACCGTGCGCGAAAAATACCCGGAGTCCGGCCTGGTCACGTTCGACTGCGACGCGCGCGTCGGGGAACGGCGCGTGCTGTGGGGTACGGCGATCGTCGAGGCGCCGCGCGGACGCGTCGCTTACTCCGACATCGCCACTCCGGAGATCATGCTCAGGCGCAACGACGTCTTCGCGCGCCTGCTCCGGCAGTGCGAGCCGCTCGATCCCGTGGTCTGCGCCGTGGCCCATCCCTGCGACCGGGATTCGCTGCTCGGCGCACTCGAGGCGGCGCGGCGCCGCCTGATCGTGCCCGTGCTGGTCGGGCCGGAGGCGCGCATCCGGGCGGTCGCCGCCACCAACGGCGCCGATCTCTCCGGGCTGCGCATCGTCTCGACCGAGCACAGCCACGCTTCGGCGGCGGCCGCGGTCGCGCTCGCGCGCAGCGGCCAAGTCGAGATGCTGATGAAGGGCAGCCTGCACACGGACGAAATGCTCGCGCAGATCGTCGCGCCGCAGTCGGGCCTGAGGACCGAGCGCCGCGTGAGCCACGTGTTCGTGATGGACGTGCCCGCCTACGAGCGGATCCTGCTGGTCACCGACGCCGCGATCAACATCGAGCCGACGCTGGCCGAGAAGGCCGACATCGTCCGCAATGCGATCGACCTCGCGCACGTACTCGGCATCCCGATGCCGAAGGTCGCGATCCTCTCGGCCGTGGAGACCGTCAATCCGAACATCCGTTCGACGCTCGACGCCGCCGCGCTGTGCAAGATGGCCGATCGCGGCCAGATCGAGGGCGGCATCCTCGACGGGCCGCTCGCGTTCGACAACGCGATCAGCGAGCACGCCGCGCGGACCAAGAGCATTCGCTCGCCGGTCGCCGGCCGCGCCGACATCCTGATGGTGCCGAACATCGAGTCGGGCAACATGCTGGCCAAGCAACTGCAGTACTTCGCCGGCGCGGACAGTGCCGGGGTCGTGCTCGGCGCGCGCGTGCCGGTCGTGTTGACGAGCCGCGCCGACAACGTGCGGATGCGGATCGGTTCGACCGCGGTCGCGAAGCTGATGGCGCACGGGCGTCGCGCAGCAAACCCGAAGGTGATCGTGTGACTGGCAACGCGGACGCCATCGTCGTCCTCAACGCGGGCTCCTCGAGCATCAAGTTCTGCACGTTCCGCCGCGCGGGCCAGCGGCTCGAGCGCGAGCTGCGCGGCCAGGTATCCGGGCTCGGCACGGTGCCCCGGCTGGTCGCCAGGCGCGGCGCAGCGTCGATCGCGGATCGCGCATTGTCCCCGGAAGGGCTCGATCATGCGGAGGCGCTCGGTCTCCTGCTCGAGTTCGTGCGCGCGGAGCTGCGCGGCGAGGTGATCGCCGGCATCGGCCACCGCGTCGTGCACGGCGGGCTCGAGTTCATGGAGCCGACGCTCGTGGATGCTGCGATCGTGGCCCGTCTCGAGCGCTACGTGCCGCTGGCGCCGCTGCACCAGCCGCACAACCTCGCGGCGATCCGGCTGATGCTCGAGCGGCTGCCGGCAGTGCCCGAAATCGCCTGCTTCGATACGGCATTCCATCGCACGATCCCCGAGGTGGCCCAGCTCTTCGCGTTGCCACCGCGGTTCGCGGCCGCCGGCGTGCGCCGCTATGGATTCCACGGGCTCTCGTACGAGTACGTGGCCTCCGTGCTGCCGTCGCTCGACGAGCGTGCGGCGTGCGGGCGCACGGTGGTTTTCCACCTGGGCAATGGCGCCAGCATGGCGGCGCTGCAGGGCGGCCGCAGCATCGGCACGACGATGGGATTCACGGCGATCGAAGGGTTGCCGATGGGCACCCGCACCGGATCGCTGGATCCCGGCGTGCTGCTGTTCATGTTCGACGAGCTCGGCATGAGCGTCCGCGAGGTCGAGCGGCTGCTGTATCACGAGTCGGGGTTCCTCGGCCTGTCCGGCATCTCGAGCGACATGCGCGACCTGCTGGCGAGCGAGGCCGCGTCGGCACGCCTCGCCGTGGACGTGTTCTGTTATCGCGCGCGGCGCGAGCTCGGCTCGCTCGCGGCAGCGCTCGGCGGGCTCGATGCCATCGTCTTCACTGCGGGGATCGGCGAAAACCAGCCGGAGGTCCGCGCCCGGATCTGCCGGGATGCCGAGTGGCTGGGCGTGCAACTCGATCGTGACGCCAACCTGAGGCACGGGCCACGCATCAGCTCGGAGGGCAGCGCGGTGTCCGCCTGGGTCGTGCCGACCGACGAGGAAACCATGATTGCCCGCCACGTCGCGCGACTGCTCGGGTAGCGCCGGGCCGGCGGGACTTGCTGCGTGGCGGCGAGCCGCTAGACTCTGGCGCCCGGCCCTGATCGTCGGGCAAGCCGTTCGAGGAATCCCCATGGCCGTCACGTTCGCCGCCACCCAGTTCGCCTGCACCGAGAACGCTGCCGAGAACCTCGCGCGCGCCGAGCATCTGGTCCGTGATGCGGCGGGGCGGGGCGCGCAGGTGGTGTTGCTGCAGGAGCTCTTCGAGACGCCCTATTTCTGCAAGGACCACCTCGCGAGCCATTTCGACCTTGCGCGGCCGCTGGCGGGCAACCCGGTGCTCGAGCGCTTCCAGGCGCTCGCACGCGAGCTCGAGGTCGTGCTGCCGTTCAGCTTCTTCGAGCGCGCCCACAACGCGTACTTCAACTCGCTCGCGATGATCGATGCCGACGGGCGGGTGCTCGGCGTGTACCGCAAATCGCACATCCCCGAGGGTCCTGGCTACCACGAGAAGTATTATTTCTCGCCGGGAGACACCGGCTTCCGCGTCTGGCCGACCCGCTACGCGGTGCTCGGCGTCGGGATCTGCTGGGACCAGTGGTTTCCCGAGGCCGCACGCTGCATGGCGCTGCTCGGAGCCGAGGCGCTGCTCTATCCCACTGCCATCGGCTCGGAACCGCACGACGCCAGCGTCGATTCGCGCGACCACTGGCAGCGTTGCATGCAGGGTCACGCGGCCGCCAACGTGATGCCGTTGATCGCCTCGAACCGCATCGGCATCGAACGTGGTCAGAAATACGAGATGACGTTCTACGGCTCGTCGTTCATCGCCGGGCCGGCGGGGGAGAAGGTCGCCGAGGCCGATCGCAGCACCGAAAGCGTGCTGACCGCGAGCTTCGACCTCGAGCAGGTGCGCGCGCAACGGCACGCCTGGGGCGTTTTCCGTGACCGACGACCGGAACTCTACGGGCCCATCCTGACGCTCGACGGCGAAGGCGCCGCCTGATCCCGGCCACTGGATGACGAAGCAGTCCGCCGCCGCGCTCGACGCTGCCGCATTGCGCGGCCCCGTCGCCTGCATCGACCTCGAGACCACCGGCGGCACGTCGGCCCATCACCGCATCATCGAAGTGGGGATCGTGCTGCTCGACGGCGGGCAGGTCGTCGAGGCGTGGAGCAGCCTCGTCAATCCCGGGATCCGCATCCCGCCGACCATCGTCGATTTCACCGGGATCTCGAACGAAATGGTCGACGACGCACCGACGTTCCGGGAACTGCGGGCCGAGGTCCGCCGACGGCTGGACGGACGCCTGTTCGTAGCGCACAACGCGCGCTTCGACTACGGCTTCGTGCGCAACGAATTTCGCCGCGCGGGCGAGAAATTCTCGGCGCCCGTGCTGTGCACGGTGCGCTTGTCGCGAGCGTTGTTCCGCGAGCACGCGCGCCACAACCTCGACACGCTGATCGAGCGCTACGGGCTCGAGTGCGACCAGCGGCACCGCGCGCTCGGCGATGCCGCCGTGCTACCGCCGCTGCTGGCCGCGTTCGAGCAGGCGGTGGGTCCCGAACGGCTGCACGAGGCGGCAACGCGGGCCTTGAACGACTCGCGGCTGCCGCCACACCTGCCGACGGACCTGGCCGACGACCTCCCCGAGGGCCCCGGCGTGTACCTGTTCCGCGGCGAGGGCGGCGCGCTGCTCTACGTCGGCAAGAGCCGCAACCTGCGCAGCCGCGTGTTCGATCACTTCGCGAGCGAGCACCGCTCGAGCAAGGAGTCGAAGCTCGCGCGGCAAGTTCGCTCCGTCGAATGGCACGAGACCGGCGGTGAGATGGGCGCGCTGCTGCTCGAGTCGCGGCTGGTCAAGGAACTCTCGCCCAGCGAGAACCGGCGGCTGCGCAAGCCCGCCGAACTCAGCTGCGTCCACCTGCACGAGGCGGTTGGCGGGATCGGGTTGCGCGTCGAACCGCTCGACGCGAGCGCGTTGAGCGGCGAGGCCGAGTCCTACGGGCCGTTCCGCAGCGAGCGTGACGCGCTCAAGGCCGTGCAGGGCAAGGCGCGCGAGGCGGGCCTGTGCCTCAAGACGCTGGGTCTCGAGCGCGGCGAGGGCTCGTGCTTTGCGTATCAGCTCGGCCGCTGTCGCGGCGCCTGTGTCGGCAAGGAGCCGCGAGCGCTGCACGATGCCCGGCTGCGGCTCGCGCTCGCGTCGCTGCGGATCCGGCCGTGGCCGTTCCCGGGCCCAATCGGCATCCGCGAGCCGGGCGTGGCGGGCGCGGGCACGGTCCTGCACGTCGTCGACCGTTGGCAGCACCTCGGCACTGCGGAGGACGACAGTGCCGTTGCGAGGCTGCTCGAGGGGGCGCCCGTGGAACCGTTCGATCCGGACCGCTATCGGATCATCGCGCGTTGCCTCGAGCGCATGGCGCCGCGCGACCTCGTGATGCTACGCGGGGCCCGAAGCTGATTCATGACCGACACGACGCCCGCAAGCAACCTCGAGTTCTTCGCTGCGTGCCCGCGCCACGTTGCCGACGTGCTGGCCACCGAATTGCGCGGCCTCGGACTCAACGTCACCCGCGAGCATCCGGCCGGCGTGAGTTTTGCGGGCACGCTGCGCGACGCCTACCTGGCCTGCCTTGCGTCGCGCACCGCGAGCCGGGTGCTGCTCACGCTCGGCACGATCCCGCTCGACACGGTCGACACCATGTACGCCGCGATTCGTGCAGTCGCCTGGGAGGATCACCTCGCGCCCGAGGGCACGCTCGCGTTCGACGTCGTCGGGCAGGGGCCCGCGTGGTTGCGCCACACGCAGTTCGCCGCGCAGAAGGCCAAGGACGCAATCGTCGATCGCTTTCGCGAGCGCAGCGGTACGCGTCCGTCCGTCGATCTCTCGAGCCCGGACCTGCGCCTCAGCTTGAGCCTCGGGCGCGAGCGGGCGTCGCTCGGCATCGACCTGAGCGGCGAGCCGTTGCACCGCCGCGGCTATCGGCAATCCGGCGTCGAGGCGCCGCTCAAGGAGAATCTCGCCGCGGCGCTGCTGTTGCGCTGCGGCTGGCCCGCCATTGCGGCGTCCGGCGGCGCCTTCGTCGATCCGATGTGCGGCTCGGGGACGCTGGTGATCGAGGCCGCGCTGATCGCAGCCGACTTCGCACCCGGCCTGTTGCGGCGCCGCTTCGGCTTCGAGCGCTGGCTGCAGCACGACGCGGGCGCGTGGAACGAGGTTCGCGAGGAGGCGCTCGCGCGGCGCCAGCTCGAGTCGCTCGGCCGGGGCCGGTTCCGCGGCTTCGACCGCGACCAGGCCGCGATCCGTGCCGCGCTCGCCAATTCGGGGCGCAGCGGCGTCGGCGATCACCTGCTCTTCGAGCGCTGCGAGCTGGGCTCGTTGCGCAAGGCACCCGAGCCGCAGGGTCTGGTGCTGGTCAATCCACCGTACGGCGCGCGGCTCGAGGACGGGAGCACGCTCGGTCCGCTCTACGCGCAGCTGGGCCGGCAGCTGATGGAATGCTTCCCGGGCTGGGAAGCGGGCGTGTTTACGGGCAACCCACCGCTCGGACGCTCATTGCGACTGCGTGCCTACCGTGCGCACACGTTCTTCAATGGACCGATCGAGTGCCGTTTGCTGCGCTTCGAGCTGCGACCCGACACGGTCGAGCCCGACCCCGAGACTGCGCGGCGCAATCGGCTCGACGCGGCGCGGGCGCGGCCGGGTTCGTCGATGTTCGGCAATCGCGTCCGCAAGAACCTCGCTCATCTCGAGAAATGGGCGCGACGGGCGGACGTGGCCTGTTTCCGCGTCTACGATGCCGACATGCCGGAGTACGCGTTCGCGATCGACCTGTACGGCAACGACCAGCGCTGGGCCTGCGTGCAGGAGTACGCGCCACCGGAGACCGTTGCGCTCGATGCGGCCCGCGGTCGTCGCGACGAGGCGCTTGCGGTGCTGCCGGAAGTGCTCGGGCTCCCTGCCGAGCGCATCGTGATGCGGGTGCGCCGCCGGCAGCGGGGCGGTGAGCAGTACGAGAAGGTCGGCGAGGAGGCGCAGTTCCACACGGTCCGCGAGGGTCCCTACAGATTCCTGGTGAACTTCACGGACTACCTCGATACGGGCCTATTCCTCGATCATCGGATCACGCGCCGCCGCGTCGGCGAACTCGCGGCTGGCCGGGCATTCCTGAACCTGTTCGCGTACACCGGCACAGCGACCGTCCACGCCGTGGGCGGCGGCGCGACGACGTCGATGACGGTGGACATGTCGCGGACCTACCTGGACTGGGCGAAACGCAACCTCGCGTTGAACGATCTCGCCGGGCCGCAGCACGCCTTCCTGCAGGCGGACTGCCTCGGCTGGCTCGACGAGCAGAGTCGCGCACCGGAGCGGCGCTACGGATTGATCTTCGTCGATCCGCCGACGCTGTCGCGCTCGAAGCGCATGGAGCGCGAATTCGACGTGCAGCGCGACCACGTGCCGCTGCTGCAGATGGCCGGCCGCCTGCTCGAGCCCGACGGAGTGATCGTGTTCTCGAACAACTTCCAGCGCTTCAAGCTCGATCCGGCCGTGCAGGCGGAATTCGACGTCGAGGACATCTCGCGTGCGACGTTGCCCGAGGACTTCGCGCGCAATCCGAAGATCCACGTCTGCTTTCTGCTGCGCCCGCGGCGCCCAGTGTTTGCGGGGCGCTGACGATCTGTTACAAGAACGACGTCCACCCATGGAGGACTGAGGTAATGAGATATCTGATCGTTCCCCTGCTGGTCGCTTCGCTCACGTTCGCCACGGCGCAAGCCGACAATGACCGGCAGGTCCAGGGCCAGGGCGCCGACAAGTCGAATCACGGGCAGGTGGTCTCCGAGTGCAACCACCGCGCCAACGAGCGCAAGTTGAAGGGGCAGGACCGCAAGGAGTTCGTCGAGTGGTGTGAATCGCGCGGCGCGCGATACGGCTACGACGACAATCGCTACAGCCGCGAGCGCGAGTGCTACCGCAAGGCCGACAACAAGGAACTGAAGGGCGACAAGCGGCAGAAGTTTCTCGCCAACTGCCTCGACGTCGAGGTGGCCTACAAGGACGGCAAGGGTTCGAAGGACACCGGTGACGAGCAGTACCACCCCAAGGTCCGCGAGGCCGTCGAGAACAGCCAGAAGAAATAGAGGTCGCGCGCTTGGAGATCTTCAAGTCCTTCACGCTGGAATGCGCGCATCGGCTGCCGAACGTGCCGGCGGGGCACAAGTGCGCGCGTGTCCACGGCCACTCGTTCCGCGTCGAGATCCATGTGCGCGGCCCGGTCGACGAGCGGCTCGGCTGGGTCATGGACTTCGCCGACGTCAGGGCGGCGTTCGACCCGCTGTATCGACAGCTGGATCACCACTATCTCAACGACGTGCCCGGCCTCGAGAACCCAACGAGCGAGAACCTGGCGCGCTGGATCTGGCAAAGGCTGCAGCCGGCGCTCCCGCAACTCGCGACCGTCGTGGTGCACGAGACCTGCACGAGCGGCGCGCGGTATTCCGGTGACCAGGACTGCGCCGGCGCATGACCGCCAAGCTCATTTCGCTGATGCTGGTCATCGCGGGAATCATTCACGTCCTGCCGCTGGCTGGCGTGATGGGCTCGGAACGCCTCGCGGCCCTGTACGGACTCGATTTCTCCGACCCGAACCTGGCGATCCTGATGCGGCATCGCGCCGTCCTGTTCGGCCTCCTCGGCGTGTTCCTGATCTACGCCGCGTTCAGGCCGAGCCAGCAGCCCGTGGCTTTCGTCGCCGGACTCATCAGCGCGGCTGCGTTCCTCGGGCTCGCCTGGGCGACGGGAGGTTACAACGCGCTCATGGCCAGGATCGTCGCCGCCGACGTCGTGGCGCTGGTGTGCCTGGCCATCGGTGCCGCGACGTACTTGCTGACGGGCGCGGGAACCCGGCCGTGAGCGACCACGGCAGCAATCAGGACGAGTCACACGGCGGCCGCATCGTGACCGGATGCATGGGTGCGCTGTGCGTCGCGCTGGCAATCGCGATCGTCGTGGTTGTCGACCGGCCGATGGGTGCGGGTGCCCTCGCTGCCGCTTCGGTCATCGCGTTGCTCGGGATCGACGCGTTGATCAGTGCCGTGCGCGGCACGCGATCGTTGCTGTCGCGCATCGGCCCGCTGCCGTGAGCGCCGCTGGGCCTTACAGCAAGTCCTTGAGCCTGAACCACAGCATCGCGAGCACCAGCGCCGGCGTGCGCAACGCGCGACCGCCCGGGAAATCGCGGTGCTCGAGCCGCGTGAACAGGTCGAACCGCTCGGCCTGGCCTGCGATCGCCTCGGCGACCAGTCGGCCCGCCATGCCGGTGAGCGCAATGCCGTGGCCGGAGAACCCCTGCAGGTAGTAGACGTTCGGCGCAGTGCGGCCGAAGTCCGGCGCGCGGCTCATCGTGATGTCGACGTAACCGCCCCACGAGTACTCGATCTTCACATCGGCGAGCTGCGGGAAGACCTTGATCATGCGCGCGCGCGTCGCCCGCTCCGTGTTGAGCGGGTCGAGGCCCGAGTAGCTGACGCGGCCGCCGAACAGCAGGCGGTGGTCGGCCGAACGCCGGAAGTAATCGAGCACCCAGTTGACGTCGGTGACGGCGATGTTCTCGCGCATCAATGCCTCGATGCGCGCCTGACCGAGCGGCTCGGTGGCGACGATGTATGTGCCCACCGGCATGATGCGGGCGCGCAGCTGCGGCGCGAGCTCGTCGATGTAGGCATTGCAGCAGAGCGCGACGTGCCGCGCGCGTACGCGGCCCTCGGCGGTGTGCGCGACGGCGGCGTCGCCGTGCTCGACGCGCACGACCTGGCTGCCCTCGTGGATCGTGGCGCCCGCGGCCTCGGCGGCGGCGGCCAGTCCAAGCGTGTAGTTCAGCGGATGCAGGTGCCCACTGCGCGAATCGTGCAGGCCGCCGCGGTAGCGGTCGGTCGCGAGCAGTTGCCTGAGCTCGGCGCGCTCGAGCCAGCGCAGCGACGTGTAACCGTAGTCGGCCGCGAGTTCCTCGCGCCACGCCTGCAGCTCGGTCTCATGCCGCGGCTTGATCGCCGCGTGCACCTGGCCCCAGTGCAGGTCGCAGTCGATGGCGTGCCGTGCGACGCGGTCCTTGAGCAGGTCGAGCGCCTCGACGGACACGTCGAACATGCGCCGAGCCGTGTCCATGCCGACCTGTGCCACGAGCTTGTCCTGGCCGGCTGCGAAACCGAAGATCGCCTGCCCGCCGCTGCGACCGGAGGCGCCCCAGGCAATGCGCTTGCCCTCGAGCAGCACGACGCGGTAGCCGCGCTCGGCGAGATGCAGCGCCGTCGAGCAGCCGGCGATGCCGCCGCCGACCACGCACACGTCGACGGTCACGTCGCCGCGCAGGGGTTCGCGCAGCGGGGCGGGATTGGCCGAGGCGGCGTAGTAGGAGCGGATGTGCTGCATGTTCAGGTCGTCGTCAGGTACCACGCATACTCGAGCGCGGACACGTAGGAACTGAAGTCCTGCATCTCGCCACGGCGCGTCTGCGCGTACAGACGCGCGAAACGCTCCCCGAGGCAATCCCGTGCGAAGTCGCTGCGTTCGAACGCGGTGAGCGCTTCGGGCCAGCTGAGCGGAATCGTGGGCGTGCTGTCGCGGTACGCATTGCCGGCCAGCACGGGTCCCGGATCGAGTTGCCGCTCGATGCCGTGCAACATGCCGCCGAGTACCATCGCCGCGAGCAGGTACGGATTCGCATCGGCTCCTGCCACCCGGTGCTCGACGCGCCGGCTTTCGGGCGGGCCGGCTGGCACGCGGAACGCCACGCCGCGGTTGTTGACCGACCAGCTCGGGCCCAGCGGCACGTAGGCTTCTGGCTGGAAGCGCCGGTAAGAGTTCGCGGTGGGCGCGCAGACGGCCATCGTGTCGTTGATCGTCGCCGCCAGCCCGCCGATCGCGCGGCGCAGCGCCGGCGAACCCGCCGGATCGTCGGCCGCAAAGATGTTTCTTCCCGCTTGATCGAGCAGGCTCACGTGCAGGTGCGCGCCGCTGCCCGCGTGGTCGCGATACGGCTTCGGCATGAACGTGGCCTCGAGGCCGTGGGCCAGGGCCACGCCACGGATCAGCCGCTTCAGCCGGATGGCGTGGTCGCAGGCGAGCAGCGCGTCGTCCACGTGGTGCAGATTCACCTCGAACTGGCCCGGTCCGTACTCGGCCAGCACGGTGCCCGTCGGCAGGTCCTGCGCCCGGGCGGCGGCGTCGATTGCGCTCAGCACCTCGGAGTACTCGTCGAGCTCCGCCATCGAGTTGATCTGCGTCTTGTCCTCGCGTCGGCCCGAGCGCGGCTGGCGAGGCGGTTGTGCGAGTCCCTCGGCCGTGCGCTCGCGATCGACCAGGTAGAATTCGAGCTCGACTGCCATCACGGGCGTCAGGCGACGCGCGGCAAAGCGCCGCAGCACCGATTCGAGCACATGGCGCGGATCGCCAAAGAACGGGCTGCGGTCGTGCTCGTACATCGCGACCTGCATCTGCGCGACGTGCGATCCGAGCCACGGCACGGGCGTGAGCGACCCAGGCAGCGGCAGGCAGATGCGGTCTGCGTCGCCTTCGTCGAAACCGAGCCCCGTGGCCTGGATCGTGCCGCCGAGCACGTCGAGCGCGAACATCGACGCCGGCAGCAGCAGGCCGTTGCGATGCACGCTTTCCAGTTCTTCGGTCGTGACACGCTTGCCGCGCGGGATGCCCATCTGGTCGGGCAGCAGCAGGTCGATGCAGCGCACCGTCGGGTGCTGCGCGAGCCAGGTCCGCGCCTGCTCGAAGTCCGCGAACTGCGGCATGGGAACCCCGAATGTTTAGGATTTAGTGACGGTCTGGCCGCCCTGGTCGCCGGAGCATAGCCGCTCGCGGGGCTGGCCGGCAAGCATTGGCCGAGCCGCCCGTGAGGTCTTAAGTCGCTGTTCTATATGATTTTTGCCTCTTGTTTTGCGCTGCTTGGCGACGACCCGGGGTGGCCTGTGGTTTAATCCCACCCGCTTCCATCCAGCGGTCCAGTGTTGGCCGTCTAGGATCTTAAACGTGTCTCGCCCTAAACCTCTGATCGGCATTCCCGCGGATCGCCGGATCCTCGGCCCGCACCCATTCCATTGCGTGGGCGAGAAGTACATCGCCGCAGTCGCACGGGCGGCGGAGGCCATCCCGGTGCTGATTCCATCGCTGGGCGAGGACGCGGACCTCGACGCGATCCTGGCGAGTGTCGACGGCATCCTGCTCACTGGCAGCCCGTCGAACGTGGAGCCACAACGCTATGCCGGACCGCCGTCGGATCCCGACACGCTGCACGATCCGCATCGAGACGCCACGACGCTGCCCTTGATCCCGCGGGTGATCGCGGCGGGCATGCCGCTCTTCGCGGTCTGCCGCGGCTTCCAGGAGATGAACGTCGCGTTCGGTGGCACGCTCTGGCAGAAGGTGCAGGACGTGCCTGGATACGCCGACCACCGCGAGGACAAGGAAGCGCCACTCGAAGCGCAGTACGGGCCCGCCCACGAGATCGAACTCGTGCCCGGTGGGCAGTTGCGGCGCATCGCCGGGACTGACCGAGTCACGGTGAACTCGCTGCACTCGCAAGGCGTGCAGCGCCTCGGGGAGGGCCTCGCGGTGGAGGCCCGGGCGCCCGACGGGCTGATCGAGGGCTTCAGCGTGCCCGCGGCCCCTGGATTCGTGCTCGCGGTGCAATGGCATCCCGAGTGGCAGGTGATGAACAACCCATTCTCGCGAGCACTGTTCGCTGCCTTTGGAGAGGCAGCCCGGTCGCACGCCAAAGGACGACGATCATGAGTACGCCGATTCGACAATTCTTCAAGGAACACGGGATCTCGGAGGTCGAGGCCGTCGTCCCCGACATGGCCGGCATCGCGCGCGGCAAGGTGATGCCCGCGGTGAAGTTCGCGGAGGACGAGGGCATGCGGATGCCCGAGAGCATCTTCCTGCAGACGGTCACGGGTGAATACCCGGAGGATGATCGTGCCATCAGCCCGTCCGAGATCGACATCGTCCTGAAGGCCGATCCCGGCACGACGCGCGTCGTGCCCTGGGCCGCGGAGCCCACGGCACAGGTCATTCACGACAGTTTCTACTCGGACGGCCGGCCGGTGACGATGGCGCCGCGTTACGTGCTGCGGCACATGCTCGACCTCTATGCGCAGCAGGGCTGGAAGCCGATCGTCGCACCCGAACTCGAGTTCTACCTCGTCGAGCCGAACATCGACGCCGACTATCCGCTCAAGCCGCCGGTCGGCCGCTCGGGCCGGCCCGAGGTTGGGCGGCAGTCCTACAGCATCGCGGCGGTCAATGAATTCGACCCGCTGTTCGACGACATCTACGCGTTCTGCGAGGCGCAGGAGATCGAGATCGACACGCTGATCCACGAGGACGGCGCGGCGCAGATGGAGATCAACCTGATCCACGGCGACGCGATGTCGCTCGCCGACCAGGTG